>HBJMC02800__coassemble_327_pt1 | contig 20738 bp, 19 predicted proteins | sample HBJMC02800__metabat2_low_PE_013 | metagenome-assembled genome bin HBJMC02800 | reverse complement strand
TTGCACATCCTCCGCATCCAGTATACATACAAAACCATTATACACATACCCGGCCTCCAAAAGCAAGTGCCCGGCGGCGTTTTTTGCCATCCGGGCACAAAATTCCATGCAGGGGGGCGGGGCAAGGGCGGTCAGCCGCGGTGCAGCGCCCGCCGTACCAGGGCGAGACCGCTGCGGCAGGCCCGCAGGACCAGCGGCTGGTACAGGCGGGTCAAAACGGCGCCCAGTGCGGCGGTCAGACCGAACAGGACGGCAAGTTTCAGAAACAGGTCGCCTGGGGCGCCGAAAACGGCCGGTACATAGCCGTCGTAATAGTCGAGCAGAATGATGTGGAACAGATAGACCGGCAGGCTGATCTGCCCGTAAAAGACAAACACCGGGTTGACCAGCACGGGGCAGGGGGCAACCTGCTGGCTGGTAAACAGCAGCGCAAAGGCGGCGGCAAACAGCACGGCGTCCGGCAGGTACAGGATATGGTTGGCACCCTGCATCTGCCCGGCCAGCAGCACCAGCGCGCAGGCCAGCAGGGCATAGCCCAGCAGCCGGTCGTGTCGGTGCCGGCGAAGGGCCGGCATGGCCAGGTACAGCAGGATGCCTGCCGCTAGGACCGGCAGCTGCGGCACAAACGAGAGATTGCCGATATACGCCTGCCAGACGTAGGCGTCCGTTTCCGGCAGGGGATTGGGCAGCAGGGCGGGCAGCAGGTTTGCCTGCAGAATCGCCAGTAGGAAAAACAGCAGCGCCCGCCCCGGCGTGGTGATCAGCCGGTACAAAAACGGAGCCAAAAGATAAAACAGGACCAGCGCGCCCAGGTACCATTCCAGGCTGAGCAGGGCGTTGCTGTACTGCGGGAACAGCCCGAACACCATGGTCAGGTGGGCAAGCAGGTTGCCGGCGGTGACATGGGAAACGGACGAGCCCATCCAGTACCGGTTGTTCCAGCCCTGAAAAAACAACGTGCAGAAGATGGCCAGGTAGAATATCGGGATCAGCTGGCCGATGTGGCGGGCGGACCACCGCAGCCCGCCGCGCAGCCCCGGCCGGCCTTCGCCGCCGGACTGCCGCTCCAGCGACTGCCAAGTCAGATACCCGCTGATCAGGAAAAACAGCTGTACGCCGTTTTGGCCCATGCTGCCCAGCGGCCCCAAGACGCCGGGCAGGCCGCCGCCCACCGCATGGCAGGTGACGACCCCCAAAATGGCGATGCCTTTCAAAGCGTCGATGCTGCGGTCCTTGACCGCGGGTGCGTGGCTCATAGGTTCCTCTCCTTCGCCTGGGTTTGCTGCCGGGGGGTATCCAATGCGGTCTGCCCCTCCTGCGCCGGGGCGGACATGGCCGGGGCAAAGGCCGCAAAGGCGCTGGGGACCGAATAGGCGGTTTCCAGCTGTTCGGCCGTGGCCCACACGCAGCGGTCCGGCAGGGCGCAGGCGTCGGTCCGGGCAAGATACCCCTGCATCCGCCAGACCTTGTGGGTGAACACATGCTTTGCCGCGCCCAGCGGCTGCAGGCTGCAAGCGGGCAGGCCCAGCGCGGCCAGGGCGTCGGCCAGCTGCGGCGGGGCCAGGGCGCCTTCCAGCAAAAGCGGCTGCCACAGGCCGGCCAGCAGGCCGCGTTCGGGGCGCTTTTGCAGCAGCACGCCTTTGGGCCCATGCACCACCGCCACGGTGAACGCCAGCTCCGGTTTGGGCTTTTTGGCGGGCTTGACCGGCAGCTGCTCCGCCCGCCCGGCGGCACGGCCCCGGCAGAGCGCGGCCAGCGGGCACTGCCCGCACAGCGGTGCGCCGTTTGGCAGGCAGACCAGCGCGCCCAGCTCCATCAGCGCCTGGTTGAAGTCTCCGGGGCGGTCTGCGGGCTGTTCCTCCATCACGCGGGCGGTAAAGCGGCGTTTGGCGGCGGGGCGGGTCACGTCGGCGTCGTCGTTGTCCAGCCGGGCGAACACCCGCAGCACGTTGCCGTCCACCGCGGGCGCGGGCAGCCCGAACCCGATGCTGGCAATGGCTCCGGCGGTGTAGTCCCCGATGCCCGGCAGCGCCCGCAGGGCGTCATAGTCGGCGGGCAGCCGGCCGCCGTACTGTTCGCAGATGATTTTCGCCGCCTTTTGCAGGTTGGCGGCGCGGCTGTAGTAGCCCAGCCCCTGCCACAGCTTGCGCAGCCGCTCCGGGTTGCAGGCGGCCAGGGCGGCGGGGTCGGGCAGCTCGGCCACGAACCGCTCGTAATACGGCACCGCAGCAGTCATGCGGGTCTGCTGCAGCATGATCTCGCTGATCCAGATATGATACGGCGTCGGGTCCTGCCGGAACGGCAGGACCCGACGATGCGTTTCAAACCAGGGCAGCAGAGCTTGTGCGACGCCCGGCATCAAAAGCCGCCGCAGGTGCGGGGGAAGGGCAGCACGTCGCGGATGTTGGCGATGCCGGTCACGTACATGATCAGCCGCTCAAAGCCCAGGCCGTAGCCCGCGTGCTTGACGCTGCCGAACCGGCGCAGGTCCAAGTACCAGTCGTAGTCGCTCTGCTTCAGGCCAAGTTCCTCCATGCGGGCCAGCAGTACGTCCAGCCGCTCCTCGCGCTGGCTGCCGCCAATCAGCTCGCCGATGCCCGGCACCAGCATGTCCGCCGCGGCGACGGTCCTGCCGTCGTCGTTCAGCCGCATGTAGAAGCTCTTGATCTCCTTGGGATAGTCGGTGACGAACACCGGCTTGTGGAACACCTGCTCGGTCAGATAACGCTCGTGCTCGGTCTGGATGTCGGTGCCCCACTCCACTTTATACTGGAAGTTGTCGTTGTTCTTTTTCAGGATCTCCACCGCGTCGGTGTAGCTGATGCGGCCGAAGTCGCTGTTTGCCACCAGCTGCAGCCGCTCGATCAGGCCCTTGTCCATGAACTGGTTGAAGAAGGCCAGCTCGTCGGGGCAGTGCTCCAGCAGATAGCGGATGACGTACTTGGTCATGGCCTCGGCGGTGTCCATGTAGGTGTTCAGGTCGGCAAAGGCCATCTCCGGCTCGATCATCCAGAACTCGGCGGCATGGCGGGGGGTGTAGCTCTCCTCGGCGCGGAAGGTGGGGCCGAAGGTGTACACCTTGCCCAGCGCCATGGCCATGGCCTCGGCCTCCAGCTGGCCGGAGACCGTCAGGTTGACCGGCTTTTTGAAGAAGTCCTTGGAATAATCCACCGCGCCGTCCTCGGTCTTGGGGACGTTGGCCAGGTCCAGGGTGGTCACCTGGAACATCTCGCCCGCGCCCTCGCAGTCGGAGCCGGTGAAAATGGGGGTGTGCACGTAGGTAAAGCCGTTCTCGTGGAAGAAGCTGTGCAGCGCGTAGGCGGCCTCGCCCCGGACGCGGAACGCCGCGTTGAAGGTGTTGGTGCGGGGGCGCAGGTGGGTCATGGTGCGCAGGTACTCCACGCTCATCCGCTTTTTCTGCAGCGGATATTCGGGGCCGCAGGGGCCCAGCACGGTGATCTGGTCGGCGTTGATCTCAAAGGGCTGCTTGGCCTGGGGGGTCAGCACCAGCCGGCCGGTGACCTCAAAGCTGGTGTACAGGCCGCTTTTGGCGATCTCGGTGTAGTTGTCCAGCTTGTCCGCCTGGAACACGATCTGCACCGGCTTGTAGCAGCTGCCGTCGGTCAGCGAGATAAAGCCGATCTTTTTGGAATCGCGCACCGTCTTGGCCCAGCCGCACACGGTCACCACGGTGCCGTCCGCCGGGGTCTGGCGGTAGAGAGATACGATCTCGGTTCTTTCCATCTTGTCCACTCCTCAAAGTCGGGCGGTCGACCGCCGCCGTTGATTGCTCTATTATAAACTGTTTTCTCTGGAATGTAAAATGTTTTTCCGCCGCGGAAAAGCGGTCACAATTTCAGCCCCATCTCCAGCCGCACTTCCCGCCGGGCGGGGTCGTCGTTGGAGTAGCTGTACAGATCAAACCCAATGACCGCAAACCCGCAGCTGCGGTAAAAGGCGATGGCCTTCTCGTTGCAGGTCTGGGTCTCCAGCACCGCCATGCGGGCACTGGCGCGGCGGGCTTCGGCCAGCAGCCGGTCCATCAGCGCACGGCCCAGGCCCCGGTGTCGGTCGGATTCCTCCAACACGCACAGGTTGCTGATGCGGTAGCGGTTGTTCCAGCTTTCGGGCGAGCCTTCGCCGATGGCGGCCAGCCGCTGCCCGTCAAAGGCGCCGAAAGCCGCCGGCGCCTCCAGCCAGCTGCCGAACAGCCGGTCGGTGAAGGACTTTTCGGCCGGCGGCGCGATGGGCCGCCGGGTCAGGGCAAAGCCGCTTTCGGAAGGGGAGATATCCAGATAACTGCCGGTCACATACCGGGCGGTGAACTGCCAGCCCGCGTAGCGGGCGGGGTCAAGCGGCCGGATCTCCACCAGTTTGTTTTCCATATCCATATTCATATCCCCTCCCCGCAGGGCCGGACGCCGCTGCGGGCCTGCCTGCCATGGTTTGCCTGCCCCCATTATAAGCGCCCGCCCTGCCGGATGCAAGCCTGCGGGGGTGCAGCCCGCTGCTTGACCGCGATTTTACATCGATTTTGCACGCGGCCGGCGGTTTCCGGCCTGCGGCGCATTGTTTTTGGGCGCGGTACATGATACAATATCTTTATATTTGTTCAACGCCGGCCGCGTCTGCGGCCGGCCCAAAACCGTCAGGGGGAGTTATCATGTCCATCCTAAAAGGCTACACCAAGCAGGAGATCAGCTGGATGATGTACGACTGGGCCAACAGCGCCCACTCGGTCATCATCGTCACCATCCTGCCCATCTTTTTCGACTCGGTGGCCGAGCAGACCGCCGACAGCGTTTCCAGCATGAGCACCTGGGGCTACGCCACCAGCATCGCCATGGCCATCGTGGCGCTGTCCGCGCCGTTTCTGGGCGTGTTCGGCGACATTCGCGGCATGCGCAAAAAGCTGTTCGGATTTTTTGTGGGGCTGGGCGTGCTGGCGGTGGCCGGGCTGGCCTTTACGCCCATGATGGACTTTACCTCCTCCACCGACGCGGCGGGGCGGGTGGCCATGTTCGTGCTGGTGCTGTACATCCTCAGCACCATCGGCTTTGACGCCTCCTGCATCTACTACGACGCCTTTTTGACCGACATCACCACCGAGGACCGCATGGACCGGGTCTCGACGCTGGGCTACGGCCTGGGCTACATCGGCGGTTCCACCATCCCGCTGGTGGTGTTTTTGGTGATGAACCTGGTCGGCGTGGACATGCTGGTCTGCCTGGCCTTCATCTTTGCCTTTACCGCCGTTTGGTGGCTGGTGTTCAGCCTGCCGCTGCTCAAAAACTGCCAGCAGAAGGGCGGCAAGCCGTATGAAAAGGGCGATGTCGGCCGCAGCATCCGCGGCGTGGGCGCGACGATGAAGGAGATCGGCCGCAACAAGGCGCTGCTGACCTACATCGTGGCCTACTTCTTCTACATCGACGGCGTGCACACCGTCATCAGCATGGCCACCACCTACGGCACCAACCTGGGGCTGGACTCCACCGGCATGCTGCTGGCGCTTTTGCTGGTGCAGGTGCTGGGCCTGCCCTTCTGCCTTTTGTACATGAAGCTCAGCGCCAAATTCGGCGCGCGGGTCATGGTGGGCGTGGGCATCTGCGTCTACATGTTCATCTGCGTGTTCGGCTTCTTTATGCGCAGCCTGTGGCAGTTCTGGCTGCTGGCGGTATTGTGCGCCACCAGCCAGGGCGGCATCCAGGCGCTGTCCCGCAGCATGTACGGCAAGCTGATCCCCGACAAGCAGCGCAGCGGGGAGTTCTTCGGCTTCTTTGACATTTTCGGCAAATTCAGCTCCATCATCGGGCCCACGCTGGTGGGCATCGTCAGCTCGGCAGTGGCAAGCGGCATGCTGGCCGAGCAGGGCCTGACCGCCGCCACCGCCACGGCGGAGCAGATCGACGCCATCAACGCGGCCTCCAGCCCCTACGGCATTTTGTCCATCCTGCTCATCGTCGGGCTGGGCGGCGCGCTCTACTTCTTTGTGCTGCCCAAATACCTCAAAGCCAGCGGCAAAAAGATCTGACCCGCCGGCAGACTGCACACACCCCCATGCGGCCGCGCCGGGATGCTTTGTACATTGCATCCCGGCGCGGTTTCGTGTACAATAGGGGCAGGCGGCCCGGCGGCCGCCAGCAAAGGATGGATACACAATGCCCGAAGGATATACCCACGTGCGCACCGCCCGCCGCGCGGCCAGGGCGGCGCGCTATCAGGTGCATTGCCCGGCGGCTTTTGCCATCGGCGCCAACGGCCCCGACGCGCTGTTCTGCTTTGAGGTGTGGAAGCCCGCCCGCAAACGCCGCTATGACCTGCCCGCGCTGGGCAACCGCATGCACGAAGAAAACACCGGCGCTTTTTTGAAAAGCCTGGTCACCCACGTCAGGACCCAGGCCCAGATCGACTACACGCTGGGCTTTTTGAGCCACTATGCCGCCGACACGGTGCTGCACCCCTATGTGGTTGCCCTGTGCCAGCCCGGCATGCCCTACGCCGGCCCCGGCGGCCACGGCTACTTTGAGATCGCGCTGGACACCACGCTGCACGCCGAGGACACCGGCGTCTCGGTGGTGCCGGCGGAGGACACCAGCCCGCTGCTGCCCGGCCCCGACCTGGCCGAGGTGACCGCCCTGCTGCACACCGCCCTGCAGGAGACCTACGGCCTGGACATCCCGGTGGAACATCTGGCCGACGCATTCTACCACCTGAACCGGGTGCGCTGGCTGTTCCCCAGCCGCCACGGCGTCAAGCGGGCGCTGTTCTGGCTGGCGGAGCCGCTGCTTGGCGGGCGGGGGTTCATCACCGGGCACGTCAGCCCGCGGCAGCTGGCCAAAGACCTGCCCGAGGCCTGGACCGACCCCTTTACCGGCGAGGCAAAGCAGGGCGGCCCCTTTGCACTGCTGCGCCAGGCCGAAAAGCGCAGCGCCCTGTACATGCTGGGCACGCTGGAATACTGGATGGGCAAAATGCCCGCCGGCCGATTTTTCCCGCTGCTGGGCAGCATGAGCTACACCGAAGGCCGCCCCACCCCCCAAAGCGACCCCCGCCGCGCGCCGGAAGCCCCGCCGGTGCCGGAGCCGCCCGGGGCGCCTTCCCCCGGGGACGGCGGCCGGGCGTAACAGCGGTATCCCACGCCCGGCGCTGACCAACTGCCGCCCGCGCCGGCGAATATTCAAAAAAACGAAAAGGAGAACACGATTATGGTACGCATCACCATGCAGAACGGCAAGACCATCGACATCGAGCTGGACCCCAAGGCCGCGCCCCTGACCTGCGAAAACTTCCTCAAGCTGGTCAACCAGGGCTTTTATGACGGCCTGACCTTCCACCGCGTCATCCCCGGCTTTATGATCCAGGGCGGCTGCCCGCTGGGCACCGGCACCGGCGGCCCCGGCTGGCACATCAAGGGCGAGTTTGCCCGCAACGGCGTGCCCAACCCCATCAAGCACACCCGCGGCGTCATCAGCATGGCCCGCGCCATGGACCCCAACAGTGCCGGCAGCCAGTTCTTTATCATGCATGCCGACGCGCCCCATCTGGACGGCGACTACGCGGCCTTTGGGCATGTGGTCTCCGGCATGGACGCGGTGGACGAGATCGCCGACACCCCCACCGACTGGAACGACAAGCCCCGCACCCCGGTGGTCATGGCCACCGTCCGCGTGGTGGAGGACTGAGCCCTTCCGCCGCGGAGGGTCTGCATACAGTTATATGGTTTTGCGCGTGCCGGCCGGCACGCCTGACGGGAAAGCCTGTGCACCGGGCTTTCCCGCTTTTTTTGCGCGGCGTGTGACTTTTTGGCCCCGGCGTTTGTTTACCCAGGTGAAAGGGCCCAAAAGAGACCGGGCGGCGGCGCCGCCGGACCCGGAGAACAAAGGAGGAACCCCCATTGCCGGAAGTGAATGACAAGGCCATTCTGGCACAGCTGACCGGCGACCCGCAGGCAGGGCTGCAGGCGCTGCTGGACGCCTACGGCGGCATGATCTACGCCATTGTGCGCCGCATCCTGCCCGCCGCGCCGCAGGACGCCGAGGAGTGCGCCGCCGACGTGCTGGTGGCCGCCTGGCAGAACGCCGGGCAGCCGGCCGCCCGGCCGGACCGCACGCTGCAGGGCTGGCTGGCATTGACCGCCCGCAACACCGCCATCAACCGTTACCGCAAGCTCAAGCGCACCGCCGGCTGCAAGCCGCTGGACGAGAACCTGGCCGCCGACTGGATGCTGGAACCCCGCACCAGCGACGGCGAGGACTGCATCGCCGAGCTGGTGGCCGCCCTGCCGGAACCCGACCGCGAGATCTTCCTGCGGCGGTACTACTACCTGCAGCCCTGCAGGCAGATCGCCCGCGCGCTGGGGATGCAGGAGCATACCGTCAACGTCCGCCTGTCACGGGGCAGGGCCAGGCTGAAACAGCAGTACCTTGCCCGCATGGACCCCGCAAGCCGAAAGGAGACTGCCCTATGAACCGCGCCGATGAGACCATCCGCCGCCAGCTGGACGAGCTGCCGGCGCCTGATTTCCCCCTTACCCCCGAACAGCAGCAGCAGATCCTGGCCATGGCCTGCCGCAAGGCGGGGGTGACCCCGCGCGCCGCTGCCCCCGCAGCGGCGGAAAAGCCCCGCCGCCGGGTGCTGCGCACCGTGCTGATCGCCGCGGCCATCGCCTGCGTGGGCACCGCCACGGTGTTTGCCGCCCCCGCGCTGCTGCGCATGCTGCAGGGCGAGCTGCCGTTTTTCCAGTCCGCCCGGACCCAAAGCCAGGTCAGCGACCCGCTGGAAGCCCCCCGCGGCAGTTACGACGGCGCCCGGCAGCAGCTGGAAGCCTACAACGCCCCGGTGGGCCAGACGGTGGAGTCCGCCGGCATCTCGGTCACGCTGGACAACGTCGCCATGGACGTGTCCGGTATGGATGCGTTCTTTACCATCCGCGGCGGCGACACCGTGCAGGCGCTGCTGGACGCCGCCGGCATGGACCCCACCGCTGTGGATTGGGCATCGCTGGGGCTGGACAGCAGTTTCTGGCGCACCACCATGAACGGTGACGAGGCCGCCCTGGAGATCGACCAGGGGGATTACTACCTGAACGAGGACGGCAGCATCCAGCTGTGGGAGCACTACCTGCTGAACACCCTGCCCGCGGGCGGCGAGATCACCGTGACCATGACCGAGGACCGCCTGCTGCAGACGGAAGGCGAGTGGACTTTCACCGTCACGCTGGACGGCGCTTCGGTACGGGCCGGCGGCCAGACTGTGGAGGCCGGCAGCTACGACCTGGGGCAGGACATCACCATCACCACCGAAGAACTGAAGGCGTACGGCCAGAGCATCGACGCCAGCCAGCCTATCGCAGTACACCGGCCGCTGAACCTGCTTTACCTGTCCTTCGGCCCGCTGGGCGGCAACATCACGGTACAGGTGCCGCAGGAGGGCTACTCGGATCAACAGCTGATGGTGAACGCAGGCATCCCGGCCGAGATGCTCTCCATCACCGACAACACTGGCAAAACGCTGTATGCTTCCTGTGTCCGCGGCTTTGGCGAGACCCAGCGCCGCAACCTGACCCTGCCTGACCCGGCGGCGACCTCCCTCACGCTGACGCCGGTGGTCTGCGACAGGCAGAACAGCCAGGGCGAGGAGCGGACCCTGACCATGGCGGAAATGCAGGAAGGAGCCAAGATCGCCACCAGCGAGCTGGGCGGCTACACGGTGCAGAACTTTATGATCCAGGACCATGCCATCAGCTACGAGCTGGTGCCCTACGGCTGGACAGGCGGTGATGCCGGCCAGCTGTATCCCGATGACGAGGGCGTCATCACCATGGTGGAGGAGCAGGCCGACGTGCTCAACGACGACAGCAGCGAGACCTATACCATCTACCGCAGCGGGGCGCTGCACAAGAGCGTTGACCGTGCCACCGGGACCATTACGGTGCGCTACGATTACTACGCCGCCACCAAAGCGGAGCTGGAACAGATCCCCACGTTCCACTACACCTACATCAGCGGTTACTCTCTGGACACCTCCCACGCCGTCACCCTGCCCCTGCAGCCGGTGGAATGACGATCCCCGGCCGGCGGCACACAGCAGCGGGAAAGCCTGTGCATCGGGCTTTCCCGCTTTTTTTGCGCCCTGCCGGGGCGGGGGGAGAGGGGCACATCTGCCCGCCCGGCGGCATATTTTACAGTTTGGATGCAGGTCCGATACATTGCAGCGGCTTTTTGGTGACAAAACCGGGGTAGACTACGATCAAACAGCAGATCCCGCCGCGGCGCGCCGCGCGCGCTGCGGACACAGCCGGGCGCATCCCGGCAGAAAGGCAGGGTCCCCCCCCATGACGAGACATACCACCGCGCATACCTACCGCTGCCCGGCCCCGCGCAGAATGGGCGCTTTGGGGCTGACCGGGCTGTTTTTCGGGGTGCTGGCCGCCGCCGTGGGCGCCTTTGCCCTGCTGACGCTGTTGCGGCCCCAGGCGCTGGAGCAGCCCCGCCGGCTGGCCCTGGCGCTGCAAAGCGGGCTGTGCCGCGCAGGCGCCGGTGTGCAGGCCGCCGTGGAGGACGCGGCCGGGCGGCTTCAGCTGGCGGCACAGGCCCCGACCGAAACCGCCGCCGCGGAGCAGCCCCTGCCCGCCGGGCAGGAGACTGCCCCCGACCAGGCGGACCAGACCGGCCAGGCCGCCGCGCCGTCGGGCACGGTAGAGCTGCAGCTGCAAAACCCGGAGCTGCCCAACGGCTGCGAGGTCACCAGCCTTGCCATGCTGCTGACCGCCGCCGGCTGCCCAGCCGACAAGCTGGATCTGGCCGAATGCCTGCCCCGGCAGGACTTTTGGGTGGACGGCAGCGGCGTCCGCAACGGCCCCGACCCGTCCGAGGCCTACGCCGGCGACCCGGCCAGCGCCAGCGGCGGCTGGTACTGCCTGGAGGCCCCCGCCGCACAGGCCGGCAACACCTGGGCCCGGTGGGCAGGCAGCAGCGTGCAGGTGACGGCGGTGTCCGGCCTGAGCCGGGCCGAGCTGGAACAGTACCTGCAGGCCGGCACGCCGGTGGCCGCCTGGGTCACGCGGGACTACGCGCCGGTGGAGCGCACCACCCGCTACGGCTGGCAGCTGCCCGACGGCAGCTGGTACTACCCCTGCGACAACCTGCACTGCGTGGTGGTGGCCGGCATGGCCGACGGCTGCTACCAGGTCGCCGACCCGCTGGACGGCTGGCAGCAGGTGGACAGCGGCACTTTCTGGGCCAGCTTTTCCGCCATGGGCAGCCGCGCCCTCATCGCGCAGGGATGAGGGCCGTGCCGGCCCGGAAGGATATTGGCAGGGCAGGGCGCCGCACCCCTCCGTCTGCGCCTGGCGGCGCATCCACCTCCCCTTGCAGGGGAGGCTTTGCGAGCGGCTGCCGTTTGGAAAGGCTCCCCTGTAAGGGGCTGCGGAGTCGAGCGCCGCCTGCGGCGGAGAAAGCTGTTTCTCATGCGGCAAACGGCCGTCACTCCTTTTATTATCGCCTGTTCGGCGATAGAAAGCATAGGACCGCCCTATCTCCGGCCTAAGAGCCGGGCCTGCGGCCCGGTTGGCCTCCGAAACAGCGCCTGCGGGCGCTAGTCGCTCACCGCTCCGGTCTTTACCGCTTCGCGGTAACGCAGCGGTCGCAGAATGCAAGCACGCTTCAGCGTGCGCCGCATGATGCGGGGACCGCAAACCGGTAATGGCGGGCGAAGCCGACTGAGGGGTGCATTGCCGCTTTGCCGCATGGGTATCCTTCAAGGTACAGCAAGACCACACCCGGCATTCACAGGGGACGATGCCCGCATCGTCCCGGAAACCCTGCGATGCCGCAAGCCCCAAGCGGCGGGCGAAAACGCCCGCCCTACAAAGCCCCCGGAACCGGGTGCCGCCCCACCGGCGGCAGCCCCTCGCCAGGCCCGTCGACGGGGCGATGCCGGCATCGCCCCCTGCGAAGATACGATTTCCGTGACCGCCGGCCGGCCGCCAGGGCCGTGCCCGGCAAACGCCGGTACTGCCCGCCGCAAAACAACACAGCCCCTGCGGTTCTCCATAACGGGGGACCCGCGGGGGCTGTGTGTGATCTTATGCTGTGTTCTGTCAAGAGACCCTGTCCAAGGCGGTTCCCGAAAGCCGGGCTCCGACCGCTTTTCCGATCACGGCAAACGCTGCCCGGCGGGCCGTCATTCTTCCGGCAGGTCATCCTCCGGGACGCCGTCCCAGCTGTCGTCATCGTCCAGGCTGCCGTCATCGTCCAGGCTGTCGTCATCGTCCCAGCCGTCATCCTCGTCCGGCAGGCCAAAGGCCATCAGGTCGGCCACCAGGTCGCCGATCTCGGTGATCTGGCTGGTGCCCGGTTCGGGGAAATCCTCCTCGGCGGCGCCCCAGCTGCTCATCACCGCCACGCAGTAGGGGTCGTCCGAGTAGACGATGGCGGTGTCGTGCAGCGCGCCGTCCCAGTTGCCGTACTTTTTGGCCATCTGCCACTCGCTTTCCAGCATGGGGTGGTCGGCGTCCAAAAACGCCTGCTCCAGCAGCAGGGCTGTGTCGGTGCCTGTCTCAAAATAATCGTACAGCGCCAGCTGGATGTTCTGCATGTCGGCGGCGCTCAGCACCCCGTGGATGCTGGTCTCCACCGTCAGCGCGTCGTCGGGGCGGTCCACCCCCAGCGTCAGCAGAAACTCCGCAAACGGGCCGTAGGCCTCGGCGGGCCAAAGGGTGAACAGCTGCTCGGTGGCGTCGTTGTCGCTGTATGCGATCATGTCGTGCAGCGCGTCGGCGGCGGTCTGGGCCGGGGCGGTGCCGTAGGCGGGCAGCGGGGTGTTCAGGTCCAGCTCGCCGGCTTCGGCCCGCTGGCACAGCCACAGCGCGTAGGGGGCTTTCAGCAGGCTGGCCGCGTAGTAGGGCAGGTCGGCGTTGTAGGCAAAGCCATACCCGTCCGACAGGCGGATGCAGCTGACCGAGACGCTGCCCTCGCAGGATTCCAGGTATTCCACCAGAGCGGCCAGGGCCTCGTCGCTGGCGGCGCGGGCGGCCTCCTGCTCGGCCTGCTGCTGCGCGGCGATGCTGCTGGCCACGGCGGCCGGGTCGGGGGTGGGCGACGGCGTGGGTGTGGGGGAAGCCGCAGGCGCGGCGGTGGGGTCCGCCTGGGCTGCGGCGGGCGCGGCAACGCCGCAGCCGGCCAGCGATGCCAGCAGGGCGGCGGCCAGCGCGCCGGCGGCAAACCGGCGTATGGCGGGGCGGCTTTGTTCCTTCATGATCTGATACCAGCCTTTCCAGCTCCGTGTGCCCCGGGCCGCATCCGGGCAGGGCGGGGACCCGGCCCTGGGCGCGGGCGCAGACGCCCGCCGGAACTGTGACCAGTATAGCGGAGAATTGTATCCGGCTTGCCGCAAAACTGCATCCAACTTGTAAAAAACAGCCGTGCAGATGGCAAAACCGGTCCCGGCCGCGTGGGGCGTGCGGTGGATATCCCTATCATACCGCGCCGCAGGGCCGGCTGCAAGCGGAAGATCCTGCCGGGTCACTCCTTTTTGCCGGTGCGGGTGTCCTGCATCTCGAACCAGAAGGTCGCGCCGTGGCCGGGGATGCTGTTGACGCCAAAGGCGAACCCGTGCTGCTGCAAGATGGCCTTGGTGATGGACAGCCCCAGCCCGGACCCGACCTTGCCCTGGTCCTTGCGGGAGCGGTAGTACCGGTCGAACACGTGGGGCAGGTCCTCCGGCAGGATACCGGGGCCGTGGTCCTCCACCTCCACCCGGCAGCCGCCGGCATGCAGCGGGATGCACCGCAGGATAAAGATGCCGTCCTGGCCCATGTGGTGGGTGGCGTTGCCCAGCAGGTTGTGCAGCACCCGCTCCATCATGTCGGGGTCGGCCTGCACGATGCACTCGTGGTCGGCCTCCAGCTGCAGCGTCCAGCCGTTCTGGTCGCAGACGGCGTCGTAGCGGCCGGCGACCTCAAAGCAGAGCTGGCTCATGTCAAAGGTGACCAGGTTGGGCTTTTCGGCGCCGCTGGACACCTTGCTCAGCTCCATGACGCTGTTGACCAGCGCCGACAGGCGGTCGGTCTCGTCCACAATGATGTTGCACTGCTCGGCGCGGCGCTCGGCGTCGTCGCCGGTGATGTCCCGCACCGTCTCGGCGTAGCCCTTGATCAGCGTCAGCGGGGTGCGCAGGTCATGGCTGACATTGGCCAGAATGTCCCGCTCCAGCTGGGCCGAGCGTTTGACCTCGCCGGCCATGTGGTTGAACTCCTGGGCAAGCAGGCCCAGCTCGTCCTTGCGGCGCACGTCCACGTGGACGTCGTAGTTGCCCTCGGCCATCTCCCGCGCGCCGGCGCTGAGCTGGCGCACCGGCCGGGTGAACCACCGGCTGAACACCACCGCAAACAGCACCACCAGCACCAGGATGCCCAGGCCGATGGGCGGCAGCATCTTGGTCAGCACGGTGGCCGCCGTCTCGATCTGGGCCAGGCTGGTAGAGACGATGACCGCGTAATTTCCGTCGGCGGAAAGCCCGCCCACCACCATCTGGCGGTTGCCGCCCGACTCGACGATCTGGTACAGGCTGCCGTCGTCAAACAGCTGCTGGCGCAGCAGGATGGCGATGTGGGTGTCCGAGTAGGTCGTTGCCAGGCCGCTCAGCGCGCCCATGCTCTCGTGCAGGATGCAGGGGTAGAGGTTCTCGATGTACTGGATGCTGCGGCAGGTGCGGTCGCTGATGTCGATGCAGGTGTTGTCCACATCCAGGGCGCCGTCCTCAATGTCCTTGTAAAAGCTCTGCCAGAAATCGGCGTTGGCGGTCTTGGTGCCCCACAGGCTGTAGGTGACCAGCGGCGTGTCGCTGGCGTCGATGCGGGTCACGATGGAACCGAGCTTGTTTTCCAGGCTGGTGCGCATGGTGCGGGTGTACTGGGGCTGCAGAAAGTAGGTGATCAGCACCCATACCAGCAGCAGCGTCACCAGCGTGATGCCGCCCAAAAATAAGATCAGCTGCCCCTGCACGCCCAGCAGGATGTTGCTTTTTTTGGCATTTGGACGGGCGCCGGGGCCGGCAGCCTTTGCGCCCGCGCCGCGGCGGGCCGGTAACAGTTTCAAATCGATATGCCTCCCGGACGGTCAGCCGACCGCCAAAATATCACAGTGTATCCGGGTCAAACTTGTAGCCGATGCCCCACACCGTCACGATGTAGCTGCGGCAATGGCCCAGGTGGCTGCGCAGCATCTTGATGTGGGTGTCAACGGTGCGGTCCTCGCCGTAATAGTCGTAGTTCCACACCTTTTGCAGGATCTTCTCGCGCGAGAGGGCGATGCCCTTGTTGCTGACCAAAAACACCAGCAGGTCAAACTCCTTGGGTGTCAGCGAGCATTCCTGTCCGGCCACCTTGACGGTATGGCTGGCAGTGTCGATAAACAGGTCGCCAAAGCTGTACACGCTGCCGGTGTCCTCGGCCTTGGGCATGGTGCGGGACAAGACCGCCTTGACCCGTGCCACCAGCTCCCGCGGGGAGAAGGGCTTGACCACATAGTCGTCGGCGCCGCTTTCCAGCCCGGCCAGCTTGTCGTATTCCTCGCTGCGGGCGGTCAGCATGATGACCGGCGTCATGATCTTGCGGGTGCGCATCTCCCGCAGGCAGGTCATGCCGTCCATAAACGGCATCATGATGTCCAAAATCACCAGATCCACGCTCTCGCCCGCCAGGGTGGACAGCGCGGCGGTGCCGTCGCCGGCCTCCAGGCAGGTAAAGCCGGCGTGCTGCAGATGCTCGCGGATCAGGTCACGGATGCGCGGTTCGTCATCAACGATCAAAATCTTTGCCATATCTGCCCCTCCTTATGGGAAAAACCAAAACCGGCGGCGCCGCTGCAGGCACGGCCTGGCCGGTGCGCGGCGCTGACGGGCGGCCCCGGCCGGGACCCGGCCCGCCGCCCTTGGGGTATCTCTGAAAAACTTTTATCCGATACACCCGATGATGCTATAATACCATATTATCCGCGAGGTATGGCCGTTTTGTGAAATGTTTCTGAAACTTTTTCACACATTTTACCGCCCGGCGGCCGCCCGCCGGCGCGGGGCGGTTGCCAGCGGGCGGCGTTCGCGCTACAATATACGGTGACCAAACCATGTTCCTTTTCTGCGGCTGCGGCCGCAGCCCCGCCCGGACCGGGCGGAAATACAAGAGAGGGGAAGCCGAAATGATCGCTGCCGTACTGCTTGCCTGCGCGGCGCTGGCCTGCGCGCTGGCGCTGTTTTTGATCTGCCCGGTCTTTGGCCGCAGGGCGCTGCGCGCGCCCTTTGCGGGGCGCAACTATGCCCACCGGGGCCTGTTTGCCCGGGACCAGTCCACGCCGGAAAACAGCCTGCCCGCCTTTGAGGCAGCCACCAAAGCCGGCTACGGCATCGAGCTGGACGTGCAGTTTACCAGCGACCGGCAGCTGGTGGTGTTCCATGACGACACGCTGGACCGCATGACCGGCGTCCACGGCTGGGTGCGGGATTTCCCCTGGCAGCAGGTGGGGGCGCTGCCGCTGGCCGGCACCGGGTACCACCCGCCGCGGTTTGCCGACGTGCTGGACACGGTGGCCGGCCGGGTGCCGCTGATCGTCGAGATCAAAAGCCGGCGGGAGTACACCGGCGCCTATCTGGACGCGCTGTGCCGCGCCGTGCTGGACGCGCTGGCGGGGTACAACGGCCCCTATTGCATCGAGAGCTTTGACCCCCGCGTGGTGCGGCGCATCCGCAAATTTGCCCCCGGCGTGCTGCGGGGCCAGCTGGCCGACTGCACCCAAAGCTACCGGGACGAGGGCGCCAACCCCCTGCACGCCTTTGTGATGAGCCACCTGCTGGGCAACTTTTTGGGCCGGCCGGACTTTATCGCCTGGTGCCCGGCGCCGCGCAACGGCGCGGTAAAGCTGGCCAGGGCCCTGGGCGCGATGATGGTCTACTGGACCGCCCTGCCCACCGACGACACCACAAAGCTGGAGGCTGGCCACGACGCGGTCATCTTCCAGTGGTACGCCCCGGCGGCAAAGTACCGGCCGTAAGCGCCCTTACCCCTGGGGCAGCCCGGCAAAGTCGTGGTTGACGATGTCCACCAGGCTGAACTGCCCGTCCTCGTACTCGAATTTTAAGATGCAGCAGTTGTACAGCCGGGTGTGCAGCTCCACCTTCTGGTTCTGCTCCCAGTAACGCATAAAGGCCCGGCAGGCCCCGCCGTGGCTGACCGCCAGCACGCACCGGTGGTCCGGCCTGGCCATGATCCCGCCCAGCGTGTCGGCCATGCGCCGGCGGACCTCCAACTCGCCCTCGCCGCCGTAGTAGGTCTTGAAAAAGTCGCCGTAGGGCAGCGGCGGGTTCAGGTCCTCGCTCTCGCCCTCGATCTTGCCGAAATGCCATTCTTTCAGCCCTTTCAGGCGGGTGTAGGGCAGGTCGGTGACCAGCTCCAGCGTGTCGCAGGCGCGCTCCGACGTGGAGGAATAGGCGTGGTCGAACACGATGCCGCGGCTGCGGAAGTATTCGCCCGCCACCCTGGCCTGGGCGATGCCCAGCTCGGTCAGGGGCGAATCGCACCAGCCCTGGATCTTGTGCCGCAGGTTGAACACCGTCTGGCCGTGGCGCATCAGGTAAAGGATCTTTTTCATAACGATTCCAGCTTTCTCCCGCTTTCTTTTCGCTTGTGCAGGCCGCCTGTGCGCTCCGGCTCAAAACGCCGGGCGGGCGGAAATTGACGACCGCCGCGCAGGGCCGGCCTGCGCCTTTATCCTAATCCCCGCCGCCGGCGCTGTCAAGCCGGGCGGGGCGCGCCGCAAAGGAGGCCGCCATGGCCCTGTACCTGCAAGAGTTCCGCTTCCCGGACAAGGACGCCGAGTGGCGTTTTTTCACCGCCCAGCGCATGACCTGCTACGACAGCTTTTACCCGTTCCAGGTGCTGTCCGACCGGGGGCTGGGCCGGCTGGAGTTTGCGCCCGTCACCATCCTGTACGGCGGCAACGGCTGCGGCAAGACCACCGCGCTGAACGTCATGGCCGAAAAACTGGGCCTTGCGCGGGACGCGGCCTTCAACCGCACCGCCTTTTTCCCCGACTACCTGCGGCTGTGCGATGACGGCGGCGCGGCCCCGCCGGAGGGCAGCCGCATCATCACCAGCGACGACGTGTTTGCCTGGATGCTGGACCTGCGCGCCTTGAACGACGGCATCGACCGCCGCCGCGAGGAAGTTTTTGCCGAGTATGCCGACGCCCGCTACGCCCATTTCCAGCTCCACTCGCTGGAGGATTACGAGCGGCTGAAGCAGGTCAACGCCGCCCGCAGCAAGACAAAGTCCCGCTACGCCCGCAGCCGGCTGATGGGCAACGCCCGCACCCGCTCCAACGGCGAGAGCGCCTACCTCTACTTCACCCAAAAGATCACCGAAAACGCCCTCTATCTGCTGGACGAGCCGGAAAACAGCCTGGCCCCCGCCCGCCAGCTGGAGCTGGCCGGCTTTTTGCAGGATGCGGCGCGGTTTTTTGGCTGCCAGCTGGTCATTGCCACCCACTCGCCCTTTCTGCTGGCGATGCAGGGGGCGAAGGTCTACGACCTGGACGCCGACCCGCCCCGGCCCCGCCGCTGGATCGAGCTGGAAAACGTCCGGGCTTACCGGCAGTTTTTTGCCGACCACGCCGCCGAGTTTGAAACGGACTGACGCCCCCGCCGGCCCGCCCGCCATGCCAAAGGAGAACGCCCCATGCGCCACACAAACGAGACCATCGCCGCCGAGACACTGACCGGCAGCCTGCGCGGCGAGGAATACGCCGACTGCACCTTCACCCGCTGCCGCTGGCAGGATCTGCGGGTGGAAAACTGCAGCTTTGCAAACTGCACCTTTGCGGGCTGCCAGTGGTCCGGCGTGGTGTTCAGCTTTACCCAGATGCGGGAGGGCCGGTTTACAGGCTGCGCCTTCCGGGGCATTGCCTGGGGCGGCTTGCAGGGCAAAAGCGCCCTGGCCCGGCCGTTGGCGGCGGCCGAAAACTGCATGTTCCAGTACAACGACTTTTCCGGCATGGCGCTGGCGGGGTTCGACTTTTCCAGCTGCCAGTTCCGGGACTGCCGGTTTGACAGCTGCAGGCTGACCGGCGCCGACTTCAACGGCGTCCGCCTGGGCGAAAGCCAGTTCACCCGCTGCGCGCTGGACAGGGCCGATTTCCGCGACGCTCAGGGCTATGTCATCGCCCCGGCGGACAACATGCTGAAAGGGGCAAGGTTCAGCTTCCCCGACGTGGTGCGCCTTTTGGACGGCACCGGCATCAAGATCGAATAAGCAGGAGAATGAAAATGATTGCCTTTTCTGATGTATTAAGACATGAAGGACTGGACCCTAAAAAAGTGATGCTGATACGGCATCCAATGTCAAAGGAAGATGTACGGTTTTATTATTCCATGGGAATGTTGAAAGAATTTACCGCACACCAGGGACCCAAATTTAGGAGTGACGGGTTTTCCCATTGGGCAGTGTTTCTTGGTGATAAGGGTACATTGGCTAAGTTTTATTGCTGCTATAAAGTATTGGGTGTTGCTGCGGATACGCCGGACGTTGCCTCGGCCAATGAACCGCATCCGGAATGGTTTGCGGGCCTAAATAAATACTATTTCCTTGAATACTGTGATGCGCTGCGGGAATATGAGCAAAAGCTGATTGTGGACTGGGGTAACTCTACACGTGCATGGAAACAAAGGGGAACGACGGAAAAGCCAGTGTGGGCACTGACTCCGGGTGAACATAAGGTGTTTTCCGGATTTGAAGATTTGGTCCTGACATATGACGAGCTAAAAAATATTGCGGACAATCCGACAATTTACTCAGAGTGGGTCACGGCACTTTCTTCGGTTAACGCAATTTACTTGATTGTGGATCGAGAGAGCGGTAAACAATATGTTGGTTCTGCGTATGGAGGTGATGGCCTTTGGGGACGCTGGCGTACATATGTAATGACGCATCACGGTGGAAACAAGCAGATGAAGGAACTGATGTGCAATTACCCGGAGCGATATCATAATTTCCAGTTTTCGATATTGCAAATTTTGCCCAAAACCATTACAGATGAAGAAGTGATTCACGTGGAATCTCTTTATAAGAAAAAATTGTTGTCAATTCCGTTTGGCATGAATGACAATTAACAGACAACATAGAAACAGGAGACACCCAAAATGACGGAAAAAGAGTTTTTGACAGAAGCAATCCCTCTTTTGGAGGAAGTGGAAACTTCTGCGGAATGGCTGACATGGTGTAAAAAATACTCGGTATATGCGGCAAACGATGGCCCCGCAAAGTATGAAGAATCATTGTACGATATGATGCAAAAGGCATACCATGCCGGACTTGTCATCACAAATTACGTCCAAGTGAAAGAGACCAGAAAGTTGGAGGATGCAGAAATTGACGCGGCCGAACCATTGTGGGTGGCTGGATTGGACAGAGAGGAAACCCTGGCTGCCATTGCCTGGCATTTCCGCAGAGACCATTTCCGCGAGGGAAGTCTGATTTCAGACAGCATTGCCAAGGGGGCACTGCTGCGACTGTTTTATCATTTGCGGGACCTTGACCGGCAGGCAAGCGAACATTCCTAAAAAAGACCACCCGGTCCATCTCTGACAATGCAGCGATAGGCCGGGTGGCCGATTTTTTGCTGTTTTAGCCCTTTGCGCCGTAATCCCGCGCGCCGTAGATGGCGGTGCCGATGCGCACGATGGTGGCGCCC
>HBJMC02800__coassemble_313_pt1 | contig 21528 bp, 18 predicted proteins | sample HBJMC02800__metabat2_low_PE_013 | metagenome-assembled genome bin HBJMC02800 | reverse complement strand
AACTTGCTGCTTTCTTTGAATCTCTCGCTGTACAAGATGTTTGACAAACCTACATGGCGGCACAAAAAGCGGGCGGTTTTTCGGTTCCTGTTCCGGAATGGGCGGGCCGGTCAGTCCCGGTCGCGCAGGTGCTTGAGCAGCGCGTAAAAGCCGTCGTAGGGCAGCGGCAGGCGGAACAGCCGCTTCAAAAAGCCCACCTTCCACCGGGCGGCGGAAAAATCTTTGGCCAGGGCGGCGGGGCGGCGCAGGTACTCCCCCGCCGTGCGGGGCGCAGCCAGCCGGAAGCGGACGCCGTCCTCAAAGACAAAATCGCCGAAGCAGGCGGCCTGCTCCATGCGGGGGCGGCGGGCCATGTTCAAAAACGGCGCGATGGCCGCATCCGGCGCCAGCGCCGTGCCCCGGTGGGGCGACGCCGTCCACTCCCGCGCAAAGCGCAGCGCCCCCCGCTGCACCGCCAGCAGCTCCGCCGGCGGGCCGGCGTCCTCCTGCACGGGGGCGGGACCCTGGGGCGTCATGCGGTAGCCGGTGGTGGCCCCCACCGGCTCCGAGATCAGGTACTCCAAAATGGGCTGTGCCATCCAGTACCACAGCGGCGCGGGCTGCCCGCCGAACAAAAACACATCGGCGGCGTCCCGCGGCAGGTTTTGGTACAGCCGCCCGTCGCAGGCCAGGTACAGCCCGTGCAGCGCGCAGCCGCACAGCTCCTGCAAAATGCGCTGGGTGGTGCCGCCGCTGCCCAGGTCCACCACCAGCGTGCCGGGCCGTTCCAGCCCGAACTGCGAAAGATAGGCCCGCGCCGCGGCGGCCTGGCAGCGCACCGGCTCCCCCGCCGGGCCGCGGCTGAGGGCACTGACCGCACACAGCAGCTTGCCCAGGGCGGACTCCGGCGTGCAGGCCGGGTGGCGGCGCAGGTCAAAGGTCAGGCCGGGGTCATAGCCGGGCAGGCGGGTGCCGGGGGCAAAGCCGCAGAACGCTAAAATTTCGTCCACCCGCAGCAGCTGGCCCGGCAGCGTGGCGGCCAGCAGTTCCAGAGCCTGGGGCGTCATGGGGCGCATCAAAAGCGCCGGGCACAGGCTTTTGCGCGAGACCCGCAGGTAGGCGGTGTCCCGCGCGCCGTCCAGGCGGCAGGCTTCCCGCACCAGGGCCATATCCCGCGCCAGCAGCACCAGCCGGCTGCCGGGGCGGGCGGCGGCCTGCGCTTGCAGCCAGGCCGCAAAGCTGACGGCCAGCGGCCCCAGCACCGTAAAGCCGAACCGCTCCTGTCCGTCCCGGATGTCCGGGGCACGGTTGGCAAGCCAGGCGTACATGGCTTTCTGCTCCGGGGTCTCGGGGTCGGGCAGGTAGGCGGGCAGCGGCGGGCGGCCGGGGGTGTGGACGCAGTGCACGCCGGCCAGCGCCGCGCCCAGGCTGTCCGCCCGGCGGTCGTCACCGAAAAACACCACGTCCCGCGGGCGCAGGCCGGCGCTTTGCAAAAACACCCGGAACAGCCTGCCGCTGCGCTTCTGCACGCCGTACTCGGACGAGACAAACACCCCGTCCCACCGGCCGAAGCCGCAGCCGTCCAGCAGCGCGCGGACCGCGTCCGCCGGCAGGTACATATCCGACACGGCGTACACCGCCATGCCCGCGGCCCGGCAGCGTTCCACCAATGCCAGCATGCGGCGGTCGGCCACGCACAGCGCCCGCTCGGCCGCGATCTCGGCGGCGGGGTCCAGGCCGGCCAGCCGGGGCCGGGCGTAGATCTCGGCCAGGGTCACCTCCCGCCCCGGCGCGGCGGCGCGGGCCTCGGCCTCGGCCTGGCGGCGGTTTTGGGCAAAGCCGGCGGGGGCATGGCCGCGGGCTTCCATCCAGGCAAACACATCCGCCGGGGCGGCCACGTCCCGGTGGAGCAGGGTATCGAACACATCAAAGGCGGCCGCCTTGCAGCGGCCGGGCAGTTTGTCTTGCGGGGGCATGGCGGTCCCTCCTTTCTTTTTAAGACCCGCACGGGATGGGTCAGCGCGGGGCGTTTTGGGGCGGTGCGGGGTAGCGCACCGGCGGGGCAAAATGCACCCCGGCCCAAAAGCCCCGCCAGATGATGCCGATGCGCGCCCGCTTGTCCGGGCAGCGGCCGGCCAGCACCTGCACCGTATGCCAGGCGTCCTTGGCCAGCAGCCAGAGCCAGCCGCGCAGCCCCTCGCGCCGGTAAAGCACCACGTCGTTGCGGTAAAACCAGCGGTAGCGGGGCAGCCGGTCGGGGGTGTCGGCGGCAATGCTGACGACGCTTTTGTTCCGCATGGCGTGGACCACCACGCTTTGGGGCACGGTGAAGCAGGGCAGCGCGCGGGAGATGCGGCGGGTATACTCCCAGTCGTCCGACCAGATAAAGAACTCGGCGATGGGCAGGCCGAACCGCCGCACCGCCTGCGCCGGAACCAGCAGCGAGACAAAGCTGGCCATCACGCTGGGGATAGGCCGGCCGCCGGGGCTTTCGTAGCCGGGGATGTCCCGGTAGGGGGTGCTGCGCTGGCGGTTCATGGGCTGGTCGGCCCCGTCCGCATCCACCGCGCGGGAGGACAGCCAGCCGCAGCCGGGCTGCGCCGCCCAGGCAGACAAAAGCGCCGCCAAGGCGCCGGGCTTTGGCAGCGTGTCATCGTCCATCAGCCAGACCGCGTCACAGCCGGCCTCCACGGCCAGCCGGGCGCCCAGCGAAAACCCGCCGGCGCCGCCCAGGTTTTCGGCGGCGGTGTGGACGGTCAGGTCCGGGCCGGCCAGACTTTGCAGCAGCGCGCCGGTGCCGTCGGTGCTGGCGTTGTCAACGACCAGGATGCGGCAGGACGCCCCCTGCTGCGCCCGCAGGCAGGCGATGCACCGGGCCAGCAGGTCCCTGCGGTTGTAGGTGACGACCACGGCGGTGATGCGCGGCAAGGGGGTCCACTCCTTTGTCTCTGATTTCCGGGCCGGCCGCGGGCGGGTCAGCTCTCCTGCTTTTTGGGGAAAAGTTTGCGGGCCAAAAATGCGGTGCCTTTTTTCAGCCAACGCTGGGGTTCCAGGTAGACGATGTCCAGCTCCTGGAAATGGATGCGGTTGGTGACCAGCCAGGCGTCCAGCAGACGCTCGCTGACAAAGCCGAACACCCGCTTGTCGTTGTCGGAATAGTGGGAGATGTCCAGCTCCCGCTCCAGCTCGAACAGGATGTCGAACAGCCAGGTGCAGTAATGCTCCAGCAGCTCCTTGCGCATGACGAACATATTGAAATGATGCCCATGGGTCTTGGACATATACTCGTCGTAGGCGGGCAGGTATTCCGGGCATTTGCCGGCGATGATGCGGCGGGTGGCGGTCAGGTCCCGCTGGTGATGGGCATGGATATACTGGGTGTAGTTGGTCTCGATAAAATAATGCCGCTCCCTGGGCAGGATGACATTGGTGTGCTGCAGGATCTCGGCCAGCTCGTCGCCGGTGATGACCCGCTGCTTTTTGGGTGCGAAGCGACGGCGGCGGCTGGCAAAATAGCGGCGGTAGTGCACCAGGCCGATAAAGTCGGCGTCCACATTGTGGACCGCCCAGTACAGGCCGGTCAGCTCGCAGAAATTGGGATTTTTGGATGAGATGTTCTCGCCGGTGTCATCGCCGATATAACCAATGTCCGGATGGAGCGCGTGGCCTACCTGCACCGGCAGATACACGGGATCGTCCGGCACCCAGTAGGGCTTGTGCGTCGCTATGATGATCTTGGTTTCCACGTTTCCCCGTTTGATGCCGGCTGCCCCCCCGCCCCGCCGCATTGGGCAAAGGTTGCGCCGGCGCCATCCTCTCTTTCCTGGCCCATGCGTCATTGCATGGACATAATGTCCTTATTATGTAAGTATATCGCTTTTTGTACAGAAAACAAGTTACAGTTCATAAACAGAGATGTAAAAATATCGTGAAAACGCCGCCGCGCGGCGCCCGTTCAGGGGGCGGCCAGCACGGCGGCGAGGCAGAGTCTCCGGCGGGGGTCATTCGTCCTCGGCCTCAAACTGCTCCTGTTCTTCCAGCAGCTTTTCCCACTCGTCAAACAGCTCCTGCTGGTGGAAGCGGGTGTCGTCCAGGTCGTCGCACTTGTCGCGTACCAGGATATGGTCGCGCAGCACCTCCGGGTCGTTCAGCTCGTTTTCCAGCTCGACGATGCGGGCGCCCAGCTGCTCGATCTCGGTCTCCACCGCCTTGATGCGGGCGCGCACCTCGGCGCGGCGGCGGCGCTGCTCCTTGCCGTAGCCGGCCTTGGCGGGCTTTGCCTCGGCGCGGGCGGGCGGCGCGGCGGGGGCGCTGTCTTTGTCCCGCAGGGCGGAAAAGTCCCGGTAAAGGGTGGTGTCCCCGTCCTCCAGGTACAGGATGGGGCAGCCCAGCGTCTGCATCAGGTAGCGGTCGTGGGTGACCAGCAGCAGCGTGCCTGTATAAGCGGCCAGCGCCTGGGTCAGGCTTTCCCGCACGTAGATGTCCAGATGGTTGGTAGGCTCGTCCAAAAACATCAGGTTGGGGCGTTCCAGCGCCAGCTCGGCAAAGCGCAGGCGGGCCAGCTCGCCGCCGGACAGCGACGCGCAGTCCTTGAACACCTCCTCGCCCCGGAAGCCGAAGCGGGCCAGGTGGCTGCGGACCTCCAGCTCGGTAAAGCGGGGGTACTTGTCCCAGATGGCGTCGATGACCCGGCCGAACCGCCGGGCCTGCTGCTGGGCAAAGATGCCCGGCTGCGCCCCGCCGCCCAGCCGCACCATGCCGCCGGAGGGCCGGCGCTTGCCGTCCAGCACCTGCAAAAGCGTGGACTTGCCGGTGCCGTTGGGGCCGGCGATGACCAGCTTGTCCCCCCGGTGGACGACGTGATCCAGGTCTTTGACCAGCGTGCGGTCGCCGATGCGGACGGAGACGTGCTTCATGGTGACCAGCTCGTCGTAAGGCTCGATGTCGTATTCAAAGCGGAAATTCAGTTCCCTGGCCTCGTCGACGGGGGCCTCGGTGATCTCCAGCTTTTCCAGCTGCTTGCGGCGGCTCTGGGCCATCTTGGTGGTGGAGGCCCGCACCAGGTTGCGGTCGATGTAGTCCTGCAGCTTGGCGGCTTTTTCCAGGTCGGCCTGGCGCTGTTTCAACTGGCGCTCGTCGGCGGCCTGGCGCTGGGGCAGGTAGGCGGAATAGTTGCCCCTGAACACCTGGATGGTCTTGCCCCGCAGCTCCCAGATCCTGGTGCAGACGGCGTCCAGGAAATAGCGGTCGTGGCTGACCACCAGCACCGCGCCGCGGCAGGTTTTCAGGTAGCTTTCCAGCCAGGCCATCGTCTCGATGTCCAGGTGGTTGGTGGGCTCGTCCAAAATCAGAATGTCCGGCTGGCGCAGAAGCAGCCCGGCCAGGCGCAGGCGGGTCTGCTCCCCGCCGGAAAGCACCCCCGCGGTTTTCTGCCAGGTGTCGGCCGGGAACCCCATGCCGGACAGCATCTTGCGGATCTGGGTGTCCATGTTGTAGGCGTCCATCGCGTCGATCACGGCGGTGCAGTGCTCGATGCCGGCGGCGACGTCGGCGGCGTCCGGCGCGGCGGCCAGCTGTTTTTGCAGCGTTTCCAGCCGGGCCATGGCGTCCAGCGCCGGGCGGAAGGATTCCTTCATCGTGTCGTAGACGGTCAGGGCCGGGTCCAGGCGGGCGGTCTGCTCCAGATAGCCGCAGGTGGCGCCGGCCGCAAAGTCGGCGCTGCCGGTATCGGGCTGGCTTTGGCCGCACAGGATGCGCAGCAACGTGGTCTTGCCGGTGCCGTTGGCGCCGATGATGCCGATGCGGTCGCCCTTTTCGACGCCGGCGTTGATGCCGCGCAGCACCTCATGCTCGCCAAAGCTTTTGCCCAGGTCTTGCAGTTCGATCAGCATAGTGATTCATTCCTCAAAATCGCGGCCCGCGGCTGCGGGCAAAGGTTTGCTGCGGGCCTGCCTTTCGCGGGGTCTTTGCGGTTTGCGCCCTGCGCAGGCCCTTACCCAAAAGTTTGCCGCTGCTTTTTTACAACAGCGGCAAACTTTGAGCGGATGTTGAATATCGGCAGCGCCCCGCCGGGCAGGGGTCAGTCGCTGCGGTGGCGGCGGTTGCGCACGCCCAGGTTTTCCAGCTCCTCCGGCTCCATCACGATGCGGTACAGTTCCTCGTAGCTGGTGATGGTGTGCTTGGGCTGGATGCCGGTGTCGTTCTCGGCGCCGGCAAAGTTGACCCAGCAGGTATCCAGGCCGGCGTTGCGGCCGCCCTTGATGTCGGCGTTCAGGTCGTCGCCCACCACCAGCACGCGGCTGCGGTCGGTGACGCCCAGGTCCTTGAGCGCGTGGTCGAACAGCTTGGCCGAGGGCTTGGCGGCGCCCACCTTCTCCGAGATATAGACGCCGTCCATGTAAGGCTCGATGCCGGAATCATGGATGCGGGCCTGCTGCACCTTGTACGCGCCGTTGGAGACGATGGCCAGCGTAGCCACCTCGGCCAGCTCGTCCAGCGCCGTCAGCGCGCCGGGCAGGATGTCCGGGTGCAGGGCCAGCTGCTCCTCGTAATAGTCGTTGATCTCGCGGCTTTTGCCGTTGTCCGGCAGGCCCATGGCCTGCAGAAAGCGGGCAAACCGCACCGCAAACAGCTTGCTGCGGCCGATCTCGCCCTTGGCAAGGCCGGTCCACAGTTTGCGGTTGACCTGGTGGTAGGTATCGCAGGCGGCCGCGTCGCAGGGCAGGCCGTAATGGGTCAGGGTATCGGTCAGGGCCTGGCGCTCGGCGGCGTCAAAGTCCAGCAGGGTGTTGTCCACATCCAGCAAAAGGCAGGTATAATAAGCCATGATCTTCTCCTGTTGTGATGGTTGTCAGGTTGGGGGCCGGCGGGCCGCGGCCGGCCGGTCAGTCGTCCTCGCCGCTGGGCGACGGGGACGGGCTGGGGGTAGGCGTGGCGGCCGCCGTGACCGAGATGGTATACTCGGCGGTGACGCCGTTGTTGGTGGCCCGGACGGTGTAGTTGCCCGGCTGCGGCGGGGTGAACTGGACGCTGTCGCCGGTGGGCTTCCAGTCCGGCAGCTGGTCGCAGGCCCAGGAGGTATCGCCGTTTCGGTTTTCCACATTGACGTACAGCGTGGCGGTGCTGCCGGCCGGCATCGACCGGGGCACCGTCATGTTCACGGTGGTGGCCGGCGCGTTGACGGTCAGGGTCATGGTAGCTTCGGCGCGGCCGGTGTTGATCTCGACGCCGGCCTTGATGGTGTAGGTGCCGGCCTGGTCGGGCGTGAAGGTAAAGCTGCCGGCGGTGGTCTGCAGTTCGTCATTGACCGCCCACTGCACCAGGCTGTTGTCGGCGGCGGCGCCGCCCAGCGTGACGCTGGCGTTGATGGTAAAGCTCTCGCCCAGGGTGATGGTGGTATCGCCCTTGTCCAGCGTCAGGCCCACGCGGGCGTCGCTGAAGATGGCCGATACCTCAATGTCGCCGGTGACCTGCTCCACGCGGGTGGCGCTGGTCTGGCCGTCGCTCCACCGGTCAAACACAAAGCCGTCCGCCGGCACCGCAGTGACGCGGATGGTCTCGCCGTCCGCCACCTGGAAGTTCAGCGAGCTGACGCCGCTCTGGTCGCCGTAGGTCAGTGTGCCGCTGCCCGACTGCACGCCGTAGCGGACATTGTGCATCTGCGGCGTGGCGGTGGGGGTGGGGGTGGCTTCGGCCTGGGCGGCCTGGCTGGCGCGGCGGGGGATGTCGTCGGTATCGGGGCGGCGGTCCTCGCCGTCGTAGGCGTGGGTGCGCACATAGTTCAGGTAGGCGTTGACGCCCGCCGTGCTCAGAGTGCCGTCGGCGTCCAGGTAGGCGCTCTCGGCAAAGCCGCTGCCGGTCTTGAGGGCCTCGGCGGCGTTGAGGAAGTGGTAGCCGTCCGACTCGCACAGCTGGGCCAGCGCCTGGTTGAACTGGTCGATGATGGTCTGGGTGGCAGCGGCGTTGTCGGACTCCTCGGCCACCGGCGGGATGGAGCTTACGATGATGTCGCAGTAGCTGTAAGCGTTTTTGATGGCGTTGAGCGCCTGGCGGTAATCCTGGGTAAAGGCGTCCAGCGTGGTATTGCCGTCCACATTGTTGGCCCCCAGCATGACGATGACGCGGCGGGGCTTCATCTTGGCGATGGCCTGGGGGATGGTGTAGGAGCTGGCGTCGTCCTCAAAGTAGACGCAGGCGTCGCTGATCAGATCGCCCACCGCCAGGCCGTCGCGGCCCACGTAGCGGTCGATGGTGATGCTGCTGGACGCGGTAAGGGCCACAACATTGTCGTCGCCGGCAAAGACCGCGGCGTTGATGTAGTCGGCGCCGGCGTCGCTGGTTTCCGTCAGCACGGCGCTGAGCGTGGTATCCACCGGGTAGGCTTCGGAGTCATAGTCGCCGGCGGCGCTGCCAAACAGCACGCCGGGCAGGATCCAGGATGCCACAAAGCTGATGATAACGGCCGCCACACAACCCACCAGCACCAGGCAGGCCTTGCGCTGTGTGGGGCTGAAAGACGCTTTGCGCTGTGATTCATTACGGCTCATAACGGGTCAGTCCCCTTCCATGGTAGTTCATCGGGCGTAACGGGGCGGGTCAGGCTTCCGCCAAAAGAAAATCGGCCAGGGCGGCGGTGTCCGGCGCAAAACACACCGGGCGCCAGGGCTCCAGCTCGGCGCGGCTGCCGTAGCCGTACAGCACCGCGGCAGCGGGCAGGCCGCAGTCGGCGGCGCCCTGCATGTCGTCCCGGCGGTCGCCCACCATCAGGATGCGTCTGCCTGCCAGGCGCGGGTCGGCCAGGTCCTGGCGGATGACCGCGGTCTTGGTGTCCACGCTTTTGTCCATGCTGGCGCCGCCCACCAGGTCAAAGCAGGGCAGGATGCCCTGCTCCTCCAAGATCGGCAGCACCACGTCCCGCGGCTTGGAGGTGGCGGTGGCCAAAAACAGCCCTGCTTCCTTCAGCCGGGCAAGCAGCTCTTTCACGCCGGGGAACAGGCTGCACTCGTGCATGCCCTCGCGGGCGTAGCGGTCACGGTAAAGATCCACCGCCCGCTCCACCTCGGCTTCGGTGCCGAAGTGCTGGGCAAAGCTCCAGCGCAGCGGCGGCCCCAGATAACGGCTGAGATCGATGTCCGCCGGGTCCAGGCCCATCTGGCGGAAGGCATAGGCAAAGGTATTCTCGATGCCGGGGCGCGAATGGATCAGCGTCCCGTCCACATCAAACAGGATAGCGTCGTAGCGCGGCAATTTATCTCCCCTCCTGCGCATAATCAATGGTATTATAGCATAAAACCTGCCGTTTGCACATCTTTTCATAAAAAATTCAGGAAGATGGCGCACCGCGCGCCGCCCCGCGGACGCAAAAACGCCCGCAGAGGCGGCCAAAGCCATGCCCCGCGGGCGGACAGCCTGTCGAACAGGTCCGAGTTTGCCGGCGGCAGAACGCTGCGCCGGCCCGGAAGGTCAGGACAGCAGCATGCGGTCGTTGGCGAACTCGCCGTCGCTGACCTGCTCGAACCGGGCCAGCAGGTCCGATACCTGCAGTGCGGCTTTTTCCTCGCCGCGGACGTCGTAGATGATGCGGCCCTCGTACATCATGATCAGGCGGTTGCCGTACCGGATGGCGTCCTTCATGTTGTGGGTGATCATCAGGGTGGTCAGGTTGTTTTCGTGCACGATCCGGTCCGAGAGCGCCAGCACCTTGGCGGCGGTCTTGGGGTCCAGCGCGGCGGTGTGCTCATCCAGCAAAAGCAGGCGGGGCTTTTGCAGCGTGGCCATCAGCAGCGTGATGGCCTGCCGCTGGCCGCCGGAAAGCAGGCCCACCTTGCTGGTCATGCGGTCCTCCAGGCCCAGGTCCAGCGTTTTGACCAGCTCGCGGAACTCGGCCCGCTCTTTGGCCGAGATGCCGGTGCGCAGCGTGCGGGGCTGGCCGCGGCGGCGGGCCAGGGCCAGGTTTTCGTCGATGCCCATGGTGGCGGCGGTGCCCATCATCGGGTCCTGGAACACCCGGCCGATGTACTTGGCGCGCTTGTGCTCCGGCAGGCGGGTGATGTCCCTGCCGTCGATCAGGATCTTGCCCATGTCGATGGGCCAGACGCCGGCCACCGCGTTGAGCATGGTGGACTTGCCCGCGCCGTTGCCGCCGATGACGGTGACGAAATCGCCGTCCTCCAGCGTCAGGTCCAGGCCGTTGAGGGCCACCTTTTGGTTGACGGTGCCCGCATTGAAGGTCTTGTATACGTTTTTGATCTCAAGCATTCTTGTCGGCCCCCTTTGCCACCGTGGGTTTGGTAAAGTATTTGCCCTTCCAGTACGGGATAGCCAGGAAGATGGCCACCACCACGGCGCTGAACGCCTTGAGCATGTCGGTGTCCACCTTGAACCAGATGACCACCTGGTAGACCAGGTAGTAGACAACGCTTCCCACCGCCACCGAGAGCATCTTGAGGGCGAAGTTGTGGAACACACGGCTGAGCAAAGCCTCGCCGATGATGACGGCGGCCAGGCCGATGACGATGGCGCCGCGGCCCATGTTGATATCGGCAAAGCCCTGGTACTGGGCCAGCAGCGCGCCGGACAGCGCCACCAGGCCGTTGGAGATCATCAGGCCGATGACCTTGTTCAGGCTGGTGTTGATGCCCTGGGCCCGCGCCATGCTGGCGTTGCAGCCGGTGGCGCGGATGCCGCAGCCCAGCTCGGTGCCGAAGAACCAGTACAAAATGGCGATGACCACCGCAATGACGACCGCCACCACAAAGATGGTGTTCTGGTAGAAGGGCACATCCTTGATGTAGCGCAGCGATACCGCCAGGTCGTACTTGTCCACATTGATGGCCTGGTTGGACTTGCCCATGATCTTAAGGTTGATGCTCCACAGGGCCAGCTGGGTCAGGATGCCGGCCAGGATCGGCTGGATGCCCATGAAGGTGTGGAAAATGCCGGTGACAAAGCCCGCCAGCAGCCCGGCGCAGGTGGCCGCCAGGATCGACACCCACACGTTGCAGCCGCTCAGCATGCACATGATGCAGACCGCGCCGCCGGTGCACAGCGTGCCGTCCACCGTCAGGTCGGCAATGTCCAGCACCCGGTAGGTGATGTAGACGCCGATGGCCATGATGGCCCAGATCAGGCCCTGCGCCACCGCGCCGGGCAGGGCGTTGACCAATGTCATGATATCCAAAAGAAACAAACCTCCCCGTTTCTGCAGGGCGCACCGGGCGTCCTGCCCCGGCCGGCCCGACGGGCCGGCCAAAAAAGTTACAGACTTTTATAGTATAGCAAAAAGGCGGGAAAAAGGGAAGCCCTTTTCCCGCCTTTTCTGCTGTATGTCAGAAGGTTCCGGTATTACCCTTCGATGGCGACGTAGTCGTCGGGCACCGTGATGTTCAGCGCCTCGCAGTTGGAGGGGTTGTACATCTTGGTAAAGTTGGGGGCGTACTCGATGGGCATGGTGGAGATATCCGCCTCGCCGGTCAGGACCTGGACGGCCATCTCGCCGGTGGCGTAACCCAGATCGTAGTAGCTGATGGACAGGGTGGCCACGCCGCAGCCGGAGCAGATGCCCTGCTCGCCCGCAATGATGGGCACCCCGGCCGGCAGGCAGATGTTCTGGATAATCTCGGTGTTGGAAGCGGCGGTGTTGTCGGTGGGAATGTAGAGCACATCGCAGCTGGTGGAGGCGTTGGTGGCGATGGTGGCCAGGTCGTTGGAATCGCTGAAGGAGTAATCCTCAACGGTATAGCCCATCTCGGTCAGGTAGTTGGTGACCTGCTCCACCTGGTAGGCGCTGTTGGGCTCGGCGCTGCAGTACAGCATGCCCACGGTGGGGTACTGGTCCGCCGGGAAAAAGTCGGCCAGCATCTGCGCCTGCTGGTCCAGCGGGGCCAGGTCGCTGGTGCCGGAGACGTTGCCGCCCACGGTGCCGTCAAAGCCGTCGATGCCCAGGGCGACGCCGTACTCGGTGACGGAGGTGCCCAGGATGGGGATGTCGGCGGTGCCGGCGGCCGCCGCCTGCAGGGCGCTGCTGCCGTTGGCCATAATCAGGTCGTAGCCGCCGGAGACAAAGCCGTTGATGATGGTGGCGCAGGTGTTGGAGTCGCCTTGGGCGTTCTGCTCGTCAAAGGTGACGCCGTCCTCGCCAAATGCCTCCACCAGGGCGTCCTTAAAGCCCTGGGTGGCGGCGTCCAGCGCCTCGTGGGGCTGCTGCTGGCAGATGCCGATGGTATAGGCGGCAGCCGATGCGTCGGTCCCGGTATCCTCGGCGGTCTCAGCCGAGGAGCTCTCGCTGGCGTCCGAAGTGCTGGACGGGTCTGCCGCTGCAGACGACGGGCTGCCGGAGCTGCAGGCCGCCAGGCTGAGCGCCAGGCAGGCCGCGGTCAAAATGGAAACTGCTTTTTTCATGCGTATCTCTCCCCTGTTTTCTCGGCCGGGAGCACCGCTGCACAGGGCGTCCGCCGCTTGGGCGGGGCGGTGTCCTCTCTCCCCTCTGCCGATTTAATGCTTTAAAGTATAGCATATGCCGGTCGGCTTGGCAATGGACAAACGGACAATTTGCCCCCTTGTGTCCCGGTCACTTTTTAGCATTTTGTACAAAGCCGAACCATTTTACCTCCAAAATCAACCGCAGGGCCGTACCGGATCTGGCACAGCCCTGCGGATATTGGATGTTTGGGACGCCGTTCCCCGCTCCCGGTCACTCGCCCCTGTATTCCAGATGGAACTGCAGCGCGCCCAGCAGGTTGGCGTCGTTGCCGTAGCGGCAGGTCACGATCTCCGGCGCCGGCATGGGGGTGCAGGGCACCGCCGCAAACTGCCGCGTCACCGCCGCGCGGATGACACGGGTAACCTCCGGCCGGGCGCTGATGCCGCCGCCGATGGCGATGCGCTGCAGGTCCAGCACCGCCTGCAGCGAGTAGATGCCGGCCGCCGCCATCCCGCCGAAGGTGCGCAGCGTCTCGGCGGCTTCCGGCTCGCCGGCCTCGTAGGCGTCAAAAAAGGCGTAGCCGTCCACGCTGCCTTCCGGCAGGCCGCGGCGGCTGGTATAATGATCCAGCAGCCCCTTGGCAGACATCCAGTCGCTCCACAGCGTGTCCCGGCTCAGCACGGTGACGTCGGTGCAGGCCCGGGCCATCCTGGCAAAATCCATGCCCAGCACCGACAGTTCCCCCGCCGCATAGCTGGAACCCATCCAGACCCGGCGGCCCAGCAGCAGGCCGCCGCCGGTGCCGGTGCCCAGCACGATGACCGCACCGTTTTCCACGTCGGCCAAAGCGCCGTTCCACGCCTCGGCGCGCACCGCGCACTTGCCGTCGTTGGCGATGGTCACCGGCGCGTGCAGGCAGTCCGCCAGCAGGCGGGCCATGGGCGCGTCCTTGATAAAGGTAAAGATGCCGCCCGTATGGGCAACCCCGCGGGCGGTGTTGATGCGGCCGGGCATGGACACCGCCGTGCCGGCATACTGCCCGGCAAATTTTGCACCGATGGGCGCGATGGCCGCCAGCAGTGCGTCCATGCTCTCCTGCGGCGAGGGGACCTTGCCCTGCTCCAGGATCGTGCCGTCCTGTCCCATCAGGGCATATTTGATGAAAGTGCCGCCAATGTCCAGTACCAGATACCGCTGCATCGTGATCCTCCCTTTTTTCTTCGCTGTTGGTTTTCGATGGCCGGCAATGCGCAGCCGGCCGGCGCCGTCATTCTGCTTTTTATAGTACCACGGAATCGGGCCGGTTGTATAGCGGAAAACGGATAAAATCTGCTTTCGCGGCGGTTTAGGTGCCGTTTTTGCGGACTGCCCTGCTTTTGTTATGGAAAACCGCATCTGCCTGTGCTATACTGATGCCAGGCACAGCAGGAACGCGTCCGCACGCCCGTCCTGCTTTGCGCGCAGGAACAACGGCAGGTTATGGGGGTGCCGCATCATGGAATTCCGTTTTGAAACGCAATACACCGCCAAAACAATGGCTGTCATGGCCAGGGCGCTGCGAAAGACCATCCGAAAAAAGCGCAGCCGCCGTTCCCACATATTTGGCTGGGTCGTTTTTGCGCTCGGCGTGCTGCTTGTTCTGATAAACGGTTTTGCCCTCAACTTTCGCACCGTCATCACGCTGGCTGCTGCGGCTGTGATCCTTTTTGCCCTGCTGTTTGAGGACCGGATCAACGGATATGTGGCCAGCAAGCAGCTTCTGCCCGGTATGGAAAAGGCCGTGACGGTATTTTCCGAAGGCGGTTTTACCTCCACAACAGACGTCGGAACCACCGAATGGAAATACGACAAAATCGCAATGCTTGCAGAAACCGCCGGCTTTTTTGTATTTATCTTCAGCGCAAGCCATGCCCAGCTGTATGACAAACAGCATTTACAGGGCGGGACAGCCGAGGAGTTCCGCCATTTTATAGAGCAGCAAACCGGGAAGCCGGTCCAGCAGATCCAATGATTTTCCGGGTCCGGCCGATCGTTTCAAAAAGTGCCCGAATTGCAAAATGGCTTTGCCCAAAAGCGGCGGAGGCCAGGCAGCCGCACCGCTTCAAGCGTCCGGGCATGGCAAATCTCACCAACAGAAAACGCCCCAGTCCATCGGAACCATCCGGCAGGCTGGGGCGTTATTGTTCTGCCTTTATGCGCCGGCTTCCCCTGGCAAACTGCTCCGCCGCTGTGAGGACGACCACCCGGAACATCAGTCCCCATGATAGCACGTTTTCTTTGCGGGAAACGCAAGACACGCTGTTGTGCTTTACCCGCCGCCCCTGTATCAAAAGTGATTTATTTCTCTCATTTTCCTCTTGACAGCAGACTCTTGGAGTGATATATTTGTCTCAAAGAGAGACAAATATATCACTGTCCATTTTCCCGAACACCGCTCTCTTTGTTCTGCCGCCGGCCGGCCGCAAACCATTTTTCCATCTGCAAAATGCAGCGAATGCGCGCGTGAACACCACAAGAAAGCAACGCCCCGCATTGACGCGCTCCCCAAAAGCCGTCCAGTACGTACCATACGCCGATTTGGGGCTTTCGTTTTGCTGGTGCCCGCCCAAATAAGGAGGTAATTTGTATGTCAAAGCAACAAATCAAACGTCTGGCAGTGCTGGGCGTCCTGTGCGCCGCCCTTCTGGCAGCGGCCACAGTTTACTCGGTATGTTTTAACGACAGCCGCTGGGTCGCGCCGATGGACCTTTCCGTCTACGAGTTTTCGCCCCGCGACCTGCCCATGCTGGCGGCCGGGGCCTGCCTGCTGGCGTATGTACTCTATTTGGCCGCAGTCTGCCTGCGGGCCGCCTTCGCCGGGCGCAGGAAGAATCGGGATGCCCGCTATACCCGCAGCCTTTCGCCCTGGATGGGCCTTTGCGGTCTGTTCGGATTTCTGGGCTTTGCGGGGTTTTGGACCTACGCCGAATGGGGCGTGATCTATCCTTTCATCTTCTTCATTTTTTTCGGACTGTTCGGTTTGTTTTTTGAGGGGCGCCTCAGCCACACCATGCGGGACGAACTGTTTGAAGAAAACCGGCGCCGCGCGGAAAGCGCCGCCTACAAAACCGGGTTCGGCCTGCTGTTTGTCGTGATCTGGCTGGTGGGCGCCGGCATGTTCTCGCAGAACGTGGAATGGTGCGCCATCTTTATGCTGATCTCCATCTCGCTGGTCTATGCGCTGGTTCTGTTCCTGAGCCGGTATCTTTTGTATCGCTACGAAAAGGCGGAATGACCCATGGGTACTGAGTTTGAATGCCGGTTGAAGTTCTACCGCACCGCCTGCGGACTGACCCAGGAACAGCTTGCCGAGCGGGTGGGCGTGCGGCGCGAGACGATCATGCGGCTGGAAAAGGCACAATACAATCCGTCGCTGAAACTGGCGATCGACATTTCCCGCGCGGTCAACGCCCCGATCGAGGAGATTTTTCTTTTCCCGTAAACGCCAAAAAAGAAACGGCACAGCCTGCCAGATGGTTCTGGCGCTGTGCCGTTTTTTGTTATGTTTCCGCCGGCCCTCACTCGGCAAAGCACTCCGCCTCAGCGCGGGCCAGCAGCTCGATGAACCGCTCGCGGGAGACGGCGCCGCGCAGGGCTTTGGTCAGGCCCCGGTCGGACAGCAGCGTGACCAGCCGTGCCAAAACCAGCAGATGCTCGCTTTGGGCGTGGGGCGGCATGGCCACCATAAAAATCAGGTCCACCGGCTTTCCGTCCGGCGCGCCCCAGTCCACCCCTTTACGCAGGCAGAGGGCCGCCAGCCCCGGCGCGGCCACGCCGGCGTTGCAGGCGTGGGGCAGGGCGATGCCCTCGCCGATGGCGGTGGAGCCGCCGGCCGTTTCGCGGTCGCAGACGGCGTTGTAATAGGCGGTGCCGTTGGTGATGACGCCGCCGGCCTCCTGCAGTTCCACCAGGATGCCCAGGGCATTGCTGGCGTCGGGCACGTCGGCATGGATCAGCACGCTTTCGCGGCTGAGCAGCTGGCTGACTTTCATCGGCGGCGCCTCCTTTGCGGCAAATATCAGCCCATGGCCTTGTCGATCAGCTTGTACAGGTACTCGCCCACCGCGCCGTCGGTGCAGGTGCAGGTGGTCACCTCGTCTGCGGCGGCCCGCACCTCCGAGGGGGCGTTTGCCACCGCCACCGAGTGCCCGGCCGTCTGCATGATCTCCAAATCGTTATAATAGTCCCCGATGACGATGGTCTTTTGCAGCGGCTCGCCCAGCAGGGTGCAAAGATCCCGCAGGCCGCTGGCCTTGCCCACGCCGCCGGGCATGATCTCGAAATAGATGCTGTTGGTAGCCAGGAAATAATTTTCCCGCCCGTAGTAGCGGGTCTTGGCATACTGGGACAGCTTACGGATGGTCTCCGGGTCGCTGGCAAACACCACCTTGACCCAGCCGTCCGGCACGCTATCCAGCGGGCAGGTCACGCCGGTGATCTTCTCGTCCACCTGGTGGGCGTGGGTGTACTCGTTGGCCTGGACCACAAACATCTCGCCCGCGTGGGCCATGACCTCGACGCCGATGCGCGGGAACTGCCGCACCACATCCTGGATGGCCAGGGTGGCCTGCTTGCGGTCCAGCGTGGCGCGGCGCAGCACGGTGTCGGTGGAAAAGTCATACAGCAGCGAGCCGTTGCAGCTGATGGCCGGCAACGACAGCTGGATATCCCCCAGCGCGGCGCGGATGGACTCCGGCGGGCGGCCGGTGGCCACCGTGAACCGCCCGCCCAGCTGGGTGAACAGCTTGATGACCGTGCGGTTGCAGGAAGGGATGCCCTCCTTGGCAGTCAGCAGGGTGTTATCCATATCGCAAAAGACAAGATAGTCGCGCAGGGTCTGCTTCATGGACGGCGTTCCTTTCCATATGGGATTCATCGGCGGCCGGGCGGCTGCGGTCAGCCCTTTCTCAGCCTGGCAAGAAATGCGGTGAAATACTCCGGCAGGGGCGAGTCAAACTGTATGTACTGCCCCGTGACCGGGTGGACAAAGCCCAGCTCCTTGGCGTGCAGACACTGGCCGTCCAGCGACTTGATCACGCTGCGGGGGCCGTAGACCGGGTCCCCGGCCAGCGGATGGCCAAGGGACGCCATGTGCACGCGGATCTGGTGGGTGCGGCCGGTCTCCAGCCGGCAGGCAATGTAGGTAAACTGGCCGAACCGCTCCAGCACCTGCCAGTGGGTGCAGGCATAGCGGCTGTGCAGGTCGGTGACGGCCATCTTTTTGCGGTCGCGGGGGTCGCGGCCGATGGGTTTTTCCACCGTGCCGGCATCCTCTTTCAGGTTGCCGTAGACCACGGCGTGGTAGACGCGGTGGATGGCATGCACCGCCATCTGCTCCGCCAGGCCCTGGTGGGCGGCGTCGTCCTTGGCAACCACCAAAAGGCCGCTGGTGTCCTTGTCGATGCGGTGGACGATGCCGGGGCGGACGGCCCCGCCGATGCCGGACAAACCGCCCGCACAGTGGTAAAGCAGCGCGTTGACCAGCGTGCCGTCCGGGTTGCCGGGGGCGGGGTGCACCACCATGCCCTTGGGCTTGTTGACCACGATCAGGTGGGCGTCCTCGTAGACGATGTCCAGCGGGATGTTTTGGGGCTGCGCCTCCAGCGGGCGCGGGTCGGGGACGGTAAGCGTCACGCAGTCCCCCGCCCGGACCTTGTACCGCTTGGGGGCCGGCTGGCCGTTGACGGCCGCCGCCCCCTGCTCGATCAGGTTTTGCAGCGCGCTGCGGGTCAGGCCGCCGCAGGCATCGGCCAGAAAGCGGTCCAGCCGCTGGCCGGCAGCCTCCGGCGGGGCGGTAAACTCAAGCGTCTGCATCGGGGGCGGGGCCCTCCTTCGGTTTTGTGCCGGCATCCTGCCCTTTCCGGCCCCGGCGTTCCCGCAGCTCGCCGGCCAGGATGGCCGCAAACAGCAGCGCGATGCCGCCGGTGACGCAGATATCGGCAAAGTTGAAGATGGCGAAATCCACAAACAGCAGATTGATGTAGTCCACCACCTGCCCGGACACGATGCGGTCGATCAGGTTGCCCACGCCGCCGCCCAGCACCATCGTCCAGGCGATGCGCTCGGCCAGGGGCGGGCGTTTCCAGAACAGGTAAACTGCCACCGCAAGAAGCGCGATGGAGGTGACCGCAATGAGAAAGCCCTGCCTGCCCCACAAAAGCGAGAAGGCCATGCCCTGGTTGAGGGAATAGCGCAGCTCCACGATGCCGGGGATCAGCGGCATGGCCCCCACCGGCAGCAGGTTGGCCGTAGCCCAGGCCTTGATCCACTGGTCGATGCCGGCCAGCACGGCGGCAGCCGCCACCGAGAGTATACCGTACAGCATACAGGCTCCTTACGGGATGTACAGACGCGCCGGCAGCCGCCGGGCGCGCCGTGTTCAAGTCAGCCGAACGCCGGCCTCCCCGTCAGGCAGGGAAACCGGCTGTTCGTCTGGAAAACAAAAAGCAAAAGTTCGGGCAGAGATCACTTGCCCAGCACGCGGGCACAGCGGGGGCACAGGCCGTCCTCGCCCACGGCGGGGTGGTACTTCCAGCAGCGCAGGCACTTGCCGCCGGCGGCGGTGTCCACCTGGACGCCCAGGCCGTCCACCAGGCCCCTGACGCCGCCCTCGCCCTGTTCCAGCGCGATGTGGGAGACGATCATCAGGTCGGCCAGCTCGTCCATGGGGATGGCGTTGAGGAAGTCATACAGCTCTGCATTGCAGCACAGCGTGACCGAAGCCTCCAGCGAGGAACCGATCTTTTTGTCCGCACGGGCCTGCTCCAGCGCCTTTTTCACGTCGTCGCGCACCGCCATGATGCGGTCCCACTTGGCGGTGAAAGCCTCGTCGGCGGGGGCGCCGGCCTCGGGCATCTGCTCAAAGACCACATACTCCTTCATGCCGGGCAGCTTGGGAACATAGCTCCAGATCTCCTGGCTGGTGAAGCAGAGGATGGGCGCCAGCAGCCGGGTAAAGTCCACCAGGATGCGGTAGAGCGCGGTCTGGGCGCAGCGGCGGGCCTGGTCGTCGGCGCAGTACAGGCGGTCCTTGATGACGTCCATATAGAAGTTGGACATATCAATGACGCAGAAATTGTAGATGGCGTGGTAGGCGCGGCTGAAATCGTAATTCTCGTAGGCGTCGCGCACGGTGGCGGTCAGCGCGCGGGTGGCTTCCAGCGCCCAGCGGTCGATCTCGAACAGCTGGCTGTCCTCCATCATATCCTTGGCGGGGTCGAAGCCGTTCAGGTTGCCCAGCATAAAGCGGGCGGTGTTGCGCATTTTGCGGTAGGCCTCGGACAGCTGGCGGAAGATCTCCTTGCCGGCGCGCACGTCCACGGTGTAGTCGCTGGAGGCGACCCACAGGCGGACGATGTCGGCGCCGTAGTCACGGATCAGCTCGGACGGCTCGACGCCGTTGCCGGCGGATTTGTGCATCTGCTTGCCCTGCTCGTCCACGACCCAGCCGTGGCAGAGCACGCCCTTGTAGGGGGCGACGCCCTGGGTGGCCACGCAGGTCAGCAGGCTGGACTGGAACCAGCCGCGGAACTGGTCGGCGCCCTCCATGTACAGGTCAACGGGCCAGGTCAGCTCGGGGCGTTCGCGGCAGACGGCGCTCCAGGTGGAGCCGGAGTCGAACCAGACGTCCATGATGTCGGGGTCCTTCTCCCAGTCGGATGCGCCGCAATCGCAGGTCTCGCCCTTGGGCATGATGTCGTTGGCGTCGTACTTGTACCAGGCGTCGCTGCCCTCCCTGCGGAACAGGTCGCTGACCGCCTGGATGGAAGCGTCGGTGATATGGTACTTGCCGCACTTTTTGCAGTAGAACACCGGGATGGGCACGCCCCAGACGCGCTGGCGGCTGATGCACCAGTCGCTGCGGTCGCGCACCATGCCGGCCATGCGGTCGTGGCCCCAGGCGGGCTGCCACTTGACGCTGTCGATGGCCTTGTAGACGTCCTCCTTGAAGGCGTCGATGGAGCAGAACCACTGCTCGGTGGCACGGAAGATGATGGGATGGTGGCAGCGCCAGCAGTGGGGGTACTGGTGGGTGATGTGCTTGACGCCCATCAGGTGGCCGGTGCCCTTGATGTGCTCCAGAATGACCTTGTTGGCGTCCCAGACCTTCAGGCCGGCAAATTTCTCGCCGGCCTCGGCAGTCAGGCGGCCGGCCTCGTCCACCGGCACCACCACGGGCAGTTCGGGGTAGTGCTGGGTGCAGACCTCAAAGTCCTCGACGCCGTGGCCGGGGGCGGTGTGGACGCAGCCGGTGCCGCCCTCCAGCGTGACGTGGTCGCCCAGGATGACCAGGCCGGTGCGGTCCAGGAAGGGATGCCGGTACTCCATGCGCTCGAACTCGGCGCCGGGGACGCGGGGCTCCAGGACGGTGTAGTCCTCGATGCCGCAGGCTTCCATGGTGGCCTTGACCAGGTCGGCGGCCATGATGTGGTACTCCTCGCCGATCTTGACAAAGGAATATTCGATCGTGGGGTTCAGGCAGGTGGCCACGTTGCCGGGCAGCGTCCAGGTGGTGGTGGTCCAGATGACGATCCAGGCCTTGTCCAGCGGAACGCCGTACTTGGCCAGCACGCCGTTGGGGTCTTTGGTCAGCTTGTAGCGGACGTAGATGGAGTCGCAGGGGTCCTCGGCGTACTCGATCTCGGCCTCGGCCAGGGCGGTGTGGTCCTCCGGGCACCAGTAAACGGCCTTCATGCCCTTGTAGATATAGCCCTTCTCGGCCATCTTGCCGAAGATCTCCACCTGGCGGGCCTCAAACTCCGGCTTGAGGGTCAGGTAGGGGTCATCGAAATCGCCCTGCACGCCCAGGCGCTGGAACTGCTGGTTCATCACGTCGATATGCTCGGTGGCAAACTCGCGGCAGATCCTGCGCAGCTCCAGCTTGGAAACGCCGGCCTTTTTGTCCCCCAGGGAGCCAAGGGCCTTCAGCTCGATGGGCAGGCCGTGGGTGTCGTAGCCGGGCACGTAGGGCGCCTGGCAGCCAGACATATTCTTGTAGCGGACGATGATGTCCTTGATGATCTTGTTCAGCGCCGTGCCCATGTGGATGCTGCCGTTGGCATACGGCGGGCCGTCGTGCAGGATGAAAC
>HBJMC02800__coassemble_294_pt1 | contig 22475 bp, 20 predicted proteins | sample HBJMC02800__metabat2_low_PE_013 | metagenome-assembled genome bin HBJMC02800 | reverse complement strand
ACGCAGACGATGGGCTTCAGGCCGGCGGCCAGGGCGGCGCGGGTGCGCTTGTTGACGGTCTCGTCGGTCTCGGCAAAGTACTGGCGGCGCTCGCTGTGGCCGATGACCACATACTCCACGCCCAGGTCCACCAGCATGTCGGCGGAGACCTCGCCGGTGTAGGCGCCGGACTTCTCGAAGTGGACGTTCTGGGCGCCCACATGGACGTTGGTGCCGGCGCACTTGGCGACGACGTTGCACAGGTCGGTGAAGGGCACGCAGACGACGACCTCGCAGTCGGCGTCATGCACGCCGGGGATCAGGGCCTCCAGCAGCAGGCCGGCCTCGGTGGGGGTGTTGTTCATCTTCCAGTTGCCGGCGATCACGGCTTTGCGCTTCTGTTTATCCATGGTAAAACCTCCAAAATAATATCGTATCCTTTTTTCCGGTTTCGGGCGGCAGCCCGCAAAAAACGGCGCGGCCGCCATGACGTTTTTGCGTCAGGCCGCCGCGCCGCACAGCATTGCGGTTTTGCGGGGCAGGCGTGCGGCCTGCCGCGCCGACGCGTCTTTTCTTGTCCGCAGCGGCGGACACACAGCGCGATGCGCCAGGGTTACGCGTTCTGGATGCAGGCGATGCCGGGCAGCTCCTTGCCTTCCAGGTACTCCAGCGAGGCACCGCCGCCGGTGGAGATGTGGGTCATCTTGTCGCCCAGGCCCATCTGCTGCACGGCAGCCGCGCTGTCGCCGCCGCCGATGACGGTGGTGGCTTCGCTCTCGGCCATGGCCTTGGCCACCGCCAGGGTGCCCTGCGCCAGGGTGGGGTTCTCAAACACGCCCATGGGGCCGTTCCAGACAACGGTCTTGGAAGCCTTGACGGCGTCGGCAAACAGCTTCATGGTCTCAGGGCCGATGTCGCAGCCTTCCATGTCGGCGGGGATCTTGTCCACCGGGACGATGACCGTCTCGACCGGGGCGTCGATGGGGTCGGGGAAGTCCTTGATGCAGGCGGTGTCCACGGGCAGCAGCAGCTTGACGCCCTTGGCCTCGGCCTTGGCCATCATTTCCTTGCAGTAGTCGATCTTGCTGTCGTCGCACAGGCTCTTGCCGATCTCGTAGCCCTTGGCCTTGAGGAAGGTGTAAGCCATGCCGCCGCCGATGATCAGGGTGTCCACCTTCTCCAGCAGGTTGGAGATGACGTTCAGCTTGTCTGCGACCTTGGCGCCGCCCAGGATGGCGGTGAAGGGACGGACGGGGTCGTTGACCGCGTTGCCCAGGTACTTGATCTCCTTCTCCATCAGGTAGCCCACGGCGGTGTCGGAAACATACTTGGTGACGCCGGCGGTGGAGCAGTGGGCGCGGTGGCAGCTGCCGAACGCGTCGTCCACGTAGGCGTCGGCCAGCGTGGCCAGCTCCTCGCTGAAGGTATCGATGTTCTTGGTCTCTTCCTTGCGGAAACGGGTGTTCTGCAGCAGGACCACGTCGCCGTCCGCCATGGTGGCGACGGCAGCCTTGGCCTTGGGTCCGACGACCTCGTCGTCATCCGCGAAGGTGACCGGCTGGCCCAGCTTCTCAGACAGGCGGACCGCAACGGGCGCCAGGCTGAACTTGGCCTCCGGGCCGTTCTTGGGCTTGCCGAGATGGCTGCACAGGATGACCTTGGCGCCGTCTGCGATCAGCTTTTTGATGGTGGGCAGGGCCGCGTTGATGCGGTTGTCGTTGGTGATGACGCCGTCCTTCATGGGGACGTTGAAGTCACAGCGGACCAGCACCCGCTTGCCCGCGTAATTTTCATCATCGATGGTCTTTTTACCTAATCCCATAGCAAAAATCTCCTCTCGGTTATACCTGGGGTGGATCTGACAAATCAAACGTGCTGAAAAATTTGCCAAACAGCGGCGGACGCCGCTTTCCAGCAGAATCAGACAGCGCCGGGAATCTGTCAGAGACACCCAAACAGTCTTGGGGCACACAGCCCACAGGCCTGATTCTATTATACGCACAGCGGCCGGATTTCGCAAGGGATTTATTGATATTAATTTAACGCGGTCTGCAAGGTTTTTGTAAACTTTCCGTGTCCGGCCGCACCCGCCCTGCCGGCAGCGGCGGCCCCGACGTTTGGGCAGCAAAAAACAGCCCCCGGCGCGGGGGCTGTTTGAAAACGGGACAAGCTCAGTTCTTTTTGTCGATGAACTCCAGAATGGCCGCGGTCAGGTGGTCGGCGTCCAGGCCGCAGTCGCTCAGGACCTCCCAGGCGGGGGCCGAGTGGCCGAACTGGTCGGGCACGCCGATGCGCCGCACCGGGGTGGGCAGCTTTTCGCTGAGCAGGGCGCAGACCGCCTCGCCCAGGCCGCCGATGACGCTGTGCTCCTCCACCGTGATGATGCGCTTGCAGTCGCGGGCGGCGCGCAGCACCAGGTCCTCGTCCAGGGGCTTGATGCAGGGCATGTTGATGACCCGCACCGCAATGCCCTGCTTTTTCAGGGCGACGGCGGCTTTCAGGGCCTCGCCGGTCATCAGGCCGGTGGAGATAACGGCCACGTCAAAGCCGTCGGTCAGCTGCTCGCCGCGGCCGATCTCGAAGCTGTAATTCAGCTCGTCGTGGAACACCGGCACCGGCAGGCGGCAGAAGCGCATGTACACAGGGCCCTTGTAGCGGTAGGCCGCCTTGACGGCCGCGCGGGCCTCCACATCGTCGGCGGGGCAAAGCACCACCATGCCGGGGATGGAGCGCATCAGCGCAAAGTCCTCGCAGCACTGGTGGGAAGCGCCGTCCTCGCCCACGGACAGGCCGCCGTGGGTGGCGCCGATCTTGACGTTCAGGTGGGGGTAGCCGATGGAGTTGCGCACCTGCTCGTAGGCACGGCCGGCGGCAAACATGGCAAAGCTGGAGGCAAACGGCACATAGCCGAAGGTGGACAGGCCGGCGGCCACGCCCATCATGTTCTGCTCGGCGATGCCGCACTCAAAAAAGCGGTTGGGGTAGGCGTCGCGGAACAGGCAGGTCTTGGTGGAGACGGACAGGTCCGAATCCAGCACCACCAAATCGTTGCAGCCGGCGTCGGCCAACTCAAGCAGCGCGCGGCCGTAGCTGTCGCGGGTGGCGATCTTTTTGGTATCCGGCATCAGCGTTGCGCCTCCTTTTCCAGCAGGTCATAGGTCTGGCGCAGTTCCGCCATGGCCTTGTCGTATTCGTCGTCGTTGGGGCCCTTGCCGTGCCAGTCGACGGCGTTTTCCATGTAGCTGACGCCCAGGCCCTTGGTGGTGTGCAGCAAAAAGCAGGTGGGCTTGCCGCTGCCGTGGGCGCGCTCGAACAGGACAAACGCCTGCTCCAGCTCGGTCATGGAGTTGCCGTTGCAGACGATGGTGTTGAAGCCGAAGGCGTCCATCTTCTGGTCCAGCGGCTCGGTGGACATCACGTCGCCGGTGGCGCCGTCGATCTGCAGGTTGTTCACATCCACCATGATGCACAGATTGTCCAGCTTGTAGTGGGACGCCAGCATAAAGGCCTCCCAGCATTCGCCCTCGTTCAGCTCGCCGTCGCCCAGCAGGGTGTAGACGTTGACGCCGGCGCCCTGCAGGCGGGCGGCCAGCGCCATGCCGCAGGCGGCGGAAACGCCCTGGCCCAGGCTGCCGGTGGACATATCCACGCCGGGGACGGTGTTCATGTTGGGGTGGCCTTCCAGGTAGCTGCCGTCATGGCGCAGCGTGGTCAGGTCCTGCACCGGGAAAAATCCCCGCTCGGCCAGCACCGAGTACAGCGCCGGCGCGGCGTGCCCCTTGGACAGCACAAACCGGTCGCGGGTGGGGTCCTGCGGATTTTCGGTATCCACATTGAGCACCTTGAAGTAGAGATAGGTCAGCACATCAGCGGCAGACAGGCTTCCGCCGGGATGGCCGCTTTTGGCGCTGTGCGTGGCCTCGATGACGCCCATACGCACGCGGGTCGCAGTCATTTTCAGCTGCAACACTTCAGCTTTTGTCATAATGCTTCCTCCAGATGACCAGGGATCAGAGTTCAGGTTCAAATCATCCGCACATACACGGCCTGGCAGCAGGCTGCATGGCCGTTGGCGGCGGCCTGCCCGGGCCGGGCGGCGCCGCGGTGTCTGCCTATACCGCTGCAATCATATTATACACGCAAACCCTGCCGCACCGCAACCTGTTTTTTACAAAAATCGGGCGTCCGCCCATATTTTTGCGCCCTTTTGCCCGGCAGAAAAGCCGCGCCGGGGCCGGATGCCGCGGGAATATTCAGAAACATTTTCCAGCCCGGCGCCGGCTCAGTCGCAGCCGCCGCAGGCGGCGCAGTCGCCGTCGTCCGGGGCGGGGGCGGCGCCGCCGATCTTCGCGCCGCCCAGCGCCGGGTCCATGGCCTCGGCCACTTTCAGCATCAGCGCGCACTCGATGCGCTTGCGGAACAGCTTGCAGCCGTACTCGTAAACGCCGTGGATGTCGCCGGTGGCGTGCAGCGCGTTGGCCGCGCAGCCGCCCGCGCAGTACAGCCTTGCCCAGCAGTCGGCGCAGTCGGGCCGGGCGTAGACGTTGCACAGCTTGAATTCGTCCCGCAAAGCGGTGTTGGTCACGCCGTCCCACACGTTGCCCAGTTTGTAGTCCGGGTCGCCCACAAACTGGTGGCAGGGGTACAGGTCGCCCCAGGGGGTCACGGCCATATACTCGGTGCCGGAACCGCAGCCGGAAATGCGCTTGTAGATGCAGGGGCCGTGGGCCAGGTCGATCATGTAATGGTAGAAGGTGATGGGCTTGCCCGCCTTCTCGCGCCGGAGCATGTCCTTGGCCAGCAGCTCGTACTGGTCGAACAGCACCGGCAGGTCGGCGTCGGTCAGGGCCTCCGGGCTGCCGGCCGCGCCCACCACCGGCTCCATCGAAAGCTCGGTAAAGCCCAGGTCGTCGGCCATGTGGAACAGGTCGTTGGTAAAGTCGGTGTTGTAGTGGGTAAAGGTGCCCCGCATGTAGTAGTTTTTATCGCCGCGGGCCTTGACCAGCTTTTGGAACTTGGGCACGATGCGGTCGTAGCTACCGTTGCCGGCCAGGTCGGTGCGGAAACGGTCGTTGACCTCCTTGCGGCCGTCCAGCGAGAGCACCACGTTATAGCACTCCTGGTTGGCCCACCGGATGACCTCGTCGGTGATGCCGACGCCGTTGGTGGTCAGGGTAAAGCGGAAATTCTTGCCGGCCGCCTTCTCGATGCTGCGGGCGTAGGCCACCAGCTGCTTGCAGACCTCAAAGTTCATCAGCGGCTCGCCGCCGAAGAAGTCCACCTCCAGGTTGCGCCGGGTGCCGGAGTGCTCCACCAAAAAGTCCAGCGCCCGCTTGCCGGTCTCAAAGCTCATCAGGCCGCTTTCGCCGTGGAACTTGCCCTGGGCGGCAAAGCAGTAGTGGCAGTTCAGGTTGCAGGTGTGGGCCACGTGCAGGCACAGCGCCTTGACCACGGTGGACCGCTTTTTGAAGTCGAACGCCTTGTCGGCGTAGGTGTCGGGGGCAAACAGCTTGCCCGCGGCGGTCAGCTCGTCGATGTCGTCCAGCGCGTCGCTGATGTCGGCGGCGGTGACTTCGGGGCGGGCGGCGTACTTTTTGGCCAGCCAGGCGGCGGCCTGCTCACGGCTGTCGCCGGCGTCAATGCGGGCGATGGCGTCGTAGGCCAGCTCGTCCACCGCATGGACGCTGCCGCTGTACACATCCACCACAATGTTGTAGCCGTTGAGTTGGAACTGATGGATCATAATGCTGCAAAACTCCTTGGGGTGCTTTCAGGCAACTTCCCTGCCGCCGGCAGGGGCAGAAAGGGGCGGCGGCAAAACGCCGCACCCACACAAAAATCGCCGGAATGCAGGCGCATCCCGGCTGTAAGCCGTTTATCGGGTACGGGCGATGTACAAGCGATTACTCGTTGTCAGCCTTCTCGCACGGCTGGTTGGCAATGCCGCAGCTGGTCTTGCAGGCGCTCTGGCAGGAGGTCTGGCACTCGCCGCAGCCGCCGTTGTTGACGCTCTCGGCCATGTCGCGGGTATTCAGAGAGAGAATGTGTTTCATCGGAACAGTCACCCCTTTTATCATTGTAGTTGTCTTTATTGTACACGCTGGCCGCCCGCTTGTCAAGGTTTGCAGGCGGCCCGCCAGGCGCGCGGGGTGCAGCCGTAGCGCCGGCCGAACTGCTGGGCAAAGTAGGCCGGGCTGGAAAAACCGCAGGCCAGCGCCACCTCGGTAACGGAAGCGCCGCCGCGGCGCAGCATATCGCAGCTGACCTCCAGCCGGTAGCGGTTCAGATACTCGATGGGCGGCTGCTGGGCGTAGCGGGCAAACAGCGCGCAGCACTTGCTGCGGCAGACCCCGCCCGCCGCGGCGATGTCGGCCAGCGTCAGCTTTTCGGCATAATGGCGGTAGATAAACTGCACCATCGCCCGCTGGCGGGCCAGGTCGGCGTCGGTCTCGCCAGCGGCGGGGGCGGCGGCCCTGGCCGCCTGCAAAAGCGTGCCCCAGGCTGCCGCCAGCTGCCCCAGCGCCGCCAGTTCCCAGGCGGGGCCGGCTGTTTCGCTGGCGTCCGCCATGGCGTCCAGCGCGCGCCCCAGCCGCGCCGCCTGCGGCGTGCCGGCGGCAAAGTGCAGGCATTCCAGCCCCGGCTGCTCCACAAAGGGGCGCACCTGCTCCCGGTACAAAACCGGGCTGCCGGTAAGCAGCTACGGCCGCACCAATACGCAAAGGAACCGGCAGTCGTTTTCGTCGGCGGCGCGGCCGCCGTGCATCTGCCGGCTGTTGACGACCAGCACATCCCCCGGCCCCAGCAGCAGATCATGGGCGTTGACGGCGTACCGCATCCGCCCCTCATAGACGCGGATGAACTCCAGGTCGTCGTGCCAGTGGATCAGCGCACGGCGGTGGGAGTAGCACGACAGGCTGCCCTGCCGGATATACAGGGGCACCGCCGCCCGGTCGTAGCGGACGATCTCGGCGGCGTCGCCCATCACATGGACCTGGTACTCCGGCTTCTGCACATCCGGCATAGCGCATCCCCCTCCCCTGCGGCGGTTTGGCCCGCAGATACGATATTGATAGTTTTGGCGGAAAATCGCGGTAGATTGGCGCGCTCCCGTGTTCTATTATACTATCAGAACGAGTCCGGCACAAGCCCGAAACAAGCCGTCCCCGCCGGGCGCAGCCGCCCAAAGCCCCGCCCGCCCCCAGGAAAGGAGGACCCTGCCATGTCTGCCAAGCAAACCGCCTTTGCCGCCCGCATCCGCCGCTGGATGCTCGCCAATCTGCTGGTGCTGATCGAAAACGCCCCCACCGACCTGTTCCGGGACGCGTATCTCGACTTTGCCGGCGCGCTGTACCTGTCCGGCCGCGGCCGCCGGTAAAGCGCGCCTTGTCTGCCCGCCGCCGTCCCCCGTCTTGACAGGCGGCAGGGCGCAGGGTATAATAAAGCCACAAAATCGGTTGGCGTCTGCCGCCGTTGTGGATCTTTTTCGAAAAGCATGCTCTTTTCTTTTTCGCCACACGCCCCCCCGCCGGGGTGCGTGTGGCATTTTTTTGTGCCTGCCGCTTTGATTTTTCGCGCACTTTTTTGCGCAGGAGGGGGACTTTTATGGATCAGACCTTTATGAAACAGCGCCCGGTGCTGCCGCTGGTGGTGTCGATGGCGCTGCCCATGACGCTTTCGATGCTGGTGACCTCGCTGTACAACATCGTGGACAGCTACTTTGTCGCCCAGATCAGCGAGGACGCCATGACCGCGCTTTCGCTGGTATACCCGGTGCAGAACCTGGTCAACGCGGTGACCATCGGTTTTGCCATCGGCGTCAATGCGGTCATCGCCTTTTTCCTGGGGGCCGGCCAGCACCGGACAGCCGGCCGCGCCGCCGCGCTGGGCATCCTGCTCAACGCCCTGCACGGCGCGGTGCTGACGGCCGTCTGCCTGCTGGCCATGCCGGCTTTCCTGGCCGCCTTTACCGACTCGGCCGCCATTTTGGACATGGGGCTGCGGTATGCCAACATCGTGCTGCTGTTCAGCGTGCCCATCGGGCTGGCCATGGTCTTTGAAAAGATCACCCAGGCAATGGGGCGGATGGTCACCTCGATGGTCTGCATGCTGATCGGCTGCGTGGTCAACATCATCCTGGACCCGCTGATGATCTTCGGCATCGGGCCTTTCCCCGCCATGGGCATCGAGGGCGCGGCGCTGGCCACCGGCATCGGGCAGTGCGCCTCGATGGCCGCCTATCTGGTCTGCTGGAAGCTGCAGGGCCTGCCCATGCCGCTGCGGCTGGCCGGCGGCGACCCGGGCGCCGGGCGGCTGTGCGCCCGGATGTACACGGTGGGCGTCCCCGCCGCGCTGAACCTGGCGCTGGCTTCGCTGCTGGTGACGGTGCTCAACGCCATCCTGGCCGCCTTCTCCCAGACCTATGTGCTGATCCTGGGCGTCTACTACAAGCTGCAGACCTTTTTGTACCTGACGGCCAACGGCATCGTGCAGGGCATCCGCCCCCTGATGGGCTACAACTACGGCGCCGGCGAGTACCGCCGGGTGCGGCAGATCTTTGCCGCCAGTCTGGGGCTGATCCTGGCCGTGATGGCCGCGGGCACCGCGCTGTGCTTTGCCATCCCGGAACAGCTTTTGGGGCTGTTCACCCCAAACGCCGAGACCGTCGCCCTGGGCGCCCATGCGCTGCGCACCATTGCCGTCGGGTTTATCGTATCCGGCGTGTCGCTGGCGGCGTCCGGCGCGCTGGAGGGCCTGGGCAAGGGCGTGGAATCGCTGTGGATCTCGCTGTGCCGGTATGTGGTGGTGATTTTGCCGCTGGCCTTTGCGTTCAGCCGGCTGTGGGGCGCCGACGGCGTCTGGCACGCCTTCTGGGTGACCGAGTTTCTCACCGCCGGCATCGCCTGGCTGATCTACCGCCGCGCCACCGCCTTCACCCGCCGGTCCTGACGCCGGGGATCTGTCAGCCCCCTGACAGCGGCCGGCTTCGCCTTGCGGAAAACGCCTTTCCGACGTATAATGTCGGAAAGGCGTTTTTTGTCGCGGACGTCCGGGCGGCTGCCCGGATGCGCCGCCGAAGTTTGGAGCATCCCATGCAGTTTGTCAATTTTCTCATAAAACCGGCCTCCAGTTTGTGCAACATGCGCTGCCGCTATTGCTTTTACGAGGACGAGGCCGCCAACCGCACCATGGCCAGCATGGGCGTGATGTCCCGGGACACCGCCCGCCTGCTGATCCGCGAGGCGCTGGCCGCCGTCGATTTCAACGGCCGCATCAGTTTTGCCTTCCAGGGCGGCGAGCCGACGGTGGCGGGGCTGGACTTTTTCCGCTTTTTTGTGGAGGAGACCCGCCGCCAGAACACCCGGCACATCCCCATCGACTGGTCCATCCAGACCAACGGCCTGGCCGTCGACGACCAGTGGGCGGAGTTTTTTGCCCAAAACCGTTTTTTGGTGGGGGTGTCGATGGACGGCGACAAGGCCCTGCACGACGAGTTCCGCGTCGATGCGGCGGGCCGGGGCACCTGGACGCGGGTGCACGCCGCCGTGCAGCGGCTGCAAAAAGCCGGCGCCGAGCTGAACCTGCTGTGCGTGGTGACCAAACGCTGCGCCAAAAGCGCGGTGCGGGTGTACCATGCGCTGCAAAAGACCGGGGTGCGCTACCTGCAGTTTATTCCCTGCCTGGACCCGCTGGGCATGGAGCGGGGCGGTATGCCCTACTCGCTGCTGCCGGAGGATTACGGCGCCTTTTTGTGCGCCCTGTTTGACGAGTGGTACCGGGACTGGGCCGCCGGCCGCTACACCAGCGTGCGGCTGTTTGACGATTACGTGCACCTGGCCATGGGCATGCCGGCGGGCACCTGCGCCACCAGCGGCAGCTGCGGCGCCTACTTTGTCATCGAGGCGGACGGCAGCGTTTACCCCTGCGATTTTTACGTGCTGGACGGCTGGAAACTGAGCGCCCTGGGCGAGACCCCGCTGGCCGCCATGGGCCAGGGTCCGCTGGCGCGGCAGTTTTTGCAGGAGGGGCTGGAGCACCCCGCCCCCTGCGCCGCCTGCCCCTGGCAGGACCTTTGCTTTGGCGGCTGCAAGCGGGACTGGACCGCCGACGCCGACGGCCGGAAGCAGAACTATTACTGCCCGGCGTTCCGGCGGTTTTTCGACCACGCGGCGCCCCGCCTGGCGCAGATCGCCCGCGCCGAGCTGGCCGCCCGCGGGCGCTGACCGCCCCGCCGTGTTTTGCCAAACCCAAAAAGCAGGCAGCCCGCCGCACCGGAGAGATCCGGCACGGCGGGCTGTTGATCATTTTGGGGCGGTGCGGGCGCGGTCAGTAACGCTCGCGGCGGGCCATCCAGTCCTCGCACAGGGCGCGGGCCTCGTCCTCGCTGCGGCACACGCAGGAGAACAGCTCCCCGCCCTGGGTACGGTAGGAATATTCCACGCGCTTTTGTCCGTTCTTGCTGGCCGCAAAGGGGATGCAGCGTTCCTGTCCAGGCAATAAATATGCAACTTCCACAAGATCACCCTTCTATATTTGGTGGTTTTGCCGCCGTGGCATTCCGCGGCCCGCAACGGTTTTTAGTGTATCACAAACCGCCGCTTTTTTGAATGGACTTTCGGCCCCTGGCCCTGCCGCCCCCCATCGGCGCAGCGTCCCGGCGTCTCTTCTGCATTTTTGTTGCTTATGGGGATATGTGCCGGCATTCTGCCATGGCATTTTGGCCGCCGGGGTGGTAAAATCAGGGTATCCGTTTCACACCTTTTTCCGTCCGATCACACACAGGGGGTGTTTTTCTTGTCCCTGCCGGTACTGACCGAACAGCAGGCGCTGGCCCACCGGCTGCATGCCCATCATCTGGATGCCCCGCTGCCCGCAGGCGGGCTGGCACAGGCCGCCGGGGCCTGCGGGCTGCAGAACTCGCCGCCCGGCGCCTGGGAGACCGCGGCCTTTGTGCGGGTGCGGGAGACCGGCATCGCCGGCCTGCACGACGCGCTGTACCACGACAAAACGCTGCTGCAGGCCTGGAGCGTGCGGGGCGTGCCGCTGGTGTTTCCCACCGCCGACGCGGGGGTGTTTTTGGCGGCGCTGCAGGCCCGCCCCGGCGAGGAACCCTGGATCTACACCCGCGGCATCGGCCTGGCAGAGGACTTTTTGGGCATGACGGCCGGCGAGCTGCTGCCGCTGGTGCGCCAAGCCGCCGCCGCGCTGGAGCGCGACACCGTGCAGACCAAAGAGGCGCTGGACCAGTACCTGGCCGACCGGGTGCGGCCGCTGCTGCCAGCCCAAAAGCGCCCGCTGTGGGATGCGCCGTCGATGTACGGCAGCCCCGGCCGCCAGACGGTGGGCGGGGCGGTGGCGTCCTTTCTGCTGCGCCCCTGCGCCTTTGGGGGGCAGGTGGTGTTCGGCTTCCGGCAGGGGGTGCACCCCACCTTCACCGCGCCGGCGCGCTGGCTGGGACAGCCGCTGCCCCAGGCCGACCCGGACGCCGCCGGGCGGGAGCTGGTGCGGCGGTTTTTGCACTGCTACGGCCCGGCCACGCGGCAGGAGCTGATCGACTGGCTGGGCTGCAGCCCGGCCCAGGGCAGCCGCCTGTGGGACGCCGCCGCCCCCGGCACGGCGGACGTAACGCTGGCGGGGCGCACCCGCCGGATGCTGGCCGCCGACCTGGACGCCCTGCCCAACTTGCCCCGCCCGCAGCAGGCGCCGCTTTTGCTGCTGGGCCCCCACGACCCCTACCTGGACCAGCGGGACCGCACCCTGCTGCTGCCGGACAAACGGCTGCAGCGGCTGGTGTGGCGCACGGTGGGCAACCCCGACGCGATTTTGCAGCAGGGCCGGGTGGCCGGCTGCTGGAAAAGCAAGACCCGGCGGGGCAGCCTGCTGGTGGAGGCGGTTTTCTGGCAGGAGCCCGGCCCCGCCGCCCGCGCCGCGGTGCAGGCCAAAGCCGAGGCATGGGCGGCTTTCCGCCAGATGCCGCTGGCGGAGTGCCAATTCTCGGTACTGGCGTGACGCGGCCGGATACACAAGCAAAGCCGCCGGCACCCCCAAACAGAGGGGCGGGCCCGTGTTTTGTGCGCAGGCGCGGGCGGCGTCAATCGCCGTCCGCCTTGCCTTGGCCGGCAGGCGGCAGGGCCTTTTGCACCAGCGCCAGGACGTCCAGGGCCAGGTCGGCCTGGGCGGGGAATTTGGCGGCCGCCTCCGGTTCCGCGCCGAATACCAGGTCGTCGGCGCTGCAATGCAGGGCCAGCGCCAGCTTGCGCAGCGTCTGCACCGTCATGCCCTTGCGGCCGGTCTCGATATCGGCCAGAAACTGCACCGAGATCTCGGCGCACTCGGCCAGTTTTTCCCTTGTCAGCGCCAACTCCTCGCGGCGGCACCGCAGCCGCCGGCCGATCGCGCTGTTTACTGCGGCGTCAAATCCCACGGGGCTCTGCCTCCTTTCCTCCATCGTTGTCCCCGCCGGCCTGCGTTCGCCCTGCCCTGCTTTGGGCGGCGGGTGCCTTTCTATCCATGTTCCTGCCGATAGAACGCATTATTTCTCCACGGAGTGGAGAAATAGCGAAGCCGCCGGCACCCAGTTGCGGCTGCCGGCGGCTTTGCTATGGACGTATTTTGAGGATAGAGAAGATGTCAGTTTATTGTCAGGGGCTGGCCGCTCCCTGCCCGGCCGGGCGGGGCCGTTACTCCGCCTTAGCGGAGTGCGCACAAGGAAACTTTGCCGCAAAATCTATCAAAAACAGGCCGTTGGCTGCGTTGCCGTCGCTTGGCGTCCACAAAGGACGCCGGCGTTCCGGCGCCTTGCCACCGGCCTGTTTTTGCGATTTTTTCGGTGCTTCGCAGTTTTGCCGCTTGCGCGGCAAAACCAAAGCTTCCTTGCGTTTACTCCGCCTTGACGGCCTTCTTTTTGCGGACGGCCAGCACCAGCTTGACGATGAACACCACCGTCACGACGCCCAGCACCACATCCAGCGCGATCAGCGCGATCTGCCACCAGGGGGTGACAGCCACGATGTGGGTGTCGGCGGTAAAGCCGTTCATGGCGTTGGAGTTGGCCACCGTGTACAGGATGCGGTGGGACGCCTGGCGCATGGCCTGGGTGATGTCCGGGTCGCCCTGGTACAGGGTCAGCAGGTCGGTGGTCCACTGCTCGGCGCTGGAGTCCCAGCCGTCGGTGCCGGCCAGCAGGCCCCAGGCCACGTCAAAGCTCTTCATGGTGATGCCGTAGGCGGCAAAGGCAGAGTTGCCGGAGAAATCAGTCAGCGCAAAGCCGTCCATGCCCCACTCGCCGCGCAGCACGTTGGTCATCAGGCCCTCGTGCGCGCCCGACCAGGTGGCGCCAAAGCGGGCGAAGGAGTTCATCACGTTTTTGGCGCCGCCCTCGGTGACGGCGATGCGGAAGGGTTCCAGATACAGCTCGCGGATGGTCTGCTCGTCCGCCCAGGTGGAGATGCAGCGGCAGTGGCTCTCGGTATCATTGAGGGCAAAGTGCTTGATGTAGACGTAGACGCCCTTGGACTGGATGCCCTGGACCTCGGCAGCGGCGATCTTGCCGGAGAGGAAGGGGTCCTCAGAGTAATACTCGAAGTTGCGTCCGCTGTAGGCGGTGCGGTGCAGGTTCATGGCGGGGCCGTACAGGCCGGAGGCGCCCAGGTCCAGCATATCGTTGCCGATGCAGCGGCCGACCTCCTCCATCAGCTCCACATTGTAGGTGGCGGCCATGATGTTCTCGTCCGAGTAGGCGCAGTGGCAGGTGGAAACGCCGGTCAGCGTCTGGGTAAAGCCCTGGGGGCCGTTGTCGTCCACGGTGGCGGGCTTGGAGACCGACTCCACCAGCGCGGTGTTGTGGTAGCCCTTGCCGATCAGCTCGGCCATCTCCTCAAAGGTCAGCTGATCCAGCAGCGTCTCCCACTGGGGATCGTCGTAGTCCAGGCCGATCATCATGCCCAGGGTCATGCCGTTGTCGGCGCCCATGGTGGGCATCTCGGTGGTGGAGCCTTCGATGCCGGTGTAGGTCTGGTAGAGGTTCAGGTCGGCCAGGATGGCGTCGTTGGCTTCCAGCTCAAACACCTGAGGCCAGGTGCCCTGCCAGTCGCTGCGGGACAGCACGGTCATGGTGTCCTCGGCGCCGTAGTAGTCCAGGCTGGCGTTGTCGAACTGGTTGGTGATCTCGGCGCCGGTGGCGGCGGAGACGGCGTAGGTGGTGGTGTCGATGGCGGCATTGGTATACTGCCAGGACATGGCGGCGTCGCCGTCGGCGGTCATGCCGTCCTCAACGGTGCAGCCCTTGGCGGCCAGGATGTTGTTCAGCGCGTCGTGGGCGTCATGGCCGGCGGTCAGGTAGTAGTCGCCGGCGTCCAGGATGTAGGTCCGGGCGGTCTCGGCGTCGTAGCAGGCCAGCTCGGAGCGGGGCACCGTGATGGTGACGGTCTCGCTGGCGCCCGGCTCCAGCAGCTCGGTCTTGTCAAAGCCGCACAGCTCGACGGAAGCCTTCTCGATGCCGTTCTGCCGGTCGTAGTCGGTGTAGGGGGACTGGAAGTAGACCTGCACGACCTCCTTGCCGGCCACGCTGCCGGTGTTGGTGACGGTGACGTTGACGGTGAAGCTGTCGGAGGCGGCGTCATAGCCGGCGCTGAAATCCGACCAGTCGAAGGTGGTGTAGCTCAGGCCGTAGCCGAAGGGATAGGCCACGGTGGAGGCGTAGTCGTAGTCGCCGGCGTTGCCCTGGCCCAGCACCACGTCCTCGTAGCGGGTCTCGTAGTAGCGGTAGCCGACGTAGATTCCCTCCTGGTAGGCGATGTAGTAGGCGTTGCCGTCCAGGCCGCCGTTGGAGACCGAGTACCAGGTGGCGGTGTCGTTCTCGTCAAAGTTGGAATAGGTCTGGGCATAGTAGCCCACCAGGCCGGGGGCGGTGGTGTTGTCGTAGCAGTAGGTGTCCACCAGCTTGCCGGAGGGGTTGACGTTGCCCACCAGGATGTCGGCGACAGCGTTCAGGCCCCAGGTGCCGGTGTAGCCGATCCACAGCACGGCGTCCACGCCGTAGGCCGGGTCGTCGATAAAGTCGCACTCCAGCGCGTTGGTGGAGTTGATCAGGACGATGACCTTGTCGAATTCCTCGTTGGCCATTTCCAGCATGTCCCGCTCCTCCTGGGTCAGCGACAGGACGTTGGTGCCGTCGGTGTAGTCGCCGTATTCCAGGTCGGCACCCTCGCCGGCCACGCGGGAGATGGTGACGATGGCGGCGTCGCCGTACTCGGCAAAGCTGGAGCGCACGTCGGTGATCTCGGCGCCGGCGGCCACGTCGGCAGCCTCCACGTTGGTGCCGTACAGCGAGACGGGCACCTCGTTGATGTGCCAGGCGGCCCGGTCGCCCAGGCTGACGCCCTTGCCGGGGGTGCGGACGTAGTCAGCGCCCGCGCCGGTGGTGTAGAAATCCCACAGGGTGGGGTTGACTTCCAGGCCGACTTCCTCCAGGGCTTCCTTCAGCGTGGGAGCGTTGGAGGTGTCGATGTCCGCCGAGCCGGTGCCGCAGGTGACGATGTCCACCGAAGAATGGCTCAGCGTGCTGACCTTGTCGCCGGCGGACAGCGGCAGCGCGCCGTTGTTTTTCAGCAGCACAGCGCCCTCGCCGGTCAGCTGCTCGGCGATCTCCCTGTCGTGGGCTTCCAGCTCCTCGACGCTGGAGAAATCGCTCTCGTAATAGACGGCATCGTCATCGGTGCCGCGGGTGTCGTAGGTGGACACCTGCAGCGCGATGTTGACCGCCTGCGAGCTGGCAAACGCCAGGTTGGTGCCGATGCAGGCCGCAGCGAACAGCACGGCGAACACGCCGGTCAGCACGCTGTACAGCACAACGCCGGAACCTTTCTTTTTGGTTTTCTTTTCCATGTTTCTCTCCTTCTGTGGGCTCGCTTTCTCTATCCTTTCCGCCGGGCGATGGTCCGGCGGCGTCCCGATGCCTTGTATTGTAAATACAGTGTAAACGGCCCGCAAGGGGGTTGGGAAAATCGGTCTTTCCGGCGCGAAAATCGGTTTTCGGGCGTAAAAAAACGCCGTCCGTTTTTGGCGGTTTTGCACAAAAACGGGCGGCAATTTTTTCTTTTTGGGGGACGGCGTCAGGGCGCCGGCCGGGGAAATACGATGCGCAGCGTAAACACGCCGTCCTGCACGTCGGAGGTCAGCTGCCCGCCGTAGCGGCGGACGATACGGCGAATGTTTTTCAGCCCGTAGCCGTGGTTTTTCTGCCGGGGCAGGCCGTCCTCGATGGCGACGCTGCCGTGCACCGGGTTGGCCACGTTGACCACCACAAAGCCCTGGCGGCGGCGGACCAGAACCTCCACCAGCCGGCGGTCGGGCGCGGCAAAGCCGGATACCGCCTCCAGGGCGTTGTCCAGCGCGGCGGCAAACAGGCCGTACAGGTCGGCCGGGTCCAGAAATTCCAGGCAGGCACCGTCGGCCACGCAGTTCAGCGTGATGCCGGCGTCCTCGCACTGCATGGCCTTCTCGGTCAAAACGGTATCCAGCACGTCGCTGCCGGTGCGCACCATGGCGTCCAGCGCCTGCACCGCCTGCTCGGCCTGGGGGTCGGGCGGGGCGCCGGCGGCCCGCAGCCGGGCCAGCTCCACTTTTAAGGCGTGGCAGCGCCGGTTGATCAGCTCCACGCCGCGGCGGGCATTGGCGTACTGGCGCTTCTGCTGCTCATACAAAAGGTTCAGTGTGTTCAGTTCCCGCTGCAAAACGCCTTTTTTGTACAGCTCGTTCTGCAGGTACAAAACCGTCAGGCAGTAAAACTGACCCAGCACCGCCGGCAGCACAATGGCCTCGTTCCAGGCCACCACGCCCACGCCCTGGCTGAGCAGCTCAAACAAAATGGAAAACAACAGCGCCAGCAGCGCGGCGCTGGCCAGCTGGCCGATGCCCACATCGTAGCCGCCGTTCCAGGGCATCCAGCGGCAGGCGGTAAACCGCAGCAGGGCGAACAGCAGCGCGCTGAACGCCACCTCCACCCACCAGAACTGCCGCCAGGGCAGGGTGCTGCCGCCCAAAGCCAGGCCCTGCGCCGCCATCCACAGCTCGTGCACCGCCTGCATGCCCACCTGGGCCAGCACGGCGCAGTAGGCCGCGCCCATCAGGGGCAGCCGGGCGCAGCTGTACGCCAGCAGCGCCACAACCAGCCCCATCAACGCACGGTGCAGCAGCACCCATTCGTCCTGCCCCAGCGGATAGAGCAGCAGCGCCGCCAGCATCAGCGCGGGCAGGCCCAGCGCCGCCCGCAGCGGGTAGCGGTCCCGGTGGGCCAGCGGATCGATAAAAGCCATCGCCCCCAGCCAGGCCAGCCCGCCTTCCAGCGCGGAGCTGCCCAGCACCGCCGCCCAGCTCATGTCTCGCCCCCGATGTAGGCGGTGACCGCCGCCACAAAGGGGGCGCGGCAGCGGCGGCTGATCTCCAGCGGGCGGCCCGCCACCGTCACGGTGTCCCCCGCCACGCCGGTGACATGGCGCAGGTTGACCAGGTAGCACTGGTTGCAGCGGGCAAAGTGCCAGGGGGCCAGCTCCTTCTCGGCGGCGGAGAGGGAGCCGCGCAGCGCGAACGCCCCCTGCTCGGTATGGTAATAGAGCATGCGGTCGCGGGTCTCCAGGTAGTAGATCTGCCGCACGTCCAGCCGGCGGAGGCCGTCGGCCAGGCTGAGGGTGACCGTGTGGCCGGCCCGGCTGCGCGCCCGGCGCACCGCCCGGTCCATCTTGATGCTGAACACCGGGTAGCTGACCGGTTTCAGCACAAAATCCAGCGCCTCCACCTCGTAGCCCTGCACGGCGTAGCGGGCGATGTTGGTGATAAAAAGGATGACCGCCTCGCAGCCCTGCCGCCGCAGCTGCCGGGCGGCCTGCATGCCGCTGGTGCCGGGCATCTCCACGTCCAAAAACAAAATGTCAAAGGCGGGGTCGTACTGCGCCAGCAGCTGGTCGGCGGTGGCAAAGGCGCAGGTCTCCAGCGCCAGGCCGTGCTCGGCGGCATAGCGGTCCAGGCAGGACTTCAGCTGGGCGGCCTCGGCCGCGTCGTCCTCCACGCAGGCAATCTTCAGCATACAAAAACACCGCCTTCCCTTGGCGGAGTGCGCACAAAAAAGCTTTGCCGCAAAATCTACCCAAAACAGGCCGTTGGCTGCGTTGCCGCCAACCCGTATTTGCGATTTTGTTGCTTCGCAGGTTTGCTGCCCGGCGCAGCAAAACCAAAGCTTCCTTATGCTTACTCCGCCTTACCGATACCGCACCCTCCAACGCCGCGGTCCGCGGCGCGGGGTCTCTGGGTCTCAGTATACAGGAAAGCGGCGTTTTTTTCAATCAACAGTCGGCGGGGCGTCCCGATCATTCCGCAGCCACGGGCGCGTCAGGGCGGGCAAGGTCGGCGTGCTCCCGCCGCAGCAGGATGCCGCCCAGCACGGCGGCCAGCACGGCGGTGCCGGCAAAGTTCAGCCAGATGCCGGTCAGGCCCAGCGGCCACAGCACCAAAATCAGCACCACCGGGAACACCAGCGCCGTGGACACCGAGATGATGGTGGCGGGCACCGCCTTTTCCACCGCCAGCAGGTAGCTTTGCACCCAGAAGGAGAACCACCGGGTCAGGTAGGTCAGGCTGAACAGCCGCACCGCAAAGGCGGCCATAGCCAGCGCATCGGCGCCGCCGTCCGCCATGAACAGCCCCGCGATCTGGCCGGGGAAGGCAAACAGCACCACCGCCGAGAGCAAGCCCACCGCCGCGGCGGCGGTGCGGCAGCATTTTTCAATGGCGCGCACCCGGCTGTACCGCCCGGCGCCCCAGTTGTAGCCCACCGCCGGCTGGAGCGAGTCGCACATGCCGTACAAAAGCGGCTGGATAAAGCCGTCGGCGTACATCAATACACCGTAGATGGAGACGGCATTCTCGCCGCCCAGCCGCACCAGCAGCACGTTCATGATGATGCTGGTGATGCGGCCGGCGATGTTGTTCAGGAAAGTGGGCAGGCCGCAGGAAGCGATCTTTTTGACAATGTCCGGCGAAAATCTCGGCCTGCAGAAACGCAGCTTGAGCCTGCCCATCGCAAAGGGGACAAGCGCCAGCAGCACGCAGACGATCATGCCCAGGCAGGTGCCCAGCGCCGCGGCCCAGATGCCCCAGCCGAACACGCCCAAAAACAGAAATTCCAGCCCGGCGCTGAGCACCGACATCAGGATGTTCAGCATCATGCTGCCCTTGATCTGGCCGCAGATGCGCAGGTAGTTGTCGGTGGCAAAGACGATGGTGGTCACCGGCGAGCAGAGGGCGTACACCCGCAGGTACTGCACCGCAAACGCGGCAAACTCGCCCTCGGCGCCCATCAGGCCGATCAGGACCGGCGCGATGGCATACATCACCGCGCCCACCAGAATGCCGGTGCCAAAGATCATCAGGCAGGCGCAGGTAAAGATGTTGTTGGCCTTTTTGTCCTGCCCCTGCCCCAGCGCGATGGAGATGGGCACCGACGACCCCACGCCGATCAGGTCGGCCAGGGCAAAGTTGATGATGACAAAAGGCATAGCCAGGTTGAGCGCGGCAAAGGCCGTGCTGCTCAAAAACTGGCCCACCAGGATGCCGTCCGCCAGCTGGTAGATCGCCGAGGCAAGCATGCCGATGGCGCCGGGCAGCGCGGCCATAAAAAACAGTTTTGCGGGCGGCGTTTTCAAAAACATCGTCTGCTGGTCCATTTTTTGTTTGCTCCTCCTTGGGGGATATCCAAATGATCAAAACTCTGCCAAAGCCGCGGATGCCGGAACGGGGCCGCGCCGGGGCGCAGCGTCAATCCTTGGTCCCGCGCTGCCGCCCGTTTTGGGGCATCCGCGCCCGGAACTGGGCACACAGCTCGTCGGCAAACGCCTCGTGTACAGAGATGAACTCTGCCGAAAACTTTGCCAGCATCGCTTCCAGGGCGGCGTTTTCGGCCGCGTAGACGTCCTTCAGGATGGTGCGGGCGTAGTCCACGCCGGCCGGCGTCAGGCAGATGGTCTTTTCGCGGCCGTCGCCGTGACGCAGCGTCAGGTAGCCCTGCTGCTGCATCCGGTGCACGATGGTGTTGATGGTGGTCTTGGGGATCAGCCATTCCTCGCAGATCTGCTTCTGGCTGTGGGGCCGGCCGTCGTCCAGCGCGTAAAGCAGCGCCAGCGTGTTTTCCTCCACGCCCAGGTGCCGGGCGCAGTAATAGTACGCCCCGTCAATGCGGTTGAAGGCCTGCGTCAGCCGGCGGATCAGCCGCTGCTTTTCTTCCCGATCCATAGGGGTCCCCTCCCCTGCGCAGGGCGGGCTGTCCCCCGTCCGCCGCGCGGCGTTCTGCTGCGGCGGCACAACAAAATACGGTTTCGTACCAGGGCAGCAAAGGCCAGTATAGTACGAAACCGTATTTCTGTCAACCGTTCTGCCCGGCACCGGTTTGCCGTGGCCCGGCATAGCCGCGCACCCCGCCGCGTACACTTGCGTCAGCGGGGGTGCGCGCCGGGTCAGCCGCCGGCCAGGATGACCTGCTCCAGCGCGGCGGCGTCGGCGGCCAGGTAGTCGGCGCCGGCCTCCCGCAGTTCATCCTCGGTGCGGAAGCCCCACAGCACGCCGCAGCACCGCAGCCCGGCGTTTTTGCCGGTGTGCACATCCACGTTGCTGTCCCCCACATACAGGGTGGACGCCGCCTGCGCCCCGATGGCCTCCATCAGCGCCAGGGTGCCCTGGGGCGCGGGCTTTTTGGGCACGCCGGGCAGCGCGCCCCGCACCACGGCAAACAGGCCGGCGTCAAAGTAGTGGGCCACCACCCGCCGGGCCAGCGCGTCGTCCTTGTTGGAGAACACCGCCATCTGCACCCCCGCCGCAGCCAGCCGGGCCAGCAGCTCCGGCACGCCGGGGTAGGGGCGGGTCTTGTCGAACATATGGGCGTCGTAGTCGGCGTCAAAGGCGCGGTAGGCGTCGGCCAGCGTTTCGGGTGTGCGGCAGGCTTCCGGCGTCAGGCGCTCGATCAGCTTGGGGATGCCGTTGCCCACAAAATAGCGGTACCGGTCGGCGGTGTGGGTGGGCCAGCCGCGGGCCGCGCACAGCCGGTTGCCGGCGTCGGCCAGGTCATCGATGGTGTTGAGCAGCGTTCCGTCCAAATCAAACAATACTGTTTTATACATCTTTCTTTCCCCCTCTGCCGGGCGGCCTGGCCCGGCTGCTTGTCAGCTACGCTCCCATTATATCGGCTCAGAGCCCAAAGGGCAATGCCCTGCACGGCGCGCAGGCCGGCCGGGCGTTTTTTTTGCGGCCGGGGCGGCATTCTGCCAAATCCAGGCAATATGGGTCGTATAAATAGGGGATGCTTTTTGAAAGACGCGGACCTGTAAAAATCCGCCTTTTGGCCGGCAGCGCCCCGCCATGGGGTTTCTTTTGGCGAAAAATGTGTTACAATATGGTTACTTATGGGTGCGCCGCCGGGGCGGCAGCGCGCCAAACGGGGGGATACCAATGGATTTTGTACTGGAAATTTTGAAAGCCGTGGTCTACGGCGTGATCGAGGGCATTACCGAGTGGCTGCCTGTCTCCAGCACCGGCCACATGATCCTGGCCGAGCAGGTGCTGAAATTCCAGCTGTCCGCCGCCTTTATGGAGATGTTCCGCGTGGTCATCCAGCTGGGGGCGATTTTGGCGGTGGTGGTGCTGTACTTCCACAAGCTGTGGCCCTTCTGCCTGGACAACGGGCGGGACACCGGCCCGGCCCGGCATGTGCGCTGGCCGGTGATGCGGCTGTGGTTCAAGATCATCGTTTCCTGCCTGCCCGCCGCGGTGCTGGGCATCCTGCTGGACGACTGGATGGACGACCACCTGTACAACAGCATTGTGGTGGCGCTGATGCTGATCGTTTACGGCATCGCCTTTATCCTGATCGAGCGCCGGCCCCGCCCGCCCAAAACCACCAAGCTCAGCCGCATCACCTACAAAAGCGCCCTGGCCGTGGGCGGGTGGCAGGTACTGGCCTTGATCCCCGGCACCAGCCGCAGCGGCGCGACCATCCTGGGCGGCATGCTGTGCGGGCTGTCCCGGCCGGTGGCGTCCCAGTTCACCTTCTTTTTGGCCATCCTGGTCATGGCGGGGGCCAGCGGGCTCAAGCTGGTCAAGTTTTTCCTGGACGGCAACACGCTGACCGGCAGCGAGGTCATCATCCTGCTGGTGGGCTGCGCGGTGGCTTTTTTGGTGTCCATTGCGGCCATCCGCTTTTTGATGAACTATGTCAAGAGCCACAGCTTTACGGTGTTCGGCTGGTACCGCATCGTGCTGGGCGTGGTGGTGCTGGGCGTGTTTTTGGCACAGACCCTGGCCGGCGGCGCGCCGGCCGCGGCATAAACAGCCTGCCGTCCGCAGCATATAAACCGCATACACAAAGGGGGCAACAGCCGCGCACTGCCGCCGCAGCGGCGTGTCGGAGGCCAACCGGGCCGCAAGGCCCGGCTCTTAGGCCGGAGATTGTCCGCCGA
>HBJMC02800__coassemble_293_pt1 | contig 22495 bp, 17 predicted proteins | sample HBJMC02800__metabat2_low_PE_013 | metagenome-assembled genome bin HBJMC02800 | reverse complement strand
ATTTGTAATCAGCAGGTTGCAGGTTCGATTCCTGTTGCCAGCTCCAGGTAAAATCCGCGTTCCACCGCTTGTTGTTTGCGGTGCGGGACGCGGATTTTTCTTTTTGCCTGCCGGCCGGCTGCATTTTTGCCCCGCGCTGCCGGCCGGGTGCCGGGCCTGGCGTTTACCCGGTCCCCGCGCGCCGGAGCGTCCCGGGCCAAAAGCGGCCCGCGCCGCACCGTTCGACCGCATTTGCTCTTTTCCTGTCCTATACTGATATCGCAAAAGGCCGTGCATCTTCCGCCCTGCGGCTGCCGTTTTTCGGCGGGTGCGCAAGGCTGCGCAGCACCTTCAAACTTTTATGGCTCCTGCGCTGCTGCCGGCCCTGTATGCGAAAACGGAAAGGACGATCCACCATGCCCAAACATTTCTGCCTGTCTGCCGCGGCGGCCTCGCTGGCTGCGGCGCTGCTGCTGACATTGGCCGCGCCTGCCGCGCTGGCAGCCCCGACCCCCGGCGCCGACCGCGTGGCCGATGCCGACACCCGCAACGATTACCTGGTCAGCCTGGGTGACGACGATTCGACGCTGCTGGACGGCCGCATCTGGACGGACAAGTCGGTGGACACCGGCAACATCGAGTTCGTGGGTGACGCCGGCACTGTCACGGTAGAGAACGATTCCGATTTTCTGGTGACTTACTCGGCGCTGGCCACCTCCACCCAGATCATCTCCGAGACCACCGCCCCGGTAGACGTGGTGTTTGTGCTGGATTTCTCGGCCAGCATGGCCTGGGGTCAGTACGAGAACGGCCGCGGCACCGTGACCACCCAGGCCGAAAGCCGGGTACAGGCCATGGTGGACGGCATCAACGACGCCATCGCCGCGCTGGTGGACGCCAACGACCAGAACCGCATCGGCATCGTGGTGTTCAACCGCGGCGCGCAGACGATGCTCTCGCTGGGCACCGTCACGCCGCGGCCGGAAGGGGATTACCTGGCCATCAGCTACTGGAACGCCACCCCCGGCCAGGACGACGGCAACAACGGCAACGTGCAGGTCACCTGCAACATTGACCAGACCACCATCCCGCTGGATTCCTACACCAACATCCACGCAGGCATCTACCAGGGCATGCAGATGCTGCTGAACGCCACCGATACCGATGTGGAGATCGACGACCAGACCTTTACCCGCGTACCCAATCTGATCGTCATGTCCGACGGCGCACCCACCACCTTTTCGCGGGCGGCGTCCGGCGGCGACTGGTGGCTGGGCATCGACAACACGCCCATCGGCACCGGCGACAACAACAACCCCCACAGCGGCAACGGGTTTCTGCCGCTGGTAACGGCGTCCTACTTCAAAAACGCCGTCACCGCCCACTATTATCCCAACGCCCAGCCGGGGCAAAGCGCCCGCGTCTTTACCATCGGCTTTATGACCAGCCAGCAAAATGCCGGCATGACCGCCATGGCCGACCTGGTGCTGAACCCCGCCGCCCACTGGAGCAGCGCCGGTGTCTACACCCCCGCCGGCGTGGCGCAGGTGGATGCCGTCAACACCGCCTGGCAGCAGTACCGGCTGGACACCGCGCCGCAGGTGCAGTACACCACCTCCGGCGGGCCGCAGAATTATACCGTGGACGTGGCCCCGGAGCCGAACGACCCCGCCAGCCTCAATTATTCCGACGGTTACTTTGCCGCGGCCGATGCCGACGCGCTGTGGGACGCCTTCAGCCGCATTATCGACAGCATCACCAGCACCGCCAAAGGCCCCACCGAGGTGGAGGGCGGAGACCCGGTCCACAGCGGTTACATCCTGTACAACGACGCCATCGGCCAGTATATGCAGGTGGATACCATCAAGACCATCCTGTGGGCGGGCATCTCGTTTGAACTGGAGGACGGTTTTGTGCCCGCCGCGGAACCCCAGCCCGGCGGCGGGGTGCGCTATACGTATACCGGGCATTTCGAGACTGCCGACGGCGGCAAAACCTTTGACAGCCCGGTGTACGGCCGCGGCAACATCGACGATATCCTGGTCACTGTCAATCAGGACGCCGGCGGCATGCAGACGCTGCGGGTGGCAGTGCCGGCCTCGGCCATTCCCATCCGGGTCAATTCCATCACGCTGGATGAGGACGGCACGCCCATTGACAACGTCTCCAACAACGCCTACCCGCTGCGTCTGTGCTACACCGTCGGCCTGAAGGATGGCGTGCTCAACCCGGACGGCACCCTCAACACCAACACCGCCTCCGGCGGCGTCAGCGGCGAGTACCTGGCCGCCCACACCGACGCTGCCACCCATCAGGTCTACTTCTACTCCAACCTGTACACCGGCAACGCGCTGAACGGCGAGACGGTGGGCAATGCGACCGTCGAGTTCAACCCCGCCTCCACCAACCCCTTTTACTATATCCAGGAGGACACCCCGCTTTACACCGACCCCGACTGCACCGTCCGCGCCGATGCCGCCAGCTTTGACCCGAATATCTACTATTACTTCCAGGATACCTACTACGCCGGTGCGGGATCATCCGTCACCGCGCGCACCTACGTTATCCGGCGGCTGGGGGCCAATTTGCAGAACTCGGTGGCGCGGGACGGCTCCGGCTGGTACATCCGGGCCGACGCGCCGCGCATCGGCAACCTGGCCGACCTGGTGCGCCCCAAGGGAGAAGGCAACCTGACCGATACCGCCGACACCACCTGTTACCCCACCTACCAGAGCGGCAGCCTGCCGGACAGCTGGGTGCTGGCCTACCAGGGCAACAACGGCCGCCTGGCGCTGGCCGCCCCCGCCAGCCTGACCATCGCCAAAACGGTCACCGCGGACGCCGGGCTGACGGTGCCGGCCGGGCAGAGCTTTGCCTTTACGCTGACGGTGCCCGGCAAGGCGGGCCAGACCCTGACCGTCACCCGCCGGCAGAACGGGACCTCCAGCCAGGAACAGCTGGCGCTGGACGGCAGCGGCAGTGCCGGGTTCACGCTGCAGGCCGGCGAGAGCCTGACGGTGCCGGACATGCAGAACAGCGGTTTTATCGTGGTGGAGGACCCCGCCGCCCTGCCCGACGGCTTTGTGCTGGAAAGCGCCGCGGCCGACCCGGCGGACATCGGCAGCTTTGATGCCGGCACCGGGACCTATACCGGCACGGTGGGGGCGGACGCCGCCCTGCTGACCTTCACCAACAGCTACCGGGCGCAGTTCCCGGCAGGGGCGGGCACGGTGCGGGTGCCGGTGACCAAGGAGCTGACCGGCTTCCGCACCGACTGGCAGGAAGACGAAAGCTATACCTTTGCCATTGCACCCTCTGACCGGGCGGACAACAACCCCAACGCGGCCATCCCGCTGACCGCCGACACCCTGACGCTGAGCGGCGCGGTGCCCACCGGCGATTTTCTGCTGGACTTCGCCCGCTTGCTGGACGCCGCTACGCTGGCCGTGCTGCGCGCCCGCATGGCGGAGGCCTCCATCCCGGCCACTGCGGAATCGGCCGCCACCGGCGAGACTGCCGCAGCGCAGACCCCGGCCCCCGCCACCGGAGAATCGGCCCGGGGCGCCGGGAACGGCGGCGCATCGGACCCGGAAGGGGAGGAAGCGGCGCCTTCGCCCAAGCCGGCGCAGACCCCCGCAGCCAGCCCGACGCCTGCGCCTGGTACAGGGGTGGGGGACGCTGCCCCGCAGGAGGGCGGCGCTACCGCCGAGACCGCCCGCCGCGGCGCACCGCGCCCCCGGCAGCCGCTGCTGACTGCCGCCCAGGCTGCCGAGCTGACCCCGGACCAGGCCCGCGCGGTGGTAGGCAGCCTGACCGGCACCTACTACTACACCATCACCGAGAGCGGGTCCGCCGCCGACATGGCCGGCCGCGGCGTGACCAAGGACCTGTCCCGCTACGAGGTCGCAGTCACCGTTACCGACGACGGCGCGGGCCAGCTGCAGGCGGCGCTGGACAGCATCACCCGCATCGCCGGCCCGGACGGCGCGATACTGCCCGCCCCGGAACCGGCGGCGGCCGCAGATTTTGTCAACACCACCACTCCGCCGGCAGCCACCCCCAGCCCTGCGCCGGGTACGACTGCCATGCCGGCCCCGGCAGCCGGCACGCCGTCCGCGCCGCAGCAGGCCATCCCCCAGACCGGCGACGCGCTGCCCGTCGGCTGGCTGGCCGCCGCCGCGGCAGCGGCTGCGGCGGGCCTGGGCGGCGCGGTCTGGCTGCGCCGACGGCGCAGATAAACCGGCCCACCCCGGCCGGGGGCACACCCTGTGGCAGCGCCCCGAACCGGACTGACAGAAAAACCGCCCCGGAGAGGTTCGGCGCGCCAAACGCGCCGCGCCCTCCGGGGCAGTTTTCTGTGCCGGGGTGGCCGGCAGCATGCGGGTGTCAAGCGGCAGGGGGCGCTCAGCGCCGGGCCTGCTCCCAGTCCAGCAGCCAGGTTTTGCGGTCCAGGCCGCCGGCATAGCCGGTCAGGCTGCCGTCTGCCCCCACCACCCGGTGGCAGGGGATCAGCAGAGAGATGGGGTTGTGCCCCACCGCACCGCCCACCGCCTGAGCCGACAGCCGCGGCCGCCCCAGCTGTGCGGCGGCCTGCGCCGCCAGCGCGCCGTAGGTGGTAGTGCTGCCGTAGGGGACCTGGCACAGCAGCCGCCAGACGCACTGGCGGAAGGCGCTGCCCTGGGGGGCCAGCGGCAGTTCTTCCGGGGCCGGCGGCGGGGGGCACTGGCCGGCAAAATAGCGGCCCAGCCAGGCCCGCGCGGCCAGCAGATGCCGTGCCGCCCGGTCGTCCGGCGCGCCGGGGGCCGGCAGGGCGGGGAAGTATTTCTGCCCCGCAAACCACACGCCGCAAAGGCCCTGGGCGGCGGCGGCCAGCGTCAGCCGGCCAAGGGGGCTTTCGTACTCGTCATATTGCAGGGGAAGCAGGGCGGGATTTGTGCAGGCTGCCATGGGGATCACCTCATACTTTGTGATTGACGCGTTTTGCGCGCCGGGGCAGGTTTGCCGCGGCGGACGCTCAGCAGATGCGGGGCAGCTGGGCGCCGGCCAGCTTGCCCAAAATGCGGCTGCCGCCAAAGCGGTTGCGCAGCACCACCCGGCCCGGCCGGGCCGCCGTCACCCGGCCGATCTGCGCCGCGCCCTCGCCGCCGGGGACGGCATGCAGCGCGTCCAGCACGGCCGCCGCCCGTTCGGGCGCGCAGACGGCCAGCATCCGCCCTTCGCAGGCGGAGTAGAGCGGGTCCAGGCCCAGCAGGTCGCAGGCCGCCGCCACCGGCGCGTCCACCGGGATGGCGTCCTCCTCCAGCTCGATGCACAGCGGCCCGCCCTCCACAAACTCGTTCAGGGTGGTGGCCACGCCGCCGCGGGTGGGGTCGCGCAGCATCCGCACGCCGCCCGCCGCCAGCGCCGCGGCGCTCAACTCATGCAGCGGCCGGCAGTCGGAAAGCAGCGTCCCCTCGCAGGGCAGGTCTCCGCGGGCCATCAGCACGGCGGCGCCGTGGCAGCCCACGCTGCCGCTGACCAGCACCGCGTCGCCCTCCCGCAGGGCGTCCCGCCCCAGGCCGTGGACGCGCAGCACGCCCACGCCGGCGGTGTTGATGTAAATGCCGTCGCCCCGGCCGCGCTCCACCACTTTGGTGTCGCCGGTAACGATCTGCACCCCCGCCTGCCGGGCGGCCCCGGCCGCCGAGGCCACGATGGATTTCAGGTCGTCCAGCGCAAAGCCTTCCTCCAAGATCAGCGAAAAGCTCAAATATTTTGGCAGCCCGCCGGCCATGCACAGGTCGTTGACGGTGCCGCACACCGCCAGCTTGCCGATGTCCCCGCCGGGGAAGCGCCAGGGGCTGACCACAAAACTGTCGGTGGAAAACACCGGCGGCCCGCCCAGCTCCGGCAATACCGCGCCGTCTCCCAGCCGGGCAAGCGCCGTGTTGGCAAAGGCCGGCACAAGAACCTCGTCGATCAGCTGCGCGGTCTTTAGCCCGCCGCTGCCGTAGTCCAGCGTGATGATGTCCTGCATACTGCAACCTCCCTTGCAGGGGGAACCTTGGATCTACTGCCCGTATTTGTACGCCGCCGCGCAGGCGCCCTCGCCGGAGACCATGCAGGGCCCCACCGGGTCGGCGGGGGTGCAGGCTTTGCCGAACAGCGGGCAGCTCTGCGGGGCGCACACCCCGCGGATCACCGCGCCGCAGCGGCAGCCGGGCAGGTCGGCGGCGGGGCCGGGCCGGATGGCAAACTTTTTGGCGGCGTCCCAGGGGGCAAACTCCGGCCGGATGGCATAGCCGCTTTCCGGGATCTCGCCCAGGCCGCGCCACAGGCTGGCGGCGGGGACAAACACCCGGTCGATGGCCGCCTGCGCTGCCGGGTTGCCCCCGCCGCGCACCAGGCGGGTGTACTCGTTTTCCAGGCCGGGGCGGCCCTCGGCGCGCATCTTTGTCAGCCGCCAGACCGAGTACAGGATGTCCCCGGCCTCGAACCCGCTGACCACCGCGGGCAGGCCGTACTCCTGCGGCAGAAACCGGAACGCCTCCGCCCCGGTGACGGCCGCCACGTGCCCCGGGCACAAAAAACCGTCCACCGCAAAATCCGGCGCAGCGATCAGCGCCCGCAGGGCGGGTTCGGTCCGCTTTAACAGGCACAAGACCGAAAAGTTGGCAAGCCCCCGCCCGGCGGCCTCCAGCAGGCAGGCGGCGGTGCCGGGGGCGGTGGTCTCGAACCCCACGCCCAAAAACACATACTGCCGGGCCGGGTCCTTTGCCGCGGCCTCCACCGCCTCCAGCGGGGAGTAGACGGTCATCACGCCGGCGCCCAGCGCCCGGCGGCGCAAAAGGGTATCCCCCCGCGCGCTGCCCGGCACCCGCAAAAGGTCGCCGTAGCTGGCGACCACCACGCCGGGCTGTTCGCTCAGCGCAAGCACCGCGTCGATGGCGCCGGCAGGCGTCACGCACACCGGGCACCCCGGCCCGGACACCAGCCGCACCCCCGGCGCTAGCAGGCTGCGCAGGCCCGCCTTGGCAATGGCCATGGTATGGGTGCCGCAGATCTCCATAACGCGCAGCGGCCGCTCCGGGCCGGTCAGGCTGCGGATGCCCCGCACCAGCGCCGCCGCGTCCTCCGCCCGGCGGAAGTCTTTTTCACTCAAGGGCATCGACGGCCTCCTGGATGCAGGCCAGGTTTTCCTTGGCCTGCTGTTCGGTCAGCTTTTCGATGGCAAACCCGGCGTGCACCATCACGTAGTCGCCGGGGCGGATGTCGGGGATAAAATCCACCCGCAGCCTTTGGGTCAGGCCGCCGGCCTCGCCCACGGCCTGCCTGCCGTCCACCGATAGGATCTTCAAGGGCACTGCCAGACACATGGCTGCCGCCTCCTGTTCATTTTCTGGTTTGGGTTTGTTTTGCCGCGCCGATCATCAGCTGCCCCAGGGCAAGCCCCTCGTCGCCGGGGGACACCCGGTGGTGGCTGTACACCGCAAAGCCGTCGTCCTCCAGCAGGCGGGTGACGCCGCGCAGCAGGTACCGGTTCAAAAACACCCCGCCGGAAAGCACCACCGGCAGATGCTCCGAGTCCAGTGCCCGGCACTGCTCCAGCGCCATGCGGCACAGCGCGTCCATAAAGCCGCGGGCGATGGCGGCGGCCGGCACGCCGGCCAGCACGTCGGCGCAGACGGCGGCCGTCAGCGGCCGGGTGTCGAAGCGGCGCACGCCGCCGTCCCGGTAAAAGGCGGCAGGGTAGGGGCGGCCGGGGATGCCCGGGTCGGCCAGGGCTTCCAGCAGGGCGGGGGCCTGGCCGTCGTAGCCGGCAGCCGCCCGGCCGGAGATCAGCGCATACACGCCGTCAAACAGCCGGCCGATGCTGCTGGCTTTGGGGCAGGCGATGTCCTTTTCCAGCATGGCGGCGATGGTCCGGGCGCCCGGCAGCGCCCGCATCAGCGGCAGGCGGGCCAGGGCTTCGGGCGGGACGCCGGCGTCCCAGGCCAGCGCCAGCCCGGTGCGGCCGATCTGCCGCACCGCCGCGTCGCCGCCCGGCAGCGGGATGGGCCGGATGGACCCCACCCGCACAAAGGCGCTGTACCCGCCGCGCAGGAACTCGCCGCCCCAGATGCCGCCGTCATCCCCCAGGCCGGTGCCGTCCCACACAATGCCGAAAGCGGGGCCTGCCAGCCGGTTGTCCGCCAGGCAGGACGCCATGTGCGCCCAGTGGTGCTGCACCTGCAAAAGCGGCAGCCCTCTGCCTTCGGCCATGGCCCCGGCCTCGCGGGTGGAAAAATAGTCCGGGTGCAGGTCGCACACCAGCGTCCGCGGCGCGATGCCGAACAGCCGCAGCTGGGCGTGCAGCGCGGCGCGGTAGTGGTCCAGTGTTTCGGCGTTTTTCAAGTCGCCGATGTGCTGGCTCAAAAAGGCGTGGCGGCCTTTGCCGGCCGCAAAACCGGCCTTCTGCTCGGCGCCAAAGGCCAGCACGCCGTCGGCGGAGGCGTCGGGCAGGGTCAGCGGCTGGGGGGCGTAGCCCCGGCTGCGGCGGAAGAAATATTCCCGCCCCTGCCACACCGCCGCCAGGGAATCGTCGCACCGGTTGGCAATGGGCCGGTCGTGCAAAAGAAAGCCGTCCGCCACGCCCCGCAGCCCGGCCAGGGCCTCGCCGTTTTCTATCATCACCGGGCAGCCGGGGCGGTTGGCGCTGGTCAGCACCAGGGCCGCCGGCCCGCCGAAGCTGCCGTCCGCCAGCAGGATATGCAGCGGCGTGTAGGGCAGAAGGATGCCGATGCGGCGGTTCTCGCTCAAATACGGGAAGCTGCCCGCCCCGGCGGCGCGCCGCTTTTCCAAAAGCACGATGGGCCGGCGGGGGCTTTGCAGCAGCGCAGCCTCCTCGCCGGAAATGCGGCAGAACTGCCGCGCGGCGTCCAGGTCGCGGCACAAAACGGCCAGCGGTTTTTCCTCCCGGCGCTTGCGGCGGCGCAGGCGGCGCACCGCGGTCTCGTCCAGCGCGCTGCAGGCCAGGTGGATGCCGCCTGTGCCCTTCACCGCCACAATGCCGCCGGCGGCCAGCGCCTGCTGGGCCAGCGCGACGGCGTCGCCGGGCAGCTCACGGCCTTTGTCATCCAGATAAAACGCCCGCGGCCCGCACGCCGGGCAGCAGTCCGGCTGGGCGTGGTAGCGGCGGCTGCGGATGTCGCCGTACTCGGCGGCGCAGGCGGGGCACATGGCAAAGCCGGCCATGGTGGTGTTGGCCCTGTCGTAGGGCAGCGCCCGCAAGATCGAAAACCGCGGCCCGCAGTCGGTGCAGTTGATAAACGGGTAGCGGTACCGGCGGTCGGCCGGGTCGGCCAGCTCCGCCCGGCAGGCGGGGCAGGGGGCCAGGTCGGGGGCGGCCAGCGTGGCGGCGGCCCCGGCGGTGCTGGGCAAAATGGCAAAGCCGCCGTACCCGCCGCGGCCTGCCAGCGGCTGCACCGCGATCTCCTCCACCACCGCCAGCGGCGGCGGCTCGGTGCGCAGCGCCTGCAAAAAGCGGCCCACGGCGTCGGCGGGGCCTTCCAGCGTCAGCTCCACCCCGGCGGGGGTGTTGCGGGCCCAGCCGGCCAGCCCTTCCCGCGCCGCCAGCCGGTGCAGAAAGGGCCGGAACCCCACCCCCTGCACAATGCCGGTGATCTCGGCCCGCACATGGCGGCGGGCGGGCTGCGTCTGGCTCATGCCAGCGCGGCGCGGATGCGCTCGGCCAGGTGGCCGGCCAGCTCGTCCAGCCCCTCGCCCGTGCGCGCCGACAGCCGGAACAGCGGCCCGCCGGGGTTGACGCCCCGGTAGTCCGCGGCCACCCGGTCCAAATCAAAGTCAAAGTAGGGCAGCATATCGCACTTGGTCAGCGCCAGGCAGTCGGTATCGGTGAACATCAGCGGGTACTTGGCCACCTTGTCGTCGCCTTCCGGGATGCTCAGCACCGTCAGGCGGAAATTCTCGCCGATGTCAAACTCGGCCGGGCAGACCAAATTGCCGATGTTCTCCACAAACAGCACGTCCAAAGCGTCCAGGTCAAACTGGGGCAGGATATGCTGGATGCTCATGGCCTCGATGTGGCAGGCGCCGTCGGTGTTCAGCTGCACCGCCGGGATGTTCAGCGCCGCGATCTTCTCGGCGTCGATCTGCCCGGTGATGTCGCCCTCGATCACGCCGATGGCAAACTGCTGCCGCAGCCGGCCGATCAATGCGGTGATCAGGCTGGTCTTGCCCGCGCCGGGGCTGCCCATCACATTGATCAGGCAGACCTTGTGGCTTTGCAGCGTTTCGCGCACCTGGGCGCTCACGTCGTCGTTCCATTCCATGACCTGGTGCAGCACTTTGATCTCCATTTATACATCCACCTCCAGGCTTTCCACCAGAAATTCCCGGCCCGAAAGCCGGTGCAGGTCCACACTGCCGCACGCCGGGCAGGCGATGTGCCGCCGGTCGATCTCGCTGACCTGGCCGCAGGCGCGGCACTGCACCCGCAGCGGCAGGGTGCGGGCCTCGATCTTCGCCCCCTCGGCGATGGTGCCCTTTGCCAGCACGTCCAGATACATCTGCACGCAGTCGGGCACCACGCCGGAAAACGGGCCCAGCGTCAGCCGGATGGCCCGGATGCGGCGGGCGTGCTGCCCGGCGGCGGCGTCCAGCGCAATCTTTAGGATGCTTTGGGTGATGGCCAGCTCGTGCATGGGGCGCAGACTCCTTTCCCGGCCGTTTTGGGCGGCCTGCGTATGCTATTATAGCACCCCGCCGGCAAAAATGCCATAAGTTCCGGCCCGGCCGCCGGGGCCGGCGCCCGGCGGGATCCGCCGCTTTTTGGGGGATAAAATGCAGGAAACCCGACGCCCGCAAAATTTTATCTCCCTTTCTTTACTTTGCGTTCAAACTATTGTAAAATAACTCTGATATAATTCTCTTTGCACAAGCTCTGAAATTTTACAGGCGGAGGAATCGGAACATGGCAGTAAAATACAAACGTGTCCTGCTCAAGGTCAGCGGCGAGGCCCTGGCCGGCGCCAAAGGCTCCGGCTTTGACGAGGGCGTCATCGCCGGCATCTGCGGCGGCATTGCCCAGGCGTACCGGGCCGGCGCCCAGATCGGCATCGTGGTGGGCGGCGGCAACTTCTGGCGCGGCCGTTCCAGCGGCAAAATGGACCGCATGGACGCCGACAAGATCGGCATGCTGGCCACCGTGATGAACGCCCTGGCCCTGAAGGATGCCCTGCGCCAGGCCGGCGTGCCGGCGGTCGTTATGACCAGCGCCGTCATGCCCCAGGTGGCCGAGCCCTTTACCAGCGACAAGGCCATCGCCGCGCTGGAGGCCGGCCAGGTGGTGGTGTTCGGCGGCGGCACCGGCAACCCCATCTTCTCCACCGATACCGCCAGCGCCCTGCGCGCGCTGGAGATCAGCGCCGACATCATGCTCAAAGCTACCATGGTGGACGGCGTCTACGACAAGGACCCCCACCGCTACCCCGATGCGGTGCGCTACGACACCTTGACCTTCACCCGCGTGCTGGACGAGCGGCTGGCCGTGATGGACTCCACCGCCGCCACCCTCTGCCGGGACAACGGCCTGCCCATCCTGGTGTTCGACCTGGCCGACCCGGAAAACATCGCCCGCGCCGTCAGCGGCGAGCAGGTGGGCACCCTGGTGCAGGAGTGACCCCCGCGCGGCGGCCGCGATCCCGCCGGCAGACGCGCTGCGCAAAACCATGAACCTGCGGGCGGCCGCGCCGCCCCGATATACAAATCAAGAACCAAAAGGAGCAACCGCCATGAGCAGCACCACCAAGATCTACGAAGAAAAGATGAACAACTGTGTTTCCCACCTGACCCGCGAGCTGGGCGCCATCCGCGCCGGCCGCGCCAACCCGGCCGTGCTGGACAAGCTGGTCGTTGACTACTACGGCGCGCCCACCCCGGTCAACCAGGTGGCGGCCGTGGCCGTGGCCGAGGCCCGCATCCTGACCATCACCCCCTGGGACGGCAAGCTGGTCAAGGCCATCAGCAAGGCCATCCAGCAGAGCGACATTGGCATCAACCCCATCGACGACGGCCACACCATCCGCCTGGTGTTCCCCGCGCCCACCGAGGAGCGCCGCAAGCAGCTGGCCAAGGATGTCCAGAAGCTGGGCGAGGAGAGCAAGGTGGCGGTGCGCAACGTCCGCCGCGACGCCATGGACAAGTTCAAGGCCATGAAGAAGGCCGGCGAGCTGACTGAGGACGACCAGAAGAACCTGGAGGAGGAGACCCAGAAACTCACCGACAAGTTCGTCAAGAAGATCGACGCCATCTGCGAGGAGAAAAACAAGGAGATCATGGAGGTGTGACCCCTCTCCGTCTCTGCCGGCAGCCGCTGCGGCCTTTGCGCCGCGCTGGCTGCTGTTTTCCGCCGCATCGGGCGGCAAGTATGCGCCGGACGGCGCATAGGTATCTGGTAAACGGGGAGCAAGCAGCGGATGGCTTTGCCGCCGGCAGCGGCCGGGGCAGGGGGCTTTTTCTGCGCGCTCCCATCAGGGCGAACGGCGTCTGTTTGGCCTGCCGTCTGCCGCCCTGCGCGCTTGGCGCGCGGCGGCTGCGGCGGCCTGTGGGGCAGGCGGCAGTGGCTCCGCCCGTGAAAGGAATCCTGCCCTATGAAGACCCGTATTCTGACCGCAGCCATCGGCCTGGTGGTGCTGGCGGTCGTGCTGCTGTTTTTCAACACCCCGCTGTTTGACCTGGTGGTGGCCGCTGTCTGCCTGATCGGCGTGCACGAGGCGTTTGCCGCCATGGGCTTTGGCAGAAAACAGTGGTATCTGTATGTGCTGGCCATCCCGTACACGCTGCTGGTCATGCTGTCCAACGGCCTGCCCTTCCGGGCGATGGTGCTGCCGGCCACCTTTATCCTGATGCTGATCCTGTGCTGCTGCCTGATCGCCAACAGCCGCACACTGGATTTCGGCAAGCTCAGCGGCTATTTGTTTTTCAGCGCGGTCATCGTGCTGTGCTTCTACTCGCTGGTCTACCTCAAACGCTGCCTGCCGGTGGAGACCTACCAGTACGACGCCGTCTACTTTATTCTGCTGACCCTCTGCTTCGCCTGGGGCGGGGACAGTACCGCCTACTTTGTGGGCCGTTTCTTCGGCAAACACAAGCTGGCGCCCGTCGTCAGCCCCAACAAGACGGTGGAGGGCGCCGTGGGCGGCGTGCTGGGCAGCGTGGTGCTGGGCGTGGCGGCCACCGCCATCTATCAGGCGGTGTCGGGGCGGTTCGTTTCGCTCACCGTCGAGGTCAACGTCAAGCATTATCTGCTGATCGCGCTGCTGGGCGTGTTCGCGTCGATCCTGGGTATCCTGGGCGACCTGTTCGCCTCGGCTATTAAGCGGCAGGTGGGCCTGAAGGACTACGGCACCATCTTCCCCGGCCATGGCGGCATCCTGGACCGGTTCGACAGCGTCATGTTCGTGGCGCCCTTCGTCGCCTTTATCGTGCGGTATTTCTTCTATTTTCTGCGCTGATGCGCAAGACCAACAGGGAAGGGAATGACAGCCATGCCCCAGGCACAGGCTAAGACCATCACGCTGCTGGGCTCCACCGGGTCCATCGGCACCCAAAGCCTGGACGTTGCCCGCGCCCAGGGCTACCGGGTGTTTGGCCTGGCGGCCAACCGCCAGGTGGAGCTGCTGGCCCGGCAGATCGCCGAGTTTCACCCCCGGTACGCCGCTGTGGCGGACCCGGGCGCATACGACAAGCTGGAGGCCATGCTGGCCGGCCAGCCCGACGCCCCCAAACTGCTGAAAGGCCCCGAAGGCCTGCGCGCCCTGGCCGCCATGGACGGCCCCGACGTGGTGCTCAACGCTGTGGTGGGCATTGCGGGGCTGGCCGCGTCGCTGGCCGCCGTCGAGAGCGGCCACGACCTGGCCCTTGCCAACAAGGAAAGCCTGGTCACCGGCGGCCACCTGGTCACCGACGCGGTGCGCCGCTGCGGCGTGCACCTGCTGCCGGTGGACAGCGAACATTCGGCCATCTTTCAGTGCCTGCAGGACGCGACCTCGGCCAAACGGCTGGAGAAAATTTTGCTCACCGCGTCGGGCGGTCCCTTCTACGGCATGACCGCAGCCGAGCTGAAAGGCAAGACGAAAGCCGACGCCCTCAAGCACCCCAACTGGAACATGGGCGCAAAAATCACCATCGACTCGGCCACCCTGATGAACAAGGGGCTGGAACTGATCGAGGCGGTGTGGCTGTTCGGCCTGCCGGAGGATAAGATCCAGATCGTCGTCCAGCGGGAGAGCGTCATCCACTCGGCGGTGCAGTTTGCCGACCACTCGGTCATCGCCCAGCTGGGCGTGCCGGATATGCGCATCCCCATCCAGTACGCGCTGACCTGGCCCGACCGCCTGCCCGGCCCCGCGCCGGAGCTGGATTTTGCTGCCCTGACCAAACTGACCTTCGGCACCGCGGACGAGGAGACCTTCCGCTGCCTGGCCGCCTGCAAAAAGGCCATCCGCAAAGGCGGGCTGGCCCCCTGCGCCGCCAACGGCGCCAACGAGGAGGCCGTGCGGCTGTTTTTGCAGGATAAGATCGGCTTTCTGGACATCGGCCGTCTGGTGGAGGGCGTTGTGGACAGCGACGGCTTCGGCGGCGACTACACGTTGGCCGACGTCTACGAGTGCGACAAAATGGCGCGCGCTTACGTTCTTTCTCATCTGTGACCCTGCCCGCGCGGCCCGCACACGCCGGCCGCGCGCTTGCTTTTTTGCGAGGTGAATATGACAGCTTTGCTCACCATTGTGGCCGCCATCCTTGTGTTCGGCATCGTCGTGCTGGTACACGAGTGGGGGCATTTCCGCGCCGCCCGGCGCTGCGGCGTCCGGGTGGAGGAATTTGCCATCGGCTTCGGCCCGGCCGTCTGGAAACACACCGGAAAGGACGGCACGCTGTACAGCATCCGCCTGCTGCCGCTGGGCGGCTACAACATGATGGCCGGCTACATCGACCCCAACGATCTGGAGGAGGACGAGTCCGGCCGCATCCGGATCCGTCCGGACGCCGAAAGCCAGCCCCCGATCAAAAAGCCCAGGGGCGCGCCGGTCCTGCCCGACGCCATCGACGGCAAGACCTACCCGGAAGCCACGGCGGGGCAGCGGTTTTTTATCATTGCCAGCGGCGCGCTGATGAACTTTGTGCTGGGCTTTGTGCTGCTGGTCATCCTGGTGTGCATGCAGGACGCCATCACCAGCAAGATCATCTACGGCTTTTCGGACGGCGCGCTCAGCCAGCAGACCGGCCTGCAGGCCGGGGATGAGATCGTGGCGGTCAACGGCCATTACTGCTTTACCGCCAACGACATCGTCTACGAGCTGCAGCGCACCGAGAACTACACCGCCGATTTCACCGTTATGCGCAGCGGCGAGATCACCCAGGTGCCCGGCGTCCAGTTTGCCACCCGCACCGACGAAAACGGCAACACCACCATGGTGCTGGATTTCACTGTCTACGGCATCGCCAAAACGCCCAAAACCGTGGTGCGGGCGGCTTTCAACAACTTTATGTACTATGCGCGGGTCATCCTGCGCAGCTTTGTCGATCTGGCCACCGGCCGGGTGGGCGTCACCGAGTTGTCCGGCCCGGTGGGCATCGTCAGCGCCATCGGCACGGCGGTCGGCTACGGGCTGGCGGACGTGCTCAGCCTGGCGGCGCTGATCACCGTCAACCTGGGCATCTTCAACCTGCTGCCCATCCCCGGCCTGGACGGCTGCAAGCTGATCTTCATCGCCATCGAGGGCGTTTCCGGCCATGCCGTGCCGGAAAAAGTCCAAGGGGCCATCAACGCCGCCGGCATGATCCTGCTGTTGTTGTTGATGGTGTTTGTCACCTTCCAGGACGTCAACCGCTTTTTGTGACGCCGTCCCGCCTGCCGGCGCAGGGATCTTTCGGCCGGGAGGCGGCGTCATGGATCTTCCGCCATACTGCAAGAAAGGAGGACCCCTATGCCCAAGCGCAAACTGAAACGGGTCGTCAAAATCGGAAACATCGCCATCGGCGGCAATCACCCCATTGCCGTGCAGACAATGCTCAACGTGCCGGTCAAGGACATTGCCGGCAATGTGGCCCAGGCCAAACGGGTGGCCGAGGCCGGCTGCCAGATCGTCCGCGTCACGGTGCCCGCCCCGGAGGACGCCGCGGTGGTGGCCGCCATCAAGGAGGCGGTGGACATCCCTGTGGTGGCGGACATCCACTTCAACTACAAGGCGGCCCTGGCCGCGCTGGACGCCGGCGCCGACAAGATCCGCATCAACCCCGGCAACATCGGCGCCGACGAGAACGTCAAGGCGGTGGCCGACGCCTGCAACGCAAAAAATGTGCCCATCCGCATCGGCGTCAACGGCGGCAGCCTGGAAAAGCACATCCTGGCCAAGTACGGCGCCCCGGTGCCGCAGGCCATGGTGGAAAGCGCCCTCTACCACATCCGCCTGCTGGAAAAGCACGATTTCACCAACATTGTGGTTTCCATCAAATCCTCCAACGTGCCCCGCATGATGGCCGCCTACCGCCTGCTCAGCGAGCAGTGCGATTACCCGCTGCACGTGGGCGTCACCGAAGCCGGCACCGCCCGCATGGGCCTGATCAAGTCCGGCATGGGCATCGGCGGGCTGCTGTTGGAGGGCATCGGCGACACGCTGCGCGTTTCCCTCACCGACGAGCCGGAAGCCGAGGTCCGCGCCGGGTTCGACATTCTGCGGGCGGCAGGCTACGCGGTGGCCGGCCCGGAGATCATCAGCTGCCCCACCTGCGGCCGCACCCAGTACCCCATGACCGAGATCGCCAACGAGGTCGAGCGCCGCCTGCAGGCCGAGCACTTCCAAAAGCCGCTCAAGATCGCCATCATGGGCTGCATCGTCAACGGCCCCGGCGAGGCCAGCGACGCCGACATCGGCATTGCCGGCGGCAGGGACGAGGCGCTGCTGTTCATCCGCGGCGAAAAGATCCGTATGCTCAAGGGCGATATCGTCGGCCAGCTGCTGGAGGAGATCCACAAGCTGTAAGCGGGGGAGAGATGCGCCATGGACCTTGTGCTGGAATTCGTTCTTGAACTGCTGGGCGCAGTGTGCGAGGCCGTCGCTGCCCTCTACCCGCCCTTGCAGGCTGCGCTGCTGGTGCTTGGCGCTTTGCTGTTCGGCTTTTGCAGCTATGTCTTTTTTGATACCGCAAACCCTGCCGGCGGCATTGTGTTCGCGGTGTTTGGCGCGGTCTGCCTGGCCCTGCTGGTTTACGGCCTTGTGAAGGGCAGTTTCCGAAAGCCGGATACCCGCAGCCATCCCGGCCGCGGCAGGCGGAAGTGACCCGGCCAGGCAGGGGAGAGCTTGCCTGCCATGCCCGCCGTTCCATTTCTTTATATTTTTGAAAGTCAAACCAAAAAGGAGCCGCCTTGAAACCCTTTGTCACCCAGGTCTGGCCGCAGTTTACGGCCGACGCACAATTCAATGCCTGCTTCGGGCAGGTGCTGGTGGAGCGTGTTGAGCTTTACCGCACCGCCCGCAGGGTCGTCATCTGCCTGCGCAGCGCCGAGCCGTTGGACGGCGCGCTGTGCGGGCGTCTTGCCGCGTCGCTGGAGCCGGTGTTCGAGGGCTACGAGCTGACTTTGAAAAACTACTTCAACTACGGTGCCATCACCCCCGACGCCGCCCGCCAGCTCATCGAGGAGCTGAAAGCCGAGGGCCTGCCCGTCAACGGCTTTCTGGACAAGTCCCCCATCGCCATCGAAAACGGCGAGATCATTGTCCACGTGGCCGCCGGCATGAACATTCTGGAAAGCATCGATTTCCCCCGCCGCCTGGCCGAGCGCATCCAGGAGCGCACCGGCACCCTGCCCATCGTGCGCATGGCCGCCACCGGCAAGACCATGGCGCCGGAGGAGTTTGAACGCTACGTCCAAAGCAAGGCCCCGGCCGTCCAGTTCGAGGCCAAGAAGGACCTGCCGCCCATCCAGGTGCAGGGCCTGGACCTGGCGGACAAGCCGGTCAAGGTGTTCCACGGCAAATACTTCAAGCCTGCCGACCTGCGCCCCCTCAACGACCTGGGCGACGGCGGCAAGATCACCGTCTGGGGTGACGTGTTCGCCACCGAGATCAAGGGCAGCCGCCGCAAGATCTATTTCACCTCCATCACCGACTATACCGGCTCGGTCAACGTCAAGATGATCGGCGACGACGGCGCCGACATGAGCAAGTGGGAGTCCATCAAGCCGGGCACCACCTTCATCGTCCGCGGCGACTACAGCTACGACAAGTACGAGCGCGACTACGTGCTGTACCCCTACGACATCCTGCAGGTGGAGCGCAAGGCGCGGGAGGATACCGCACCCGAAGGCCAGCGCCGGGTGGAGCTGCACCTGCATACCAAGTCCAGCGCCATGGACGGTTTTTGCGACCCCGGCAAGATCGTCCGCCTGGCCCACAGCATGGGCCACCGGGCCGTCGCCATCACCGACCACGGTGTCTGCCAGGGCTACCCGGAGGCCATGCTGGCCACTGACGACATCCACAAAAAGGACCCCGGCTTCAAGCTGATCTACGGCTGCGAGGCCTACTTTGTGGACGACATGATCCCCGCCGTCTACGGCGGCAGGGAACAGCCCCTGACCGGCAGCTTTGTCATCTTTGACACCGAGACCACCGGCCTGAACACCGCCACCGACCAAATGACCGAGATCGGCGCCGTCTATGTGGAAAACGGCAAGATCACCGACAAGCGGTTTTCCACCTTTGTCAACCCCGGTATGCCCATCCCCGCCAGGGTGGTGGAGCTGACCGGCATCAACGACGCCATGGTGGCCGACGCCCCCACCCCCGACGAGGCCATCCGCGCCTTCAAGGAGTTCTGCGGCGACAACATCCTGGTGGCCCACAACGCCAACGGATTTGATATGCTGATCCTCCGCCACGCCGCCGAGCGGGCGGGCTTTGCCTTTGATAACACCTACATCGACACCGTGCCCATGGCCCAGGCGCTGTTCCCCGGCCTGCACAACTACAAGCTGGACACCATCAACAAGCACCTGGAGATCCCGCCCTTCAACCACCACCGCGCCGTGGACGACGCCATGGCCCTGGCCCGCATTTTTGAAAAGATGCTGGAGGATCTGGCCGAGAAGGACATCCATACCGTCGCCGGCATCAACACCGGCCTGGGCGGCAACAAAGAGGTGCTGAAGAAAAAGTATTACCACCTGATCATCCTGGTCAAAAACCAGATCGGGCTGAAAAACCTCTACCGCATCGTCAGCGCCGCCCATACCCGGTATTTCTTCAAAAAGCCCCGCGTGCCCCGCAGCCTGCTGAACAAGTACCGCGAGGGCCTGCTGCTCAGCTCCGCCTGTGAAGCGGGCGAGCTTTACAGGGCCATCGTCGCCGGCAAGAGCCACGACGAGCTGCTCAAGATCGCCGACTACTACGACATCCTGGAAGTCCAGCCCCTGGGCAACAACGAGTTCATGGTCCGCAACGGCCAGGTGGACTCCATCGAGAAGGTCATGGCCTTCAACCGCACCGTCATTCAGCTGGGCGAGGAACTGCACAAGCCGGTCATCGCCACCGGCGACGTGCATTTCCAGGAGCCGGAGGACGCGGCCTACCGTGCCATCCTGCAGGCCGGCAACGGCTTTAAGGACGCCGACCATCAGGCGCCGCTGTTCTACCGCACCACGCCGGATATGCTGGAGGCGTTCAGCTACCTGCCCAAAGAGAAAGCCTACGAGATCGTGGTGACCAACCCCAACAAGATCGCCGCCACCATCGACAACAACCTCCGCGCCATCCCCAAGGGCACCTACCCGCCCTCCATCGAGGGCGCCGAGGACCAGCTGCGCGAGGCCACCTGGCACCATGCCTCCCGCGACTACGGCAACCCCGTGCCGGAGCTGCTGCGCGAGCGGCTGAAAAAGGAGCTGGACTCTATCTGCGGCCACGGCTACGCGGTCTTGTACGTCATTGCGGTCAAGCTGGTGGCCTACTCCAACGCCGGCGGCTACCAGGTGGGCAGCCGCGGCTCGGTGGGGTCCTCGGCCGTGGCCCACTTCTCCGGCATTTCCGAGGTCAACAGCATGCCGCCCCACTACCTCTGCCCCGAATGCAAGCACAGCGAGTGGATCACCGACGGCAGCGTGGCCGACGGCTTTGACCTGCCGGACAAAAACTGCCCGGTCTGCGGCACCGCCATGATCATGGAGGGCCACGACATCCCCTTCGAGACCTTTTTGGGCTTTTACGGCGACAAGGAGCCGGATATCGACCTGAACTTCTCCGGCGAGTATCAGTCCCACGTCCACCGCTATACCGAGGAACTCTTCGGCAAGGAGAACGTGTTCAAGGCGGGCACGGTCTCCGGCCTGCAGGACAAAACGGCCTACGGCTACGTCAAAAAATACCTGGAGGAACGGGGCAAAACCGTCAACCGCGCCGAGGAAAACCGCCTGGTCATCGGCTGCACCGGCGTCAAGCGCACCACCGGCCAGCACCCCGGCGGCATGGTCGTCGTGCCGGATACCTTCGACATCTACGATTTCTGCCCCATCCAGCACCCCGCCGATGACGTCAAGGGCGGCCTGCTGACCACCCACTTTGAATTCAAGTACCTGCACGACACGCTGCTCAAGCTGGACGAGCTGGGCCACGATGTGCCCACCTTCTATAAGTATTTCGAGGAGTATTCCGGCATCCCCATCGACTCGGTGCCGATGAACGACGCCAAGGTATACAGCCTGCTGACCTCGCCGGAGGCGCTGGGCGTTACGCCGGAGCAGATCGGCAGCCAGACCGGCACCTTCGGCATCCCGGAAATGGGCACCAACTTTGTCCGCGGCATGCTGCTGGAAGCCCAGCCCAAAAGCTTTTCCGACCTGATCCAGATCTCCGGCCTGTCCCACGGCACCGACGTCTGGACCAACAACGCCGACGAGCTGATCCGCAATAAGACCTGCACCATCTCGGAGGTCATCGGCTGCCGCGACAGCATCATGCTTTACCTGCTGCGCAAGGGCCTGGAGCCCAAGATGGCCTTTGACATCATGGAGGCCGTGCGAAAAGGCAAGGTGGCCAAGGGCGGCTTCCAGCCCGGCTGGGAGGAAGCCATGCGGGAGCACGACGTGCCCGACTGGTATATCGAATCCTGCCGCAAGATCAAGTATATGTTCCCCAAGGCCCACGCAGTCGCCTACCTGATGGCGGCCATCCGGCTGATGTGGTTCAAGATCTACCAGCCGCCGGTCTTCTATGCGGTCTACTTCACCGTCCGCGGTGAGGACATCGACTACGAGGCCGCCATCGGCGGCGTCCGCGTGGCGCAGGACCATATCCGCGAGGTCAACCAGCGCCTGCGCGAGGAGAAAAACGCCAAGGACGAGGATACCCTGGTCAGCCTGCAGATCGTCAACGAGATGCTGCAGCGCGGCTACAGGTTTTTGCCCATCGAGCTGGGCAAGAGCCGCGCCAGCAAATACGTCGTTGAGGACGGCAAGGTGCGCCTGCCCTTCACCGCGCTGAAAGGCGTGGGCGAAACGGCGGCCATCGCGCTGGAAAAGGCCACCATCGACGGGCAGGAGTATATCTCCATCGAGGAGCTGCAGCAGGCCAGCGGCGTCTCCAGCGCCATCATGGAAAAGCTGCGAGACGCAGGCGCCCTGGGCAGCCTGCCCGATACCAGCCAGGTCAGCTTCTTTAATATGTAATACGTACCCCCGGCCCGGCGCAGCCCGGCGGGGGAGAGAGCCGGGGCCCGCGGCGCTGCGCCGCAGACCAAACGGCAGCGCAAGGAGAGATGCTATGAAAGTGAAATGGCTGCCCGTATCCCTGATCATTCTGCCCTACCCCTGCCTGGCGGTCACGGCCTGGCTGTTTGCCTGGCAGGGCACGCTGGACGGCAGCCTGCTGCCGCTGGCGGCGCTGGCCGCTGCCGGCACGGTGCCCAACAGCGCCTATGCGCTGTGGCTTTCCGCCCGCCCCCAGGCAGAGACAGAGCTGCTGACCTGGGCGCGCCGGGTCAAGCTGGGGCATGTGCCGCTGTATCTGCTGTCGCTGGCGCTGTGTATTGCGCTGGCTGTCACGGTGGTGGGGCTGCTGGTGGTGCCGGTGGTGCTGGTGGCAATGTACGCGGCGCTGCTGCCGGCATCGCTGTACGCGCTGGCGGCGCTGCGCCTGGCCAGGGAGCGGGGCGCGCTGGAAAAAGGCGAGGCGCGCCTGCACACCCTGCAGCTGTTTGTGCCGGGGCTGGACATTATCGCGGTCATGGAACTGCATGCCCGCCTGCGTCCGCCCGCGGAGGAAGAAAGCTGACCGGTCAGGGCGCAAAAACCGCGCTCTGACGCGGCAAAACGGCAGGGTAAAAAAACAGAAAAAAATTGTGCAGAAAGTGTTGACAAGCGGGCCAAAATGCGGTAAAATAACACACGTCGCCCGGAGAGAGCCGAGCAAAGCTAAACTCTCCACAATGCGGCCGTAGCTCATCTGGTAGAGCGCCACCTTGCCAAGGTGGAGGTAGCGAG
>HBJMC02800__coassemble_269_pt1 | contig 23673 bp, 22 predicted proteins | sample HBJMC02800__metabat2_low_PE_013 | metagenome-assembled genome bin HBJMC02800 | reverse complement strand
GGGCGGAAAAAGCGGCCCCTCCCCTGCCCCGAAAACCAGAAAAAACGCCAAAAATGCCGCCCCTGCCTTTTTATTGTGCCTTGCCTGTGCTATAATGGGAACATCGGGCGGCCAAAACGCCGGTTTTGGCGGGGTTTGGCCGCAAAAAAAAACGTACAGGCCGGGGCATCCCCTGCCCTAAAGCGGCTGTTTTTTGGCGGCCGCGGCGGGGCAGGACGGACCGGCCGGCAGCATGCAAACTATTTGATTTCACGGTGTCCGGGAGGAGAGTATGGCAAAGGTCATCGCAGTGGCAAACCAGAAAGGCGGCGTGGGCAAGACGACAACGGTGGTCAATCTGTCGTCCTGCATCGCATCGCTGGGTAAAAAGGTGCTGGTGGTGGACCTGGACCCACAGGGCAACACCACGTCCGGCTACGGCGTGGCCAAGCACACGCTGGAATCGGGCATTTACCCCTGCCTGCTGGGCGAGGCAAACGTGCGCGAGGCAGTGGTCGCCACCAAGTATAACGCCGACCTGCTGCCCTCCAACACCGAGCTGGCCGGCGCGGGCATCGAGCTGGTGTCCATGCCCCGGCGCGAAAACCGCCTGCGCATGGCCCTGGCCCCCGCCAATGAGCTGTACGACTATATCTTCATTGACTGCCCGCCCTCGCTGGACCTGCTGACGCTCAACGGCCTGTGCGCCTGCGACACCGTGCTGATCCCCATCCAGTGCGAGTATTACGCGCTGGAGGGCCTGAGCGAGCTGATGGCCACCCTGAAGATGGTGCGCAAAAAGTACAACCGCTACCTGGATATTGAGGGCGTGGTGTTTACCATGTATTCCGGCCGGCTCAACCTGACCATGCAGGTGGTGGCCCAGGTGAAAAAGTACTACGGCAACAAGGTGTACAAGAGCGTTATCCCCCGCACCGTCCGCCTGTCGGAGGCGCCCAGCTACGGTATGCCCATCAATTTCTACGAACCCAACGGCAAGGGCAGCGAGGCTTACATGAGCCTGGCACGGGAATTTTTGGCCGCCAACGAGCGGGAGTAAAGCAGACACCCGAATAGATCCAGATGATCCAGAAAGGAGACTTCCCCATGGCAAGACCAAAAGGCGGCCTGGGCCGCGGGCTGGACAGCCTGTTTGCCGATGTGCCCTCCCCTTCCGGCGAGGATCCCACCGTCACCAGCCTGCCGGTGCGGGAGATCGAGCCGGACCCCGACCAGCCCCGCAAAACCTTTGATGAAACCGCCCTGGCCGAGCTTTCGGCCAGCATTGCCGAAAACGGCCTGCTGCAGCCCATCGCGGTGCGGCCCAAAAAGGCCGGGCCGGGGTATGTGATCATTGCCGGCGAGCGCCGCTGGCGGGCCGCCCGCATGGCCGGCCTGGACGAGGTGCCGGTGCTGGTCAAGGAAGTCACCGACGAGCAGGCCGCCGCGCTGGCGCTGATCGAGAACCTGCAGCGGGAGGACCTGGACCCCATCGAGGAGGCCGAGGGCTGCCAGCAGCTGATCGAAAAATACGGCCTGACCCAGGAATCCGCCGCCAAGCGCCTGGGCAAAAGCCGCAGCGCGCTGGCAAACACCCTGCGCCTGCTGGCCCTGCCCGACCCGGTGCGGGAACAGGTGCGCACCGGCAAGCTGACCGCCGGCCACGCCAAGGCGCTGCTGGGGCTGAACGACGCGGCGGTGATCGAGGCCGCGGCGCAGCAGATCGAGGCCAGGGGCATGAACGTCCGCCAGGCCGAGGCGCTGTGCCGCAAGCTGAACAAGCCCCCCCGGCCGCCAAAGGCGGAGGACGCCTTTACCCGGCCCAAGATCGCCGTCGAGCTGGAGGCCGCGCTGAAGGACGTGACCGGCAGCGAGGTGCGCATCCAGTACAGGGACGGCAAGGGCAGCCTGCAGATCAACTTTTACTCCGACGCGCAGCTTTCCCGCTATGCCGAGCTGCTGGGCCAGTACGACCCGGAGACGGCCGGTGATGCAAAAGAAAACTCTGCCGAACATTTTGATTGACAAACCGCACAAAAATGGCGTATTCTTTTAGTATAAAAGGCTGACTGCACGATTCGTGTGCTGGAAGGGCGGGCTTTCTGACTGCGAGCCAGAAGCCCTGCCCCAAACCATACAACAAGGAGTGGGAAACCATGCTGGATATCCGTTTTGTCCGGGAGCATCCCGACGAGGTCAAAGAGAACATCAAAAAGAAATTCCAGGACGCCAAGCTGCCGCTGGTGGACGAGGTCATCGCGCTGGACGCCGAGTACCGCGCCGTCATCGGCGAGGGCGACAGCCTGCGCGCCAACCGCAACAAGCTGTCCAAGCAGATCGGCGCGCTGATGGGCCAGGCCAAGAAGGACCCGTCCAAGGCCGCCGAGGCCGAGGAGGTCAAAAAGCAGGTCACCGCCCAGGCCGACCGGCTGAAAGAGCTGGAGGCCCGCCAGGATGAGCTGAAGGCCCGCATCCAGGAGATCATGTACCAGATCCCCCAGATGATCGACCCCAGCGTGCCCATCGGCCCCGACGACAGCCATAACGTCGAGGTGCAGCGTTTTGGCGAGCCGGTGGTGCCCGACTACCCCATCCCCTACCATGTGGACATCATGGAGAGCTTTGACGGCATCGACCTGGACGCCGCCGGCCGCGTGGCGGGCAACGGCTTCTACTACCTGCTGGGCGATATCGCCCGCCTGCACGAGGCTGTGCTGGCCTACGCCCGCGATTTTATGATCGACAAGGGCTTTACCTACGTGATCCCGCCCTTTATGATCCACGGCAACGTGGTGCAGGGCGTCATGTCCTTCCCGGAGATGGACGCCATGATGTACAAGATCGAGGGCGAGGACCTGTACCTGATCGGAACGTCGGAGCACAGCATGATCGGCCGCTTTATCGACCAGACGCTGGACGGCGCCAAGCTGCCGCTGACGCTGACCAGCTACTCGCCCTGCTTCCGCAAGGAGAAGGGTGCCCACGGCATTGAGGAGCGCGGCGTCTACCGCATCCACCAGTTTGAAAAGCAGGAGATGATCGTCGTCTGCAAGCCGGAGGACAGCATGAACTGGTACGACAAGCTGTGGCACAACTCGGTGGAACTGTTCCGCTCGCTGGAGATCCCGGTCCGCCAGCTGGACTGCTGCTCCGGCGATTTGGCCGACCTGAAGGTCAAGAGCTGCGACATTGAAGCCTGGAGCCCCCGCCAGCAGAAATACTTTGAAGTGTGCAGCTGCTCCAACCTGGGCGACGCCCAGGCCCGCCGCCTGCGCATCCGCTACAAGGACGAGAACGGCAAGACCCAGTTTGCCCACACCCTGAACAACACCTGCGTGGCCCCGCCCCGCATGCTGATTGCCTTCCTGGAAAACCATCTCCAGGCCGACGGCACCGTGACCATCCCCGAAGTGCTGCGCCCCTACATGGGCGGCAAGGCGCTGCTGGTGCCCAAGGCAAAATAACCATTCACACAAAAACATCCGCCCGGACAGAGGATCCCCTCTGTCCGGGCGGATGTTTTTGTGTTTGGCCGGCATTGGCGGCGTTACCCCTGCCGGGTCAGGCTGGCCACGGTGGCAAGGTCGCCGTCCGCGGGCGGCGCGGCGCAGGGCAGGGCCTGCGCGGGGGCGGGCTGCGGCACCTGCGCGGCCGGGCGGGGGGCCGGCATTGGCGCGGGCGGGGGCATCACCGGCTGGTGGCAGGCCTCGCCCTGCGGCAGGGCCTCGGACCACAGTTCCGCCCCGGCAAGGCTGGCCGCCAGTTCGCCGGCGTCGGCGTGCGGCACATCGCCGTCCGGCGGCGCGGCGTTCGGGTCCGGGATGGTCCGGGCTGTAGGCGCGACCGGCGCGGCCGGTTCGGCGGCTGGCTTCCCTGCCGGTTTGTCCGCGGCCGGGCCGGGCAGCGGCAGGCTGGTGTCGGCGCTTTCCACCGGGATGCGCACCACATATTCCAGGCAGCCGTCCCGCCGGCCGCAGGTGGTGGTGGCCGGGATGCCCTTGGCCGTCATCAGGTCCACGGCATGCTGCAGGGTGTTCACAAACAGCCGCACGTCGCGCACCATCGGTGTGGTCTTGCGGCAGGGCGACGGCGTGCCGGGCGGGGTGTGCAGCATTGTCTCCACCAGCTTGTCGGCCTCCCGCACGCTCAGGCCGTCCCGCGCGATTTTTTCCAGCGCGGCGGTGCGGCGGCCTTCGGGCAGGCGCAGCACCGCCCTGGCGTGGCGCTCGGTCAGGTGGTGGGCGGTGCAAAGCTGCTGCTGCGCCGGGGTCAGCGTCAGCAGCCGCAGCTTGTTGGCCAGGGCCGGCTGGCTCAGGCCCAGGCGGCGGGCGGCCTCGGCCTGGGTGCAGCCCCACAGGCGGATAACTTCCCGGATGCCCCGCGCCGTGTCAAAGGGATCCAGCTGGCTGCGCTGGATGTTCTCCAAAAGGCCCAGGGCGGCGCTTTCGCTGTCGGTCCAGTCGGCCAGGATGGCGGGGACCTTTTCCAGCTTGGCCAGCTTGCAGGCACGCAGGCGGCGCTCGCCGGCGATCAGCTGGTATTTGCGCACCCCCACCCTGCGCACGCTGATGGGCTGCAGCAGCCCGTTTTGCAAAATGCTGACCGCCAGGGCCGCGATCTCGGTATCGTCAAAGGCGGTGCGTGCCTGCCAGGGCGACGGCTCAATGGCGTCCACCGGCAGCATCAGCACCTTGCCGGGCTTTTGTTTTTCGACCATGTAGTTTCTCCCTCCGTCTGTGCGGCGGCAGCGGGCCGCCGCGCACACCCAAGCATACAAAAAGACCTGCGCTCCGCTGTTTGTCGGCAGACAAAACGCGGCGCAGGTCGGTGTGTGCTGCGTTTTTACACAAAAAGCATAGCACAGGCGGGGCTTCCGGGCCAGAAAAATCGTTCGCCGCGGTTCGGGCAGAACCGCGGCGATTCGGAAGGTTTACAGGGGCTTTTTTGCAATTTTTCCGCCGTTTCTGGGGTAAGCGGGCGGAGTCTGCGATATTTTTTTCAGGACCACCAGGTTGCGGGCGCTGCCGTCCGGCAGGGCAAAGGCACGGGTCTCCCCTGCCCGTCCGCCCAGCCGCCGCAGCGCGCTGGCGGACGCCGCCAGCTCCTCCGGCGCGTCGGGGCCTTTCATGGCGATGAACACGCCTCCCACCCGCACCAGCGGCAGGCAGTATTCGCACAGGACCGGCAGCGCGGCCACCGCGCGGGCGCAGGCCACATCAAACTGCTCCCGCCAGGCCTTGCGGGCGGCCTCCTCGGCGCGCTCTTTAGCAAACTCGACGCCGGTAAGGCCCAGCTCGGCGCAAAGGTATTTCAAAAACTCCACCCGCTTGCCGGTGGGCTCCATCAGGGTCAGCGCCAGGTCGGGCTTGTAGATCTTGGCCACCACGCCGGGGAACCCGGCGCCGGTGCCCACGTCCACCAGGGTGCCGGCCACCTCCGGCTGGGCGGCAAACAGCAGGCTGTCGGCAAAATGCCGGTCCTCGATGCCCTCCGGCGTGGTGATGGCGGTCAGGTTGACCTTTTGGTTGTAGTCCACCAGCAGGGCGGCGTAGCGGTCCAGCAGGTCCAGCTGCGCGCCGGAAAGCTGGATGTTCCACGTGGAACATTTTTGTGCAAGCCGGTCTTTGTCGATCATAACGGTCCCCCTGGCAGTCATGGATACGGTGTAAGGGCGGGCTCTGCCGCGGCAGATCACCATAACTGTACCACAAAACCGCCCGGTTGGCAACGGCGGGCCGGCTGCGGGCAAGCGGCGGGGTCAGCCCTCCCCCGCCGCGGCCGGCAGCTCAACGCAAAAGGCCGTGCCGCGGCCTTTCTCGCTCTCGACGGTGATGCGGCCGCCGCTCAGTTCCACAATGCGGTGCACCAGCGCCAGGCCAAGGCCGCTGCCCTCCGCCGCGTGGGAGGAATCCCCCTGGTAAAACTTGTCAAAAATGTGCCCGATGTCCTTCGGGTCAATGCCGACGCCCTCGTCCCGCACCGTCACGGAAATGCGGCCGTCCTCCTCGCAGGCGGTGAGAAAGACGGCTCCGCCCTCCCGGCTGAACTTGACGGCGTTGCTGAGCAGGTTCAGCCAGACGTGCTCCATCATCTCGGCGTTGCCCCGGTAGGGCAGCCGGGGCAGGTCCAGCTCAAACACCAGGTCCTTGGCCGACCACTGGCTTTCCAGCCGCAGCACGCAGGTGCGGATCTGCTCGTCCAGATCGTAGTCGGTCTGCTCCCCCACCAGTTTCTGGCTTTCGTACTTGGAAAGCAGCAGCACGCTGCTGGCCAGGTCCGCCAGGCGCTGGGATTCCTCCACGATAAAATCCAGGTATTCGTTCTGCTGCTGTTCGGTCAGGCCGCCCCGCCGCAGCCGGCGGGCAAAGCCGCGGATGGAGACGATGGGGGTCTTGAACTCGTGGGAAAAGGTGTTGATAAAATCGTTGCGCATCAGCTCGGTGCTGCCCAGCTCGGCGGTCATGCGGTTAAAGCTGTGCAGCAGCTCGGCAATGTCGCCGGTGCCCTCCTCCGCCACCCGCACGGCATAGTCCCCGCGGGAGATGGATTTGGTGGCCTCCACCATGTCCTGGATGGGCCTGGCCGACCGCCGGCTGACAAAGGAAGCGATGGGGATGGCCAGCAGGATGGACAAGACCATCGGCACCCAGGGAGCAAGAAAATGCCCCGGCGGCAGCAGGTGCCCGGCCAGCGGCAGCCATACAAAGGCCGTGACCAGCCCCGCCAGCAGGCTGCTGACCGCCACGCAGGCGATGAACAGCCCGCGGGTGGAGCCCAGCAGGCGGCGCATCACAGCCGCACCGCCTTGTAGCCCAGCCCACGCACCGTCACGATGGCAAAGTCCCGGTTGTCCTTGAACCGATCCCGCAGCCGGTTGATGTGCACGTTGACGGTGTGCTCGTCACTGTCGGTGTCCAGGTCCCAGATCTCGTCCATCAGCTGGCGGCGGGTAAAGGTCTTGCCGGGGCTGGACAGCAGCTTGTACAAAAGCTGGAACTCCTTGCGGGGCAGCACGGCGGCGCGGCCGTTCCAGCGCACCGCCAGGTCGTCGTAGACCAGCACGGTGCCGCCCACCGCCAGCTGCCGGCTGCTGATGGCCTGCGCCCGGCGCAGCAGCGCCCCGATGCGCAGCAGAAGCTCCTCCTCGTCGGCGGGCTTGGTCATATAATCGTCGGCGCCCAGCCGCAGGCCCCGGCGCTTGTCTGCCTGGGCTTCCTTGGCGGTCAGCACCAGCACCGGAAGGTCGCTGCCGGTGCTGCGCAGCTGCGACAAAAGCGAAAACCCGTCCAGCTTGGGCATCATCACGTCCAGCACCATCAGGTCCACATGTTTTTGGCCCAGCAGTTCCAGCGCCTGCTGCCCGTCGGCAGCCGGCAGCGGCTCATAGCCGGCGTCGGCCAGGGTATCCCGCATCAGCCGGCGGGTCCCCTTGTCGTCCTCTGCCACCAGGATCCGAAACATCCGCACACACCTCCATCGCGCTGCTGTCAGCTCTCCTGAAAACTACCATACCCCCAGCCTGAGAAGGAAGGATAAAGGAACGGTGAAAAGTTTTTGAAACCTGCGCCCCGCGCCGCCAAACTTGACCGAAAGTTGATTTTGGGCGGCTATAATGGCCGCAGATACCGGCGCGCAGCCGGCAAGGAAAGGAAGGACAAGCATGAAAACATACCGGGCAACCGCCCCGCGGTCAGGGGGCACAGCATGATCACAGTGGAACATCTGACCAAATACTACGGCAGTTTCCTGGCGGTGGACAACATCTCGTTCGAGATCAACGAGGGCCACGTCTACGGCTTTCTGGGCCCCAACGGCGCAGGCAAGTCCACCACCATGAACATTATGACCGGCTGCCTGTCGGCCACGTCGGGCCATGTGCGCATCGACGGGCACGACATTTTTGACGAGCCGGACCAGGCTAAAAAGCTGATCGGCTATCTGCCGGAGCACCCGCCGCTTTACCTGAACGAGTCCCCGCTGGAGTACCTGCGCTTTGTGGGCGAGGCCAAGGGCCTGCACGGCGCCGAGCTGCAAAACCAAATTGACGATGTACTGCAAAAAACCGGCACGGCCGCGGTCAAAAACCGCCGCATTGCCAACCTGTCCAAGGGCTACCGCCAGCGGGTGGGCATCGCCCAGGCGCTGCTGGGCAGCCCCAAAGTCATCATTCTGGACGAGCCCACCGTCGGCCTGGACCCGCTGCAGATCATCGAGATCCGCGACCTGATCAAGGAGCTGGGCCGGACCCACACCGTCATCTTCAGCTCCCACATCCTGTCCGAGGTGCAGACCATCTGCGACCAGATCCTGATGATCGCCAAGGGCAGGCTGGTGGCCTTTGATACCCCCGCCAACCTGGAGAAAAGGCTGCTGGCCCCCAACGAGGTCCGCCTGACCACCGACGCCGCCCCCGACGAGCTGCGGCATATCCTGGCAAAGGTGCCGGCCATCTCGCAGCTGACGGTGGACCCGGATACCGGAAAATGGACCACCGCCCACATCAGCACCGACCGGGACGATATCTACGAGCTTTCCCGCGCCATCTATCAGGCGTTTGTGCCCGGCGACAAGGCTATTTTGGAGATGGCGCTGAAGAAGGGCACGCTGGAGGATGTGTTCATTGAGCTGACCGAGTCCGAAAAGCCGGCCGCGGCCGCCCGGCCCAAGGCAGGGCGCAAGGCGGCAAAGCCGGTCGCCGGCCGGCCCGGCCCGCAGACCGGCGGGGACCCCGCCGAAGGAAAGGAGGCGTGACCCATGGCAGCCGTATTCAAACATGAACTGCGGATGTACTTCCATTCGCTGACCGCCTACGTGTTCGGCGCGTTCCTGCTGGTGATCGTGGGCATCGGCGCCATGCTGTACAACCTGCAGGCCGCCGTCAGCAACTTTGAATTTGTGCTCAGCTTTTCCAGCATCATCTATGCGGTGATCGTGCCCATCCTGACCATGCGGGTCATTGCCGAGGAACGCCGGCAGAAAACCGACCAGCTGCTTTACTCGCTGCCCATCTCCACCTTTCAGGTGATCGCGGGCAAATACCTGGCGCTGCTGGCGGTGTTTGCCATCCCGCTGTGCATCATCTCCTGCTACCCGCTGATCTTTGCCCAGTTCGGCGATGTGTACCTGCCCACCAGCTACGGTTCGCTGCTGGCCTTCTTTTTGATGGGGGCGGCGCTGATCGCCGTGGGGGTATTCATCTCGTCGCTGACCGACAACCAGGGCTTTGCCGCAGGCATCGGCGTGGCGGTGATCCTTTTGAACTATTTCAGCGTCACGTTATCGGAGTATGTCTCCTCCACCGCCCAGGGCTCGGCGCTGGCGCTGTTTGTGCTGGCCGCCGGGGTCGGGCTGCTGATCCATTACCTGACCCGCAACGACAACCTGGCCTGCGCCGTCGGCCTGAGCCTGATGGCCGTGGTGGTCCTGTGGTACTTTGTGGACAGCGCCGCCTTTGAGGGGCTGCTGCCCGGCATTATGACCGCCCTTTCGCTGTTCGAGCGGCTGGACGTGTTCGTCAACGGCGTGTTCGATCTGACCGCCGTGACCTATTACCTCTCGGTGGCTGCGTTCTTCCTGTTTTTGTCGGTGCAGTCGCTGGAAAAGAGGAGGTATAACTGATGAGTGTGAACAAAAAGCCCAAAAAGAAAAGCACCCCCGCGCCGGTGCACAGCCAGGTGGCGCTGCTGGGCGGCTCCTACTCGCTGATCATCTCGGCGGTGGTGCTGGTGCTGCTGATCGTGGTCAACCTGTTTGTGTCCGCGCTGCCCACCACGCTGACCAAGTACGATATCAGCTCCACCCAGCTGTACTCCATCACCTCCAACACCAAGGTGGTGGTCAACGCCCTGGAGCAGGACGTGACCATCTACTGGGTGGTGCAGTCGGGCGAGGAGGACGACGTCATCGAAAACCTGCTGGGCAAGTACGAGAGCCTGTCCGACCACATCACCGTGGCCAAGCGCAACCCCGACGTCTACCCCACCTTCACCCAGCAGTACACCGACGAGGAGGTCCCCAACAACAGCCTGATCGTTGAGTCCGGCGACCGCTACCGCTATATCAGCTATAACGATATCTACGTCACCGAGAGCAGCATGTACTCCTACACCTACTCCACCTCCTTCGACGGCGAGGGCGCCATCACCTCGGCCATCGACTATGTGGTCACCGAGGACCTGCCCCAGCTTTATGTGCTGGAGGGCCACGGCGAGGCCGAGCTGCCCTCCACCTTCTCTGACCAGCTGGAGAAGGAAAACTACGAGGTCAACACCCTGTCGCTTTTGACGGTGGACGAGGTCCCGGCCGAGGCTGACTGCGTATTGATCTACGCGCCCTCCACCGATCTTTCCGACGAGGAAGTGACCATGCTGGAGGACTACGTGGCCGGCGGCGGCAAGCTGCTGGTCAGCGCCGGCCCCACTGGGGACGGCACCCTGACCAACCTGTACAGCCTGCTGGAAAACTACGGCGTCACCGCGGCCGAGGGCATCGTGGTGGAGGAGGACCGCGAGCACTATGCCTTCGGCGCGCCTTACGTGCTGCTGCCCGACCTGGCCAGCAGCGACGTGACCGATTCGCTGATCGACGAGAGCTATTATGCGCTGATGCCCATCTCCCAGGGCCTGACGGTGGGCAGCACCGAAAACGGCACCGTCACCGAGCTGCTGACCACCTCGGACACCGCCTTCAGCAAGGCGGCCGGGTACAGCCTGTCCACCTACGACAAGGAGGACGGCGACATCGACGGCCCCTTTGCCGTGGGCGTCAGCATTGAGGACAACGGCGGCGGCAAGATCATCTGGTTCAGCTCCTCGGTCTTTTTGGAGGATATGTACAACGCCTATTCCTCCGGCGCCAACGTGGACATGGCCATGAACGCCCTGTCCAGCCTGGTGGGCGAGCGGGAGGCCATTGCCATCCGCTCCAAGTCGCTGAACTACAACTACCTGACCATCAGCGCCTCCACATCCTCGGTGCTGCAGGGCCTGATGATCGGCGTGTTCCCGCTGGCCTACCTGGCCATCGGCATTGTGGTCATTGTGCGGAAACGGAGGTTGCAGAATGAAACGGTATAAACGCATTGTGGTGCTGCTGGCCGTGCTGCTCGCAGCCTGCATCGCCACCTTTGCCGTCTCCCGCTATGAGGAGTACAGAGAGGAGATCCAGAACAGCGATGCAGTGATTTTGGAGATCGACCCCGATACCGTCACCGCCCTGTCCTGGAGCTATGACGAGACTTCCCTCTCCTTCCACAAGGACGAGACCTGGCAGTACGACGGGGACGCGGCCTTCCCGGTGGATGCGGACAAGATCGCCGACCTGCTGGACCGGTTTTCCCAGTTCGGCGTATCCTTTATCATCGAGAATGTGGAGGACTACGCCCAGTACGGCCTGGACGAGCCCACCTGCACCATCGACCTGACCGCCGGCGATACCAGCTACACCATCAAGCTGGGCGATTTCAGCCAGATGGACGAGGAACGCTATGTGGACATCGGCGACGGCAACGTCTACCTGGTGTCGGACGATCCCATGGACCAGTTTGAGGTGGAGCTCAGCGACCTGATCGACGACGACGAGCTGCCCGACTTTGAGCAGGTGTCCCACATCACCTTTGCCGGCGCCCAAAGCTACACCGTCACCCGTGAGGAGGACAGCGGCAAGAGCTACTCGGCTGAGGACATCTATTTCAATCAGGACGGCCGGCCGCTGGACACCGAACTGGTCAACAGCTACCTGTCCACCATCAGCGGCCTGAGCACCGACGAGTACGTGACCTACAACGCCACCGACGAGGAACTGGAACAGTACGGCATGAACGACCCCGAACTGACCGTGACGGTGGATCACAGCTACGAGGATGAGGACGGCGAGACGGTCAGCGATACCTTTGTGCTGAACATCGCCCGCGCCCCCGACGACCGCGCCACGCTGGAGACCGCCGACAGCGACGACAGCTCCGACAGCACGGAGACGGACACCGACAGCATCGAGGCTTACCTGCGGGTGGGAGAGTCCCAGATCATCTACAAGCTGGACGGCGCCGACTTCACCGCGCTGATGGAGGCCTCCTACGACGACCTGCGCCATCAGGAGGTGTTCTGGGGCGACTTTGCCGACGTGACCCAGCTGGACATTGAGCTGGAGGGCGAAAGCCACACCATCACCTCCACCGGCACCGGCGAGGACCGGGTCTACACCTACAACGATGCGGAGATCGATTTGACCGACATCCAGACCGCGGTCGAGGCGCTGACCGCCGACAGCTTTACGACCGAGGCGGCCGCCGGCCAGGAGGAGATCGCGCTGACGCTGCATCTGGACAACGAGGACTTCCCCACCGTGACCATCCGCCTGACCCGCTATGACGGCAGCCTCTGCCTGGCCGAGGTGGACGGCGAGAGCGTCTGCCTGGTCAGCCGATCGGCCGCCATGGACCTGGTGGAGGCCGTGCAGGCCATCGTGCTGGGCGGCTGACAAAGCCCCGGTACCCAGCCTGATCTCTTAAAAATAAACGATATAACATTATAAAGATCCCGCCGCCCTTCTGCCGGAAGGGCGGCGGGATCTTTGTCGGATACGCGCAGGCGGTCATGCCCCCCATGCCAGCCGCAGCGCGGCCAGCACAGCCAGATGGGCGGGGTAAAACGCATAAAAGAAATACTTGACCGCCGCCGGGTGCCGCCGGGCCAGGGCGCTGCGCCGGCCGTTGTACAGAAACAGGATGGTCCCGCCGGCCGCCAGCACGCCCAGGCAGGTGGGGGCCGCGTGCAGCAGGGCCGCGGCCGGCGGATAGCCCGCAAAGGCATAGTTGCTGTAATTGAACAGCAGGAACAGCCCCGCCGCCAGCACAAAGCACAGCCCCAGCCACCGCCGGCTCCGCCCGCGGCAGAAAGCGAACATCAGGGTGTAGCAGGCGGCCAGCAGCGGCCAGTCGCAGAACACGGTGGCAAAGGCAAGCGCCAGCACCGCCGGCCCGCACAGCAGCCGCCCGTACAGCGCGTCCAGCGCCCACAGCATCAAAAAGCACAAAAGCAGCGTGAACAGCATATTGAACTGCCCGTACCCCAGCGCCAGCACATAGGGCGCCTGGGCCAGCAGCGCAAAGCCGGCCAGCCGCAGCGCGTAGCGGCCCCGGCTGCGGGTGTAGCCGAACCCCTCCACCAAAAACCAGCACATCACCGGCGCGGTAAAATAGCCGATGTCCACCAGCACGGTGTACAGCAGCGTGCCGCCGGGCAGCAGCGCCTGGGCAAAATGGTTGCAGGCCATGGTCGCCATGGCCGCCAGCTTGATCGCATCCCGGTTCAGCGGTTTCTGCATGGGGAACTTCCTTTCTGGTTTTGCGGCGGCGCGCCTTGCGCCGGGCCCCGCCGCAGAGTATACTGGAACCGGGAAATGCCCAATTCCCCGAAAAAAGCACAAGGAGGGACCCCCTATGCTGGAAACCGGCATCCGGGGCCGGGCCAGCTGCCCGGTCACCCAAAACAACACCGCCGCGGCCATGGGCAGCGGCGCGCTGCCGGTGCTTGCCACCCCGGCCGTCGCCGCCCTGGTGGAGGAGGCCGCCTGGAAAAGCGTGCAGCCTTTTCTGGCGCAGGGCCAGGGTACGGTGGGCACGCTGCTGCGGCTGAACCACACCGCTGCCACGCCGCTGGACGGCGCCGTCACCGCCGAGACCGAGCTGACGGCCATCGACCGCCGGCGGCTGGTGTTCCGCTTTACCGTGCGCGATGCAGCCGGCCCGGTGGCCGACGGCGAACACGAGCGGTTTGTTGTGGACACCGGCAAATTCCTGGCCAAAGCCGCCGCCCGCGGCAAAGCGGAGTGAGCCCTGCCGGCCCCCAAAAACGTCCCCGCCCGCCGGCAGAGCCGTGCGCGGCGGGGACGTTTTGCGTTACAGCATGGCCTGGCCGTTGATGGTCAAAGCAAAGCGGACGCCCAGCTTTTCGGCGGCCTTGCGGCAAAGGATCATCCGGTCCAGAAAGATCTCGAAATAGTCCATCACGGCGCAAAAGCGGGTGTCGGTCTGCAGCACCAGCCGGATGACGCCCGGTTCCAGCAGCACCTCCGACTGTTTGACGCTGTAATTGACCCGGTCGTGGATGTCAAAGCTGGCCATGTCCTGGTTGCGCACCCGGTTGGCCCGCACGTCGGTCTTGTCGGCGATGATCAGCGCGGCGGCCACCGCGTTCACCGGGAAGGCGGTGCCCTCGTCATGGTTGCCGATGGCGGTGATGACGGTGGCGGTCTCGTCGGGGGTAAAGCCCAGCTTGTCCAGAATGCGGAAAGCCATCACCGCGCCGCTTTGGGCGTGGTCGATGCGGTTGACCACATTGCCGATGTCGTGCAGCCAGCCGGCAATGGCGGCCAGCTCGGCGGTGCGGGGGTCGTGGCCCAGCCACAGCAGGATCCTGCGGGCCAGGTCCGCCACCCGGCCCACATGGGCAAAGCTGTGCTCGGTATAGCCCAGGGCGATCAGCGACTCGTCCGCCTTGCGGATGTAGGCGGCGATCTCCCGGTTCTGGCGGATATCGTCAAAGTTCAGCGGCTGCGGCATGGGGCACCTCCTTGCAGGGGCAAAAGCAAAAGCAGCTTTGGCGGGCAGGTCACTCTCCCCTGCCCGCCTTCAAAAGCGCCAGCGAAAGCTGGGACAGGTCGCTGGGCGACACGCCGGGGATGCGCCCGGCCTGGGCCAGCGAGCGGGGGCGGATGCGCGCCAGCTTTTCCCGCGCTTCCAGCGTCAGGGTGGAAAGCGGCGCGTAGTCGAAATCCGGCGGGATGGCCACGTTCTCGTGGCGCTGGACCTCTTTGATGACCCGCTGCTCCCGCGCGATGTAGCCGGCGTAGCGGATCTCGGTCTCGATGCGCAGCGCCATGGTGGGGGTGACGCCCTCGCCCCGGCCGATGACTTTGGCGATCATCTCGTACCGGATGCCGGGGCGGCGCAGCAGCTCCTCGGCGGTGCCGCCGCTCTCGCCAAGAGCGACGCCCTCCCCCGCCGCGGCGCGCAGGTCGGCCAGCTTGACTTTGGTGCGCCCCAGCCGGGACAGCTCGGCGGCCTTGATGTCCCGGTCGCGGCAGAACTGCGCCCAGCGGTCGTCGTCCACCAGGCCGTATTCCCGGCCGATGGGCGTCAGCCGCTCGTCGGCGTTGTCCTGGCGCAGGCTCAGCCGGTACTCGCTGCGGCTGGTCATCATGCGGTAGGGGTCCATCACGCCCTTGGTCACCAGGTCGTCCACCAGCGTGCCCAGGTAGCTGGTGTGGCGGGCCAGCACCAGTTCGCTGCGGCCCAGCGCATGGCGCGCGGCGTTGAGCCCCGCCAGCAGGCCCTGGGCGGCGGCTTCCTCGTAGCCGGAGGTGCCGTTGAACTGCCCGGCGCCGTAAACGCCCGCCACCACCTTGCTCTCCAGCGTGGGGTACAGCGTGGTGGGGTCAACGCAGTCGTACTCGATGGCGTAGGCCGGGCGCATGATCTCCAGATTCTCAAACCCGGCGATGGTGTGGTACATGGCGTTCTGCACCGCCTCCGGCAAACTGGAGGACAGGCCCTGCAAATACATCTCCTCGGTGTCCTCGCCGCAGGGCTCGACAAACACCGGGTGGCGGGCTTTGTCCTGGAAGCGCACCACCTTATCCTCAATGGAGGGGCAGTACCGCGGCCCCACGCCCTGGATCTCGCCGCCGTACAGCGGCGACCGGTCCAGATTGTCCAGGATGACCTTGTGGGTCTGGGGGTTCGTGTAGGTGATGTAGCAGTCGACTTTGTTGTGCATCGGCTGCCGGGTCAGGAAGCTGAAGGGCTGCAAACTCTCGTCCGGGTCGCCGGGCTGGCGCTCCAGCCTGGAAAAGTCGATGCTCCGCCGGTGGACGCGGGCGGGGGTGCCGGTCTTGAACCGGCGCAGCGAAAAGCCCTTTTCCACCAGGTCCCTGGTCAGGCGGGTGGCGGCGTGCTGGCCGTCGGGGCCGCCGTCGTAGCTGGCCTGCCCCACAAAGATGCGCCCGCCCAGCGTGGTGCCGGTGGCAATGACCACGCATTTGCAGGCGTAAAAACCGCCCAGGTTGGTGTAGACGCCGGCCACATGGCCGTTTTGCACCTCGATGCCCACGATCTCGGCCTGGTGGATGTCCAGATCCGGGGTCAGCTCCAGCGCGTGCTTCATGTAGATGTGGTAGCGTTTGCGGTCGGTCTGCACCCGCAGGCTGTGCACCGCGGGGCCTTTGCCCCGGTTGAGCATCCGGCTTTGCAGAAAAGTCGCGTCGGCGGCAATGCCCATCAGCCCGCCCAGCGCGTCGATCTCCCGCACCAGGTGGCCCTTGGCGGTGCCACCGATGGAGGGGTTGCAGGGCATGTTGCCGATAAAATCCAGCGTGAGGGTGAACACGGCGGTCTTTGCCCCCAGCACTGCCGCCGCGTGGGCGGCCTCGATGCCGGCATGGCCCGCGCCGACCACGATCACGTCATAGCTGCCAAGATGGTCGATCAAAATGGTACGTCCTTTCGGGAAAATTAGAAATTAGAAATTCAGGTGTGGCTGCCGGAAACTTTGCGGCAGGCCGCAAAGATAGGGGCAGGATATATGCGGAAATGCACCCTGACGGGGTGTGTAGAGCCTTTGCGTAGGGGACGATGCTTGCATCGTCCCGTAAACTTAACAACTAACGCAATGTCCCCCGGCGGGCGAAATCGCCCGCCCTACAAATCACCCGGAAGCGTCTGTCAATTATTTTGCCAGTAACCTGCTGTTAGGCTGCGTGGAAAAATTCCGCTTTTGTGCCGCACGCACTGGCGGCGGACGGCATGGCAGGCGTTCACGCCCGCCGCAGAACGCGGCAACGGAGGTAAACCTCCCCGGGCCGATGCGAACACCGTCCCCGTACAAGGCTTCACCGGACGGGGGACGCCGACCCTTACTTCCCCACGCAGAAGGTGGAGAACACCTCGTCGATGACGGCCTCGGCCGCGTCCTCGCCGGTCAGTTCGGTCAGCGCCCGCAGTGCGTCCTCGATGCAGACGCCGGCGGCGTCCAGGCCAAAGCCCGCGTCCACCGCGGCGATGGCCTCCCCCACCGCGTCCCGCGCGGCGGTGGCGGCGGCCAGCTGCCGCCGGCTGACCAGCGCCGCGGCGTTCGGGTCCAGGTTCGCGGTGCCCAACAGCCCGGCCACCGCGTCGGACAGAGGCTTCAGGCTGGCGGTGTCTTTGGCGCACAGGCGGATGGTGTGCTTGAAACAGGGGGCCAGCAGCCCCTCGTCAAACAGGCCGGCGTCGTCGGCCAGGTCCTGCTTGTTGAAGATGGCCAGCGCCGGGCGGCCTTCGCACCGGCGGGCGATCTCAATGTCGGCCTCCGTCACCGGGCCGCCGGCGTCGAACACCGCCAGCACCAGCCCGGCCTCCTCCAGCTTTTTCCAGCTGCGGCGGATGCCCTCCGCCTCAATGGCGTCGGCCTCCTCCTCGCCCCGGACGCCGGCGGTGTCGAACAGGTTCAGCCGGATGTCCCCCAGCTGCACCGCCTGCTCCACCACGTCGCGGGTGGTGCCGGCCACCGGCGTCACGATCGCCCGGTCAAACCCGGCCAGCAGGTTGAGCAGCGTGCTTTTGCCCACGTTGGGCCGGCCCAGCAGCACGCAGTCCACGCCGTGGCGCAGCACCGCCCCGGCGTTGTAGCTGTTTACCCAGCCGTCCAGCTTGGCTTTCTGCTGCTGCAGCGCGGCTTTCAGCTCGTCGGGGGCCAGCTCCGGCACGTCCTCCTCCGGGTAGTCGATCCAGGCGGTCAGGTGGGCCGCCAGCGTTTGCAGCTGCCGGCGGATGCCCTCGGCCTCCCTGGCCAGGCGGCCGTCCAGCGCGCTTTTTGCCAGCGCAGCCCCCTGCCGCCCGCCGGCCGAGATGACCTCCATCACCGCCTCGGCCTGGGTCAGGCTCATGCGGCCGTTTTCCAGCGCGCGGCGGGTGAACTCCCCCGGCGCGGCGGGCATGGCCCCGGCGGCGATCAGCGCCTGCTGCAGCCCGTCCGCCATGGCGCTGCCCCCGTGGACCGAAAGCTCCACCACGTCCTCGCCGGTGTAGCTGCGGGGCGCGCGGTAAAACAGCGCCACCGTCTCGTCCATCTCCTGCCCGTCCAGCAGGTAATGGCCGAACAGCGCGGTGTAGCCCTTGGCCTCCAGCACCGATTTTTCTTTGTGGATGGGCGCAAACACTTTGGCCGCGATGGGATAGGCGTCGGGGCCGGACAGGCGCACCACGGCAATGCCGCCCTCTCCCGGCGGCGTGGCCAGCGCGCAGATGGTGCTGCGGAGCTGCATGGCAGGTTCCCCCTCTCGGTATCAGGTCCGGCACGGCGGTGCGGCCGGCATATCGGTAACGGTACGATCAAAATACAGCACAATTATAGTATCACAAAACCCCCGCCGCGGCAAATCGGGGCCGCCCATATCTTGTTGGCGGCCCGCCGCCGTGCAACAAGATGTGGAAACTGCGCAAAAAAGCGCGAACAAGAGCCAAAAAGCGCGGCCAAAGGTGTTGACAAACGCGGTTTTGATGCGCTATAATCATAGTCTGCAAGGCTGTCCCTCGATGGGGCGTAGCCCAGGCATCGAAATCAAACCCCGAACGGGACAGGAGGATATGAAGTATGAAACGGACTTTCCAGCCCAAAAAGCGTCAGCGCAGCAGCGTGCATGGCTTCCTGAAGCGCATGTCTACCAAGAACGGCCGCAAGGTCATCAACGCCCGCCGCGCCAAGGGCCGCAAGAGCCTGACTGTCTGATCGTCAGGCAGACCCGGCGGCAGTGCCGCCAAAGCAGGCCCGGCGTAGCCGCCGGCGCCCTGCCCCCCTTGCGGGGCACAATGGAACAGGTTTTCGGGTAACGAAACGCCACAGGCTCAATCAGTCGACCCACGAAACCACTTACAGGCTGCTGATCCTGGTCGTACACAAAGCAAAGGCATACCGGCCCCGCCCGCGGGGCGGGCAGCTTTTGCTTTGTGTCTGACCGTTCGGCAGCCTTTTTTCGAACCGGGCCCGCCCGCAGGCCCCGCCACCTCTACCCAGAAAGGCCGCGCCATGCGTTACCGCACCCTCTGCAAAAACAAAGAATTTTCCCGCGTGTACGCCCGTGGCAAAAGCTATGTGCACCCCCACATGGTGCTGTACGTGGCCAAAAACCGGCTGGGTCACACCCGCATCGGCCTGACCGCCACCAAAAAGGTGGGCAAGGCGGTGCAGCGCAACCGCGCCCGGCGGGTGATGCGCGCGGCGCTCAGCGAGCATCTGGCCGCCGACGTGGGAGGGTACGATATCATCCTGGTGGCCCGCGCCCAGACGCCGAAGCTCAAAAGCACCCAGGTCAGCCGCACGCTGGCCAAGCTGATGCGCGCCGCCGGCCTGCCCGACCGCGCCCGGCCCCCGCGCCCGGACGGCGCGGACAAGCCGTGACCCCGCCGCCGGCCGTTCGGCCTTTTGTCTGGCTGATCCGGCAGTATCAGCGCCACATCAGCCCCCGGCTGGGGCATCACTGCCGCTTTACCCCCACCTGCAGCCAGTACGCCGCCGAGGCGCTGTGCACCCACGGCCTGCTGAAAGGCGGGCTGCTGGCCCTCTGGCGCATTGCCCGGTGCAATCCGTTCGGCAAATTTGGCTATGACCCGGTGCCGCCCAAGGGCCGCTGGGTCAGCCCCGACCGCCGGCTGGTCAAAGAAAAATAGCGTATACAGCGTGGAGAGACAACTGCCAACGGTCCACGCCAGCTGACGCATCACATAGATCCCCGTTTTTTGCCCCCGCGCTGCGCTGCCGGGGGCCGCAGCCCCTACAAAATAAAAAGGCCCCGCGCGCAGGCGGGGCAGATTGGACAGGCTATGTTTGAGATCCTTGGTTTCCTTTCCATTATTTTTGGGCCGCTGATGCGCATCATGTATGACTTCATCGGCAACTACGGCATCACGATGGTGCTGTTCACGATCCTGGTGCGTCTGGTCACGCTGCCCATCGCCATCAAGCAGCAGAAATCGATGGCGAAAATGTCCGTCTACACCCCAATGCTCAACGAGCTTCAGCAGAAATACAAAAACAACCAGCAGAAGCTCAATGAGGAAATGATGAAGTTCCAGGAGGAGTACGGCTACAACCCCATGGGCGGCTGCCTGCCCATGCTCCTGAACATGCTGGTACTGTTCGGCGTTATCCAGGTGGTGTACTATCCGCTGCGCTATATCCTGAACATCCCGCAGGAGGCCATCACCGCCGCCTGCGAGGCGCTGGGCATTGCGGGCGCCGGCGGCAGCCTGGCCGAGACCCAGCTGATCGAAATGATCCAGTCCGGCGCGGCGGCCACCGTCTCCACCGGGCTCAGCGCCGAGCAGCTGGCGTCCATCCAGAGCTTCAACACCGATTTCTTCGGGATGAACATCGCCACCACCACCGGCTTCACCCTGACCCCGCTGCTGATCTTCCCCATCCTGGCGTCGATCACCGTTATCCTTTCCAACATCGTCACTACCAAAATGTCCGGCCAGCAGGCCCAGATGCAGGGCAGCATGAAAGCCATGCTGTGGGTCACCAACCTGATGTTCATCTGGTTCTGCTTTACCGCACCCATCAGCTTCTCGCTGTACTACACCACCTCCAACATCTGCATGATCCTGCAGTCCGTTTTGACCCACACCATCTACAGCCCCGAAAAGTTCAAGGCGGAGTACGAGGCGGAACTGGCCGCCAAGAAAGCCGCCAAAAAGGCCAAGAAAGAGGTCGTGGTCGTTGAGGAAGGCAAAGAGGTCAAAAAGCAGGTCAACGAGGCGGAGCTGAACCGCCTGCGCCTGGAGCGCGCCCGCGCCCTGGACGAGGAAAAATACAAGGACGAGCGCACCCGTCCCCTGACCGAGGAAGAGCGCGCCGAGCTGGAAGCCCGGCAGAACAGCAAGGGCAAACGGAAAAAGGGAGGAAAATGACCCATGCGTGAGATCGAAATGACCGGCAAGACCGTCGAGCTTGCCGTACAGGCCGCCTGCGACGCCCTGGGCGTCGACCGGGACGATATCAACGTCAGCTACGAGGTGCTGGACTTCCCGGTGAAGAAACTGTTCAAGAGCATCCCCGCCCGCGTCCGCGTGACGGTGGAGGAGCCTGAAGCCGCCCCGGCAGAGGCCGCCCCCGTCCCGCAGCCGGAAGCCGCCCCCGCCCCCGCAGCCGAGGCTGCCCCGGCCGAAGAGCCGGCCGCCGCGCCCGCCGCCGCTGCGGAGGACGCCGGCGAGACCCCGCTGGACATTGCCGCCGACGCCCGGCTGCAGGCCGCCGTCGATTACCTCAAGCCCATCTGTGAACTGATGGGCGCCTCCGGCCTGGAATTTACCGCCGTCAAAAAGGGCGAGGCCACCATCCTGCGGGTCAAGGGCGAGCACGTGGGCGTGCTGATCGGCCGCCGCGGCGAGACGATGGAAAGCCTGAGCTACCTGACCAGCCTGGTCATCAACCGCATGGAGGGCAGCTACATCAAGCTGGGCCTGGACGTGGCCGGCTACCGCGGCAAGCGGGAGGACGACCTGGCCGCCCTGGCGGGCCGCATTGCCGAGCGTGTCAAGCGCACCGGCTGCTACTACGAGATGGAGCCGATGAACCCCTACGAGCGCCATCTGATCCACACCGCCATTGCCGCCATCGACGGCGTGCGCAGCGAGAGCACGGGCGAAGGCACCGACCGCCGCGTGGTGATCTACTCCACCGACCCCGACGCCTGCAACCTGCCTGACCGTGACAACGGCCGGCGCGGCCGCGGCCCCCGCCGGGACGGCGGACGCGGCAACGGGCGCGGCGGACGCAACGACCGCGGCCCCCGCGACGGCGGCCGTGGTCCCCGCCGGGATGGCGGACGCGGCCGTGGCGGCAGGGATGCCGGCCGCGGTGGGCGCGGCGGCAGCCGGGGCAGCTATGTGCCCGGCCGCGAGTTTGCCGATACCCCCCGCGACCCGGACGCCCGCCCGCAGGTGCCTAGCCGCACCGAGCGCATCCACGACGACGCCGGCGACGATTTTGCCTTTGGCAAGATCGAGCTGTAAAAGGCGCACAAAAAGTTGAAAAAATTCGCTTTAGGGGCTTGATTTTTACAGCGCAGCTTGCTATAATAATCAAGTCGCTAAGCGATATGCGCGGTTAGCTCAGCTGGTAGAGCATCTGCTTGACGTGCAGGAGGTCACAGGTTCGAGTCCTGTACCGCGCACCAAACTGATTGGCCGATTTTACTGTCGGCCAATTTTTTATTGTTATATCGTCAAAAAAAATGACGTTTTGAAGCCTGCCGTGCGCAGGCTTTTTCCATTACTGTCACCCCCGTTTTCGGGCGGTTTTGGCAGGCATTTCCACACAAAACAGGCCGTCAGACACCCCAACTTCGGGGTTCTGGCGGCCTTTTTTCGGTTTTAGGCGAAAAATTCACCGCAGAAGTATAGGAAATTTTCCGGCCGGATTTTGTTGGTTCTGCCGGTTTCCTGATTGTGACAGTGATAGCCCACCAATTTCATATACGTTATTTAAGGCCCGGTATCCGGCATCCGCTGGACATCGGGCCTTTTTTGTTTGCTTACCCTGCTACCCGGCTGAGAAAAACAGCCTTGTAGATAGATTCAACCTTACCCAAAAACACAGAAAGCGAGGACATCCCATGATTCTTGGTATCGACCACGGCTACTACGCCATCAAAACCCGAAACTGTTCCTTCCCCGCCGGTATCACCCCCTGTGGTACCCACGAACCCTACACCCGCCAGAACGTGCTTACGTTCGGCGGGTGTTTTTTTGTTTGCGGCAGCGGGCGGCAGCCGATCCAGCGGGACAAAACCGCCAACGACAACTACTACCTGCTGACGCTGGCGGCCATCGCGCAGGAGCTGCAGGCCCGCGGCACACCCCGCGAGTGCAGCGTCACCATTGCGGCGGGTCTGCCCCTGACGAGCTACGGCCGGGAGAAACCCGCCTTCCGAAAATACCTGCTGCGCAATGCGGGCCAGTCGACCGAATTCGGCTATGAAGGCAAGACGTACCGCATCACAATCGAGGATGTGCTTCTCTTCCCCCAGGGTTTTACGGCGCTCATGACCCAGCCGGACTTGCTGACGGACGAGCCCTCCCTGCTGTTGCTCGACATCGGCGGGTGGACGGTGGACCTGATGCGCATTGACAACGGTCGGCCAATCATCGGCACCTGCCACAGCCTTGAATTCGGCATGATCCGCTGTATCGACGAGGTGCGGGAGCGGGTACGCCAGAACACCGGCCTGTCCCTGACTGACGCCCAGATCGAGCAGGTGCTGGCGGGCCGCCCTTGCAGTCTGGAGGAGACGGTACGCAACCTGATCCGCAAACAGGGCCGTCTCTACACCGAGCGGCTGCTCTCCGCAGCGCTGGAAGCAGGCTTTGACTACCACGCATTGCCGGTCGTAATGATGGGCGGCGGCGCATCGGTGGTGAGCCGCCACATCGGCCCCGGTGACGGCCTGTGTCGCACCGTAACCCTGCTGGACGACCGTGTCAACGCCCAGGGATATGAGCGCGCTGTGGCCGCGCTTTGGGGCGATGACGCGCAAGGGTGAAGCGTCCGCAGTTCGTCTTCCGTCCCAACCTGCGCGACCCGGCCCAGCGCCGTGCTTGGCAGTAGCTCTGCTTCTGCCACGCCTTTTTGAACAGGCAGAGGAAAGAGAGCAGGTCAA
>HBJMC02800__coassemble_222_pt1 | contig 27722 bp, 22 predicted proteins | sample HBJMC02800__metabat2_low_PE_013 | metagenome-assembled genome bin HBJMC02800 | reverse complement strand
GCAGATTGGAAATTTTGGGCGGCAGGTCGCCGGTAAAGTGGTTGACAGGCGCTTTTAGGTGATTGGTAGGGCGGGCGTTCACGCCCGCCGGGCAGCATTGCAACCAGCGGCAGGGTTTCGGGACGATGCAAGCATCGTCCCCTACGCAGGGGTTCTGCCTGCCTGGTTGTGATGCGTAGGAGCCGATGCTCGTCATCGGTCCGGAGCGCGGCGGTTTGCGAAGGGATTACGGGTAAGGGGAAACATGGACCGGAAAAGCTGCATTTCACGGAAGGTCCCGCGGCGGGCGAGAACGCCCGCCCTACGATTTGCCGCAAATGGGCGCCAAGATAAATAGATGTTGGCCGCAGGAGAAAAGTTCCCTGTTTCGACTGCCGTTTGCCCTGCCTTGTAGGGCGGGCGTTCACGCCCGCCGGGCAGTGTTGTGGTCACCGCAAGGTTTGCGGGACGATGCAAGCATCGTCCCCTACGCAGAGGTTCTGCCTGCCGGGGTGTGATGCGTAGGGGCCGATGCTCGTCATCGGCCCGGAGCGTGGCGGCGGGCAAGGGTTTACGGGTAAAGGGAAACATGGACCCGAAAGGCTGCATTTCACGGAAGGTCCCGCGGCGGGCGAGAACGCCCGCCCTACGGTCTGCCGCAAATGGGCGCTGAGAAAATAGACGTTAGCCGCAGGGGCAAAGTTCCCTGTTTCGACTGCCGTTTGCCTCGCCTTGTAGGGCGGGCGTTCACGCCCGCCGGGCAGCATTGCAGCCGGCGGCAGGGTTTCGGGACGATGCAAGCATCGTCCCCTGCGCAGAGGTTCTGCCTGCCGGGGTGTGATGCGTAGGGGCCGATGCTCGTCATCGGCCCGGAGCGTGGCGGCGGGCGAAGGGTTTACGGGTAAAGGGAAACATGGACCGGAAAAGCTGTATTTCACGGAAGGTTCCGCGGCGGGCGAAAACGCCCGCCCTACAGTCTGCCACAAATGGGCGCCAAGATAAATAGATGTTGGCCGCAGGGGCAAAGTTCCCTGTTTCGCTTGCCGTTTGCCCTGCAAAGCACCCGCAAACGTCCAAAAATCAAAATCGCTCTACCCGCATCACAGCTCGATCTTCTCGTCCTCGGCAAAATCGCGCTTGGCGGTCTGGCCCAGCGCCTCGTACCAGCGCATGGGGCTGACGCCGTCGCCGGGGCGCTTGGTGGTCAGGTTGTCGGCGGTGAACACCTCGCCGGCGCGGATGGGCTTTGCGGCCACGATGCTCTTGCGGGCGACGGGCTTGTTGGGGGCCTCGCTGGCGGTGACGTGCTTGCGGCCGTCGCCCAGGGCGGCCTCCACATGGCGCACCGCGTCCACCATCGCCTTGAACTCGGCGGGGTCCAGGCTGGCCTTCTGGTCGGGGCCGGGCAGGCTCTTGTCCAGCGTGAAATGCTTCTCGATGACCGTCGCGCCCAGCACGGCGGCGGCCACGTCGCACTCCCAGCCGGGCGTGTGGTCGGAAAGCCCCACCGGCAGGCCAAACTGGTCAAACAGCTCCAGCATGGCGCTCAGGTTGGCGTCGGCGTAGGGGGTGGGGTACTGGGTGTTGCAGTGCAGGACGGTGGCTTCGGGGCAGCCGTTGTCGTCCAGGATGCCCAGCGCGTCGGTGATCTCGTTCAGGGTGCTCATGCCGGTGGAAAGCAGCACCGGGATCTTGGTCCTGCCCACCTCCTCCAGGTAGGGCAGGTTGGTGATCTCGCCGGAGGGGATCTTCAAAAGCGGCAGCTCCAGCGAGGCCAGAAACCGCACGCTGGGGATGTCAAACGGCGCCGACAGGTACTGGATGCCGATTTTGTCGCAGTATTCCTTCAGCTCCCGGTGGCCGTCAAAGGAAAAGTGCAGCTTGCGGATCATGTCCAGCTGGCTCTCGGCGGCGTCGGTGGTCTGTTTCTGGTAGGCGGCCTTCTCGGCAAAGCGGCTGACCACCAGCTCCGGCACGGCGGTCTGATATTTGACGATGTCGGCGCCGCACTCCTTGGCAGCGCGGGCCATCTCCTTGGCCATTTCCAGGCTTCCGTTGTGGTTGACGCCGGCTTCGGCGATGATGGTGACAGGCATGGGGGCCCTCCTTTTGGGGAATGAGGAATTAGGAACGAGGAATTGGGGTGGTCCGCACGCCGGGGGCGTGCTCAAAAAATCGGGCGGAAGGGGCGTTGGCGCCCGCCGGGATGCCCCGGTCTTTGCGCAGGGGCTGGTGGCTGGCGGAGGGTTTGCGGGTAAAAGTAAACATGGACCCGAAAAACCGCATTGAACGGAAGGTTTTGCGGCGGGCGTGAACGCCCGCCCTACAATTTACCGGAAACGAGTGCCGAGAAGGTGGCCCCTGCCGCAGAGAGGTGGTTTTTGCCTTATATTGTAGGGTGGGCGATTTCGCCCGCCGAGCAGCATTGGAGCCGCCGCAGGGGTTGCGGGGCGGTGCAGGCATCGCCCCCGGCACAAGGGCACGCTTGGCTTTGGGGTCAGACAACACGCCAACCGGCAATGCGGCAAGGCCACCCGGCGGCAAGCGCCTGCCAAACCGCGGGGGTAAAGGCCCAGGAAAGCGCCGTACCCCTCCGTCTGCGCCTTACGGCGCATCCACCTCCCCTGCAAGGGGAGGCTTTCAAGGGGGGCGGCCGTTCGCAAAGCCTTCCCTGCAAGGGAAGGTGGCAGCGCGTCAGCGATGACGGAAGGGTGCATTGCCGCCCGGCCCCGGAGGTATCCTGCCGGGCTGCCCCGGCACAGGGGGTGTGCATCCGGCAGGTCTTACGTCTGCTCCTCCAGCTTGCGGCGCATTTTTTCCAGCTCTTCCATCTGGCCCATGTCCATCCAGCAGCTCTCGTTGATGGGGTAGACGCCGACTTTTTCGCCGGCGGCGCGGTATCGCTCGATCACGTCGGGGAAGCCGATCTTCTCGCCGTCGTGCATCTCCTCCACCACGCGGGGCTCCACCACGTAGACGCCGGTGTTGGTCAAAAAATTCAGCTCCGGCTTTTCCCGCATGGCGGCGATGCCGCCGTCGTGGCCCAGCTCCACCACGCCGTAGGGCACCGTGTAGTGCTTGAAGGCACAGACCATCGTGATCAGGTTGCCCTGGCGCTTGTGGTAGGCGTACACGTCGCCGAAATCCACGTCCAGCAGCGTGTCGCAGTTGGTAAAGAAAAAGGTGGAATCCATCTTGCCCTTGAGCAGGCACAGCCCGCCGCCGGTGCCCATAAACTGCTCCTCGTCGGCGAACTCCACCGTGTAGTCGGTCTCCAGATCGCCGAAATAGGACTTGATCATGTTCTTTTTGTAGTTGACGATCATGATGACCCGGCGGCAGCCGAAATCCCGGAACCGGTCGATGATCAGCTCGGCGATGGGGTGCTCGCCCACCGGGATCAGCGGTTTGGGCAGGATCTTGGTGTAGGGGTACAGCCGGGTGCCCAGGCCGCCGGCCATCATCACCACCGGGATGGGCGCCTGCTTGCGGTTGTCGATGTCCAGCCCGTGGGCGAACACGATGTCGGTAATGGCACCGCTGCGGTCCAAAATCGGCACCGCGTCGATGCCGTACTCCTTCATCAGGCTGCGGGCGCGGCCGCGCTCGGTCACCGGCAGGCTTTTGGGGTGGTAGTTGGCGGCGTGGGAGACCGTGTCCTCCAGCGTGCCGCCGCGCAAAAGGAATTTGCGCAGGTCGCCGTCGGTCAGCACCGCCTGCAGTTTGCCTTCCGGGGCAATGAACAGGATGCGCTGGCCGGTCTCGTCCAGTTTTTTCATGCTGTCCAAGATCGTCGCGTCGGGCGCGATGAACAGCTCTTCCACTTTCAGCAAAGGGGGACGCCTCCTTTACAGCGCCAGAACGGCGTCAATGACGCGCTGGCAGGCTTCCTCGGTCAGGTCGGTGGAACAGGGCAGGTTGACGATGCGGCGGCGGTAGTCCAGCGCCTTGTCCAGCGCGTAGGCCTCGTTTTTGGGGTAGTCGGCCTGCTCGTGGATCAGCGCCCAGATGGGCCGGGTCTGGATGCCCTGCGCCTGCAGCCGGGCGATGACGTCGTCCCGGTCCAGGCCGCTCTCGCCCAGGTACAGGCTGTAGAACCAGCGGTTGGGCCGCACGCCCTGGCTTTCGTCCCGGAAAGGCAAGATGCGCAGCCCGCGCTTGCCGTCCAGGCCGGCCGCATACTGGTCGTAGCGGGCCTTTTTGCGGGCGATGAAATCCTCCAGCCGGTCCAGCTGCACCAGGCCCAGCGTGGCCTGCACGTTGGTCATGCGGTAGTTGTAGCCCACCTCGTCGTGCAGAAACTGCAATACGTCCACCTTGGCCTGGGTGGACAGGTGCTTGGCGCGGGCGGCCCAGCCGACATGGTTGGACACCAGCATGCCGCCGGCGCCGGTGGTGATGATCTTGTTGCCGTTAAAGCTGTAGCAGCCCACGTCGCCCATGGTGCCGGCAAATTTGCCCGCCAGCGGGCCGGCGGTGTAATGGGTGCCCAGCGCCTCGGTGGCGTCCTCGATCAGGGTCAGGCCGTAGCGGCGGGCAATGTCCAAAAGGCGGGGCATGTCCGCCATGTTGCCGAACACGTGCACCACGCCCAGCGCCTTGACATGGGCGCCGGTTTTGTTGTTATAGAGTTTGCCGCCGCGCAGCGTGCAGCGGTTGGCGCAGAAATCCTCCACCGCGTCCGGGTCGATGCACAGCGAGTCGTCGCAGCCGATGAACACCGGCTCGGCGCCCACATAGCGGGTCAGCGGGTTGACGGCGGCGATAAAGGTCAGCGTGGGCACGATGACCTCGTCGCCGGGGCCGATGCCCGCGGCCATGGCGGCCAGGTGCAGCGCCGAGCTGCCGGCGTTGGCGGCCACCGCCTGGGGCATGCCCACATAATCGGCGACGGCCTGCTCAAACTCGGTAACGCGGGCGCCGCTGGTGGACACCCAGCCGGACAGCACCGCCTCGCGGGCGGCATCGGCCTCTTTTTCGCCGAAATTGGGGACGGAAAGGGGGATAAATTCACTCATGGCGTAAGCCCTCCCAAACAGCCGGCGGGGCGGCAGAGCGCCGGGCGGCTGATCGTATCGTTTTGCAAAAGTATCGCTCCCCTGCCCCGCCGGGCGGTGCAGAGGGATATACACAATCCATTATACCCTGCCCGCAGGCAAACGGCAAGTGCGGCGGGCCGCCCTGCCGCCCCAAACCGACAAAATATGCCCGCCCGGCTGGCGGCGGCCAGCCGGACGGGCGGAAAAGGATGCGTTGGAAATAATGTTTCTGCCGGGTGCGGGGCGTCAGCCGCGGGTGCCCTCGGTCTTGTAGTCGGTGCTGTAGCCCTGCAGGTCGGCGGGGTTGATGGTGTTGTGCCAGCGGCCATCGTCCTGGGCGGCGTCCCACTCGGCCCAGGCAGCCTCGCTGCGGATGGTGGTGCCGGTGCGGTAATGCTCGTCCCAGGGGTTGGCGGCGTCAGGGTCGGTGGGGTCCCAGCCGCGGTAGGTCTCGTCGTCGGGGTCGATATAGATGGTGCCGGGCGTGCCCATGGGGCCGGGGGTGGCGGCATCGTCATAGATGACCACCGTGGTGCCGATGGGGCAGTTGTCGTAGATCCACTTGACGTCCACCACCATCAGCCGGATGCACCCCAGCGACGCCTGGGTGCCCAGCTTGTTGAACTCGACGTACTCCAGGTCGTCCTTGTGCTGGGTGTAGTAGGGCACGCTGTGGAACAGGTAGGCGTCCCAGATGCGGGTGGCGTACTGGCCGTAGCAGGGGCCGGACAGCAGCCGCCAGTCATAGTTGACGGGGGTGTTGAACACGCCGGTGGGGGTATCGGGGCCGCCGCTGCAGACCATGGCCATATAGGGCACGGTGTAGCGTGGATTTTCCGGGTCGTTGTCCGAGGCGTAGACGGTGACGACGCCGGCCTCCCGGTTGACGGCGATCAGGTAGGGCAGCCCCTCCTGCACCGTCAGGTCCAGGTCGGAAAACCGGGTCTGCAGCCCCTCCAGGATGGACACGGCGCTGGCGTTCCAGGTATCCGGGTCGGTGGCCTGGGTGGGGTTGAGGTTGGCGTTGGCGCCGTTGCGGGCGGTCACGGCGGCAATGCGTTCCTCGGCCGGGTCGGGGGTGGGCTCCGGCGTGGGGGTGGCCGCGGCCACGCCGGAGGCGTCCGCCCCGGCGGCCTGGGCGGCGCTGGACGCAGGGGCGGTCCCGCCGATGGTCAGCCCCTCCGGCAGGACCAGCCAGATGCACAGCCCCACGCAGGCCGCCACCGCCAGCAGGCAGACTGCCACCAGACCAACGGCATGCCGGGTGCGGGCCCGTTTGCGGGCACGGCGTCCGGCTGCGGCGCGGGTGCGGCGGGCGGCGTCGCCCTCCGGACGGGGTGCGGCGGGGCGGGTCTGCCGGGGCTGGCTGCCGGCGGGCCGGGCGGCGCGGCGGCGGGGGTCCTGCTGATTGGGCTGCTGCATGGAAACTTCCTCCTGTTATTGCGCATCGGCCGCGCGGATCCCGGCGGCCGCAAACGGGTCATGTTGTGTTATTACCCTATTATGTGCGGCTTTTGTGCCGCGGTCAAGTGCTGGCAAAAATTTTACATGGCGGCGGGGCCGTGTTTTACCCGCCGCGGGCGGGCCATACTGAATAGGGAACTGCCGCCGCGCGGGCCGCGCGGGCCGGCGATGTCCCATGCTGTATCACAGAAAGGAGAATCCCCCATGTCAATGAACCCCTTTGACCAGAGACCCCGCCCGCTGGACCAGTGCTTTATGGACTGGAAAGCCATGGCCGCCCGCCCCTATGACAAGCGGGAGGCCGACCCCTACACCCGCGTGCGCAGCATCCTGATGAACGGCACCGAGTTCGAGGCGGTTTGGTTCAGCCACCAGTTCCACCGCCACTGCCAGAACAACGATCTGCGGCGGGAGCTGGCCCTGCTGCGCCGGCAGGAACAGCAGCAGCAAAAGCACATCGCCGCGCTGAAACCGCTGGACGAGACACTGCTGGAGCACACCATCGGCTACGAGCAGCTGGCCGTGGACCTGACCGCCCGCATGGCCCAGTGCGAGCCGGACCGGGAGGTCAAGCAGGCGCTGGACTTTGCCCTTTTGGAGGACTTTGACCACCTGTACCGCTACGCCGACCTGCTGGAGATGGACGGGGGCGTCCATGCCGAGGAGCTGGTGGGCCGGTACACCGAGATCATGCCCGCCCGGCCCACCATCGCCCACCACCGCTGGCCGGCGGACTCGGTCAAAAAGCCCATCCAGGGCAAAAAGGCCGCGCTGGTGACCAAGCTGCATGTGAACATCATCACGGCGGCGGAACAGCAGACGATGAACTATTATATGAACATCGGCAATTTTTACCCCACCGACCGGGGCCGGCGGCTGTACACCGAGATCGGCATGGTGGAGGAGCAGCACGTGACCCACTACGGCAGCCTGCTGGACGTCAGGTGCAGCTGGCTGGAAAACCTGCTGATGCACGAGTACACCGAGTGTTACCTGTACTACAGCATGCTGGAGACCGAGACCTGCCCCGCGGCCAAAAAGGTGTGGGAGCTGCACCTGGAGCAGGAGATCGCCCACCTGCACCACGCGGCACATCTGCTGGAAGTGTACGAGGGCAAGCAGTGGCAGCAGGTCATCCCGGACGGGACCTTCCCCGACCTGCTGGAGCTGGGGCCCAACATCGAGTATGTACGGGAGGTGCTGGCCAACACCGTGACGCTGACCGCCAGGGGCGAGGGCTACGCCCCGGTGGAGGAGCTGGACCCCGACGCCGGATTTTTCAAGTACCAGCAGATGCTCAACGGCAGGACGGCCAATGTGGCCAGCCACACGGTCATCCAGGACATCATCGGCGAAAAGGGGCAGGACTACCGCTTCGAGACTGCCGAGAACCCCATCCCCGCCCTGCGCAGCCGCACCAAAGACAACACCACCCTGGGCCGCAAAGCGTAAAAAGCATGCAAAAACCGCCGGACCATACGGCCCGGCGGCTACTTAAACGCTTATCAATGCTTATAAGATCCTCACATGCCCTGGCACATGTTGATCAGGATACCAGCCGCCACGGCGGAGCCGATGACGCCGGCCACGTTGGGGCCCATTGCGTGCATCAGCAGGTAGTTGGAGGGGTTGTACTCCTGGCCCACCTTCTGGCTGACGCGGGCCGCCATGGGCACAGCCGACACACCGGCCGAGCCGATCAGCGGGTTGATCTTGCCGTGGGTGACAAAGCACATGATCTTGCCCAGGATGACGCCGCCGGCGGTGCCGAAGGAAAACGCCACGACGCCCAGCACGATGACCAGCACGGTGCGCATGTTCAGGAAGGTCTCGGCATTGGTGGTGCAGCCGACGCTGAAGCCCAGGAAAATGGTGATGATGTTCATCAGCTCATTGCCGGCGGTCTTGGTGATGCGCTCCACCACGCCGGTCTCCTTCATCAGGTTGCCCAGCATCAGGCAGCCCACCAGGATGGCCGCATCGGGCAGCAGCAGGCTGACCAGCAGCGTGACGACGATGGGGAACAGGATCTTTTCGGTGCGGCTGACCTTGCGGGGCGCTTCCATCACGATCCTGCGCTCCTTGTCGGTGGTCAGCAGCTTCATGATGGGCGGCTGGATGACCGGCACCAGCGCCATGTAGCAGTAGGCCGCCACCGCGACGGAGCCCAGCAGCGCCGGGGCCAGGCGGGTGGTGGTGTAGATGGCGGTGGGGCCGTCCGCGCCGCCGATGATGCCGATGGAGGCCGCCTCGGCGGGGGTGAAGCCCAGCAGCCGGGCGCCGATGTAGGCCACAAAGATGCCCAGCTGGGCGGCAGCGCCCATCAGCAGGCTGGAGGGCCGGGCGATCAGCGGCTCAAAGTCGGTCATGGTGCCGATGCCCAAAAAGATCAGCGGCGGGTAGATGCCCAGCTTGACGCCCAGGTACAGATAGTCGGCCAGGCCGCCGGAGCTGCCCAGCAGCTCCCAGTTGATCTGCTGGGTGTCGTTGATGAAGATCTCCATATGGATGATGTTGTCCAGCGGCAGGTTGGCCATCAGCATGCCGAACCCGATGGGCAGCAGCAGAAGCGGCTCAAACTGGCGGACGATGGCAAGGTACAAAAGCACGCACGCCACCGCGATCATAATGACATACCGGTAGCCGCCGTCCACAAAGAACTGGGCGAAACCGGAGTTGGCTAAAATGGATTGCAGATTGGTCAGAATGGCCTCCATACAGGCGCTCCCCCTTTCCCGGGACCGGGCCGTCCGCCGGCGGCGGACCGTCCGGCCGCATCCCGCAAAAACAGCAAACGAAAACCCGGTTGAACAGGCTTAATACACAAACGGCTGGGTGTTCTGCGCCACGCCGGCGTCACCCCAGACGCCGCGGCGGGATGCGCCGGGCTGCGGCATGCGGCGGACGCTGCGCACCGTGACGCTGCCGCCTTCCAGGCAGTAGACCGCGGCGGCGATGGCCGCCACCACCTCGCCGGGGATGCCGGCCTCCACCGCGGGGGCGGGGGCAGGGGCGGGCCGGGGCGCGCGGGGGGCCGGGGCCGGGCCGGCCGCCGGGGCAGGCACGGCCTTGTCCAGCTCGGCGCGGGCTTCGTCGCCCTGCTTTTTCTTGAACGAATCAAAAATCTTGCCCTGCAGCGTGATGACCAGGCACAGCACGATCAGCAGCGCAAACACCAGCACCAGGCTGGTGGAGACCAGCGAGCCGTCAAAGCCGGTCAGGCCGCCGGCGGGCAGCAGCGATACAATATCCATAACGGGTTCCTCCTCGGTTTTCTGCGGCCGCTTTCCGCCTGCTTGGCGGAAAGACCGAAATCAAGGTTATTATAGCACAGAAGCCACAAATTTGGTAGGCTTTCGGCCGCGATTTTTTGCAAATTTTTATTTGCCCGCGGGCGCCGTCCCGCCTTGCAAAACGCAGCCGCGGGGGGTATACTGGGGTACGGCGGCATGGTGCCGCAAAAAATGCGCTGTACCCCGAAGAAGGGACGGCAGCAGGAGGAAAATTGAATATGAAATCAGGCAAAAACGTCCGCTACCTGACCCAGCTGGCGCTGCTGACCGCGCTGATGCTGGTGATGGCAAACACCTTTTTGGGCTATATCCGGGTCGGCCTGCTGACCATGAGCCTAATGACCGTGCCGCTGGCCATCGGCGCCATGCTGTGCGGCCCCGCCGCCGGGGCCTGGCTGGGCTTTGTGTTCGGCATGACCAGCTTTTTCAACGCCGTCAACGGCACCGGCGGCCTGACGGCCTACGCGTTCCAGTACAGCCCCGTGCTCTGCTTTTTGATGTGCGTGGGCGCGCGGGTGCTGTGCGGCCTGCTGGTGGGGCTTTTGTACCGGGCGTTTGTCCGGCTGCTGCCCGGCCGGGACAAGCTGTGCTGCGTGCTGGGCGGCCTGTGCGCGCCGCTTTTGAACACACTGCTGTTCATGGGCAGCATGGTGGCGTTTTTTTACAACATGGACTTTGTGCAGGCGCAGGTGGCCAAGCTGGGCGCGGCCAACCCGCTGATGTTCGTTATCCTGTCGGTGGGCCTGCAGGGCGCGCTGGAGGCGGTGATCTGCACCGTCGTGGCGGCCGCCGTCACCATCCCGCTGAAAAAGTTCCTGCACGACTGACCGCAGCGGGCCGCGGCAAACGCGGAGCAAGTGGCTTTTCCAGATAACGGATATATCGGAACGATCATAAAAAGCAAATAAATGCGCCGGAGCCCTTTCCAGATCCGCCCCGGCAGACGATCCCGCCCGCAGGGCGTCCGGTCACGGACGTTCCCCTGCGGGCGGGATCTTTGCTTTTTATAAATTTTAATCTATCATCCTGCGCATATTCTGCGCGCGGCGCAGCGCCGTCTGTGGTGATCCGGCGGCGGGCGGCATATGCTGTAGCAGCGGCCCTGTCAGCCGTCGGCCCCGGCGCTCTCGGCAGTGGCAAGGATGGCTTCCATCTCGGCCGCGTCGGGGCCGGGGTAGGTGGCGATGGTCACCTTCTCGATGGTGATGGCGGCCTCCTCGGTGGGGCGGTGGGTGTCGGTACCGTCCTCATCCTGCACCGTGTCCGCGGCGGCCATGGCGTCCACCACCTCCATGCCCTGGTAGACCTGGCCGTAGACGGTGTCGGTGTTGTCCAGGTAGGGCAGCCCGCCCGCGGCGGCGTAGGCAGCCACCTGGCTTTCGGTGTAGCCGTTGGCGGTCAGCTCGGCCTGCATGGCCTCGTCCACGCTGTCCGGCAGGGCGGCGACAATGTAAAACTGGCTCTGCCCGCTGTCGGGGTCGCCCTTGGTGGTGGCGGCGCACAGCGCGCCGGCGTAGTGGCGCAGGCTGCTGTCCGCCTCCAGCGGGATGGGATTGTTGGAGTAGATGGTGGCCCCGCCGCTGCCGGTGCCGCTGGCGTCGCCCCCCTGCACCGCAAAGCCCTGCTCCACCCGCCAGATGACGGTGCCGTCATAGTAGCCGCTGCGGGCAAGCCCCACAAAGTTGTACACCGCCATGGGGGCGGCGTCGGGGTACAAAACCGCCCGCACCTCCCCCAGCGAGGTGGAAAAAATGGCGATCAGGTCGCCCTCCGCCGGGGCGGTGAACTGGCGCTCGGCGCTCTCGACGGCGGGGCGGTCCGCCGTCCCGCCGCAGGCGGCCAGCGCCGCGGCCAGGCACAGCGCCAGCATCAGCGCACCGAGTCTTTTCTTGAGGGTAGGCGCCATGGCGGCCCTCCTTTCCGCCGGCAACGGCCGGCAAACGCCCGGTGGGGAAAGCCCCGCCGGGACGGAAAATCTGTCCGGTAGATTTTCGGAACGATCCGGTCAGAGAATATTCCAAACGGTCAAGCGCAAAACTATCGCAAAGGGTCAAAAATGCCGGGCCGTGCCGGAAACGCCCTGGCGTCCGACGGCGGCGGCAGTTCAGAATTATTATACCACATCGCCGGCAAAATAGATACTGCTTGACGGCAATGAAAAAAACAAGTAAACTATACTCAAACGAAACAACGCGGGGCGCACGCCCCGGAAACGGAGAACAGAACTATGGCAGACGAGCTGACACCCGAAATGCTGGAGGACGCCGCCCCCGACCTGCTGACCCTGGAGGACGAGGACGGGCAGGAATGCACCTTTGAGGTGATCGACGCCGCCGAGGTCAAGGGCAGCCGGTATCTGGCCGTGGTCCCCTACATGGAGGACCCCGAAAGCCTGAACGAGGACGCCGAACTGATTTTGATGCGCGTCGGCACCGACGACGAGGGCGAGTATATGGACATCGTGGACGACGATGAGGAACTGCTGGAAGTGGGCCGCGTGTTTGAGGAGCGGCTGCGCGCCATGTTCGACATCGACGATTCCGAGCTGAACAGCTGACGGGGCCGGGCCTGCGGGCCCGCCGTCACGGGTATCTTCCCCCCTGCGCGGTTCGATTTGTTGCAGCTTGATATAATCCTACTAATCAAATTCAGGGAGCCCGGCGTCGGCCGCCGGATTGCAGACCTCCCGCCTTTGTGCGGAAGAAGGGAGCAGGAACGCGTCCGCAGGGCACCCACCTGCCATCTGGTAGGTTTTGATTGGCTGCAGACGGCCGGGCGGGGGTTTTGTTGCATCGCAGGGACAGGGCCGGCAGGGTCCTGTCCCTTTTTTCATTATCCCTGCCGGCGGCACGGCGGCGTCCCGCAAAGAGGGCGCCGGGGCCGGCAGGGTGTTTTGGTGGAATTGGTCCGGGCGGGCGCCGCCCGGCAGAGGAGGCTACGGACATGGGCAAGCGCATTGCGCCGGGGGACAAGCTGCCCTTTTTCCAGTACGATACGCCGTACAGCGCCGCCAACAGCTTCCGCCGGCTGCTGGCCGAGCGTTCGCCGCTGGTGCTGGTGTTTATGAGCAATTTCGGCCACCCGGTCACCCGGACCTTTGTGTCCCGCTACTCCCACACGCGGCACGAGCTGACCGGCGGCGGCTTTGCGATGGTGGTGCGCTCCCACCCGGAAAAGCTGGCTGCCAACATCGGGCCGGGAACCCTGCCTTTCCCGCTGCTGTGCGACGCCGACGGCGTTTTGTACGAGCTGCTGGACATCCCCACCCGGTCGGGGTTTTGGCGCACCTGTTCGCTGGAGGCCTGGCAGATCCTGAAAAAAGCGCGCCGCCAGGGGTACAGCGCCCCCGCCGGCGCGCCCCAGCAGATGCCGCTGACGCTGATCTTGGACGCCGACGGCACCGTGCTGTTCTGCCATTACGGTTCCAGCCTGACCGACGTGCCGGAGGACTGCGGCGCCATGCAGAGCCTGCTGGACGAGCTGGACCTGCTGCCCGACGGCGACGCCGAGGAGGAGGCCGAGGCCGCCCCGGCGCAGCCTGCGCCCCGCCCGGCCCCCGGCGGCAGCAGCGGCGATTACGACGACTTTGACGACGGCGAGGCCGCCCCCGACTGGGAGGAGGACATGCAGGAATACGGCCGGCCCGACCTCTCCCGCACCAAACTTCTGGGGCTTTTGGACGACCCCTACGCCGACGACTGAACCGGCCTGCTCCATAAAAACCACCGCATCCCCGCACACGGGCCGTCCGGCCCGGTGCGGGGATGCCTTGCTGTGTATGGGGGCGGGGCAGGCAAAGCCGTGCGGCAGGGCCGCCCGCTTCCGAGGTCTTTGCAGTTCGCCCTTACTTGACAAACTGCTCGATGGCTTTCATCAGCTGGTCCACCGGCTCACGGTCGCCCTGCTCGATGGCGTCCACGATGCAGTGCTCCAGGTGGTCCTGCAAGATCAGCTTGCCGGTGCTGGTCAGCGCCGAGCGCACCGCCGCCAGCTGGATCAGCACCTCGGCGCAGTCCTGGCCGTTTTCCACCATGCGGCGCACCGCCTCCAGGTGGCCGATGGCCCGCGACAGCCGGTTGACCACCGCCCGCGTGTGGGCGTGGCTGTGGACGTGGGGCGCGGCCGCGCCGGGCTGGGCGTGCGGCGCGGCGGAAGGTTCGTGTTCGTGCATGGGGCTCACCTCGCAGGGTCCGGACAGACAAACGGGCCGGACGGAAAAACGGATAAAAAAGATATCGTCATTGTAGACGCCGCCGGGCGGCCTTGTCAAGGTTTGGCGCTCCCCTGCCGTTTTACGCCTCCGTGTTTCCGCCGGCCGCTATCCCCCCGGGGGGCTTGCCTGCTGCCGCCGCCCCTGATAAAATAAATATGTTAATCAATGCTCCGCCCGGCGCCGAAGCGCCGCGCCCCCGGCCGAAGCCGGGACCGGAAGGAGTTTTTCCCATACGGGGCTGTGCCGCAGGGCTGTGTTTGCCCGCCCCGCCCCCTGCTGATCTCACCGTATTTTGCAGACCGAAGTCTGTGCCGCACGCCGGAAGGCGCGCCGCACGGGCTTTTTTGTTTTTGTCTCCGGGGCCGCGCCGCGGCCAGAAAGGACCTTGCCATGGAACCCACCCTGCAGCAGCAGATCACCGGCTACTGGACCCGCCGTTCCGGCGACTTTGCGGCCCAGCGCCGCCGGGAGCTGGCCGGCGAAAAGCACGCCCAGTGGCTGGCCGAGCTGAACCGCTACATCCCGGCCGGCGGCGGCTGGAACATTTTGGACCTGGGCACCGGCAGCGGCTTTTTTGCGCTGCTGCTGGCCGCGCAGGGGCACACCGTCACCGGCATCGACCTGACCCCCGCCATGATCGACGAGGCCCGCCGCACCGCCGCCGCGCTGGGCAGCACCGCCCGCTTTGCGGTGATGGACGCTGCCTGCCCGGCCTTTGCCCCCGGCAGCTTTGACGCGCTGGTCACCCGCAATCTGACCTGGACGCTGCCCGATCTGGCCGCCGCCTACCGCAGCTGGCGCCGCCTGCTGAGACCGGGCGGGGTGCTGGTCAATTTTGACGCCGACTACTGCCGCGAGACCGCCCCCGCCGCGCTGCCCTCCAACCACGCCCACAAGGGCATCGCGCCCGCGCTGTGGGCCCAGTACGAGCAGATCAAGGCCGGCCTGCGCCCGGCCCAGCAGCCCCGCCCCGCCTGGGACGTGCAGCTGCTGCGCCGGGCGGGCTTTGCCCAGGTCCAGGTGGACGGCAGCGTCTGGCGGCGCATCTACGCCCGGCAGGACGAGTTTTATAATCCCACCCCCATTTTCGCCCTCTCGGCCCGCGCCTGACGCTTTTTGCCCCCTGCGGATTTGCCGGCGCGCCTGGCTCCCGGTGTCCTCTCTCCACCCTTGCGCGCTGCTCGCCCAAACCGCGCCGCCCTGCCCCATCCGGCACGGCGGCGCGGTATTTTTGTACCGCGGCCGCCCGGCGCGCACACTTGACTTTGCTGCAAAAACATGGTATGCTTGCACCCAGTGTTCTGTGTGCAGGCATTTGTATTTGTATCGCGCACAGTTTTGAACATTCCGCCTTTACAGGCGGCATTTTGCGGAAAGTGAGTGGGAACGATATGGAGGCATTTACCCAGGCGGTCAGCGCCGTCAGCGACTTTTTGTGGAACAATCTTTTGCTGTTTCTGCTATGCGGCACCGGCATCTTTTTCACCATCCGGCTGGGCTTTGTGCAGGTGCGCAAGTTCGGCGCCGGCGTCAAAAACCTGTTCGGCGGGTTCAGCCTGCACGGCAAGGCGGCCGGCAAGGACGGCATGAGCAGCTTTCAGGCGCTGACCACCGCGGTGGCGGCGCAGGTGGGCACCGGCAACATCACCGGCTGCGCCACCGCGCTGGCTTCCGGCGGGCCGGGGGCCATCTTCTGGATGTGGGTGTCGGCCTTTTTCGGCATGGCCACCATCTACGCCGAGGCCATTCTGGCCCAGACCTTTAAGACCACGGTGGACGGCCAGGTCACCGGCGGCCCCATCTACTACATCCGCGCGGCCTTCAAAGGCCGGTTCGGCAAGTTCCTGGCCGGGTTCTTCTCGGTGGCCATCGTGCTGGCGCTGGGCTTTATGGGCAATATGGTGCAGTCCAACTCCATCAGCGACGCCTTCCACAACGCCTTTGGCGTCAACAAGCTGGCGGTGGGCATTGTGGTTGCGGTCATTGCCGCCTTCATCTTTTTAGGCGGCGTCAAGCGGCTGGCCTCCGTCACCGAAAAGCTGGTCCCCGTCATGGCGCTGTTCTACATCGTGGGCTGCGTCTTTATTCTGATCACCCGCTGGCAGCTGATCCCCAACGCCTTTGAGCAGATCTTTGTGCTGGCGTTCCAGCCCCAGGCCATCGCCGGCGGCGTGGCCGGCGTCACCGTGCGGGAGGCTATGCGCTACGGCGTGGCCCGCGGCCTGTTCTCCAACGAGGCCGGCATGGGTTCCACCCCCCACGCCCACGCGCTGGCCAAGGTGGAAAAACCCCAGGACCAGGGCATCATCGCCATGATCGGCGTATTCATCGATACCTTTATCGTGCTCAGCCTGACCGCGCTGGTCATCATCACCTCCGGCATGATTCCCACCGGTCTGAGCGGCACCATGCTGACCCAGGCCGCCTTTGACCAGACCATGGGCAATTTCGGCAACATCTTTATCGCCATCACCATGTTCTTTTTCGCCTTTTCCACCATCATCGGGTGGTACTATTTCGGCGAGGTCAACTTCAAGGCGCTGTTCGGCAGCAGGGCGGTGCCGGTGTACGCCGCCATTGCGGTGCTGTTTGTGCTGATCGGCTCGGTGCAGCGGGTGGATCTGGTGTGGAACCTGTCCGACCTGTTCAACGGCCTGATGGTCATCCCCAACCTGATCGCCCTGCTGGCACTGTCCGGCCTGGTGGCCCGCATCCACAAGGGCCAGGGCTCCGGCAAAGGCGGCCGGGGCAGCCAAAACGGCAGCGGCGGGCCGGATGCCCAAAACTGAGCGTTCCCGGCACGCTGCGGGGCGGGCCTGATGCGCCCCGGCCGACCCGTTTTTCCGGCCGTTTTCGATTTTCTATCATCCTATCCCCGCGGGCCCTGCATGGCGCAGGGCCTGCTTTTTTTGCGCCGCTGTCCGCCGGGGTGTTGACAAAGCGCCGGGCGGTGTGGTAAAGTATGGTTGTTGTTAGCAATGGCTAACAATCCATTGCCCATCCCACTGGATCCTGGCCCGCCTTTTGGGTGCGGCCCTTCTGCCCGCCCTGCCGGCGGCATATTTTTTACCGTCAAGTTAGCTTTGTCTAATCGCAGTTCCGGCCGGTATCCCGGCCCGGCGCTGTTCCAAAAGGAGGTCCCCATGCTGGAAAAGTATCTTGTCACCCAATGCGCTCCCACCCTGGCCAATCTCAAGACCGCCAGCCTGTTCCGCTGCCTTTGCCCCGGCCGCGGGGAGCTGGACGCCTGGCGGCAGGCGCTGGGCGCCAAGGGCATTGAGCTGACGGTGCTTTTCTGTGACGGCACCCATGCGCTGGTCTATGTCTACCGGCCGGCCCGGCTGGCCGCCGACCTGGCCCGGCCCGGCGCGGCCCGGCTGCTGCGCCCCTACGGCTACACCAGCACCGAGCCCGGCCCCGCATTGGACCAGCTGCGCCGCCGCCTGGCCCTGGGGGACGGCTTCCCCCACGAGATCGGCGTCTTTTTGGGCTACCCGCTGTGGGACGTGGCGGGCTTTATCCACCACGCCGGCAAAAACTGCCTGTGCGTGGGCTGCTGGAAGGTCTACTGCAACGAGTGCGAGGCCCGGCGCACCTTTGCCCGGCTGAAAAAATGCACCGAGATCTACACCCGCCTGTGGCAGCAGGGCCGCAGCATCCCCCAGCTGACGGTGGCGGCGTAAAACCCGGCCTGCCGCCCCCTGCACCGTGCTTTTTCCGGTTTTCCCTCCGCCTTTTCTGCCCGGGCGGAGGGGATTTTTTTGCCCCCGCGGCGGTTTGTGTTGTGAAAACCCTTCGGAAAGCGCCAAGATAATGGTGCAAATGCGCCCCGGTTATGCTATAATAATGTTGTGTATTGCCGCGGCCGCACGCAGCCGCGGCAAAATGTTGATACAAGGAGGTGTGGGGATGGGCCTGTCCAGCGTCGGCTTTTTTGCATTTCTGCCGGTGGTCGCCGCCGTCTACCTGCACCTGCCCCACAAGTTCCAGCCCGCCTTTCTGCTGGCGGCCAGCGCGGCGTTCTACCTGCTGGCCGCGCCGCAGCTGTTTGTGGTCACGGCGGGCCTTGCGGTGCTGACCTACTGCCTGGCGCGGGGCATCGGCACGCCGCGCCGCAAAGTCTGGCTGGCCGGCGGCGTCACGGCGCTGCTGGCGGTTTTGGCCTTTTTCAAATACGGCCCGGCGCTGAACGCCGCGCTGGATCTGGGCCTGCCGTCCTTTGCCATGCCGCTGGGGCTGAGCTTTTACACCTTCGCGGCCATCTCCTACCTGGTGGACGCCGCCCGCGGCGACTGCCCGGTGGAGAAAAACTTCGTCATCCACGCGCTGTACATCCTGTTTTTCCCCACCATCACCTCCGGCCCCATCTGCCGCGCCGGGCAGCTGATGCCCCAGCTGGCCGCCGAGCACCGCTTTGACGCGGCCCGCACGGCGGACGCGCTTCGGCTGTACGCGCTGGGCACCTTCAAGGCGGTGGCGGTGGGCCGGACGCTGCATGTGCTGGTGCAGCAGGTCGTCCCCAACTACCGGGACTACGGCGGCTGGATGCTGATGCTGGCGGTGCTGGCCTACACCTTCTACCTTTATTTCGATTTCTCCGGCTACTCGGAGTCCGCCCGCGCCGCCGCGCTGATGATGGGCATCCAGCTGCCGGAAAACTTCAAGACGCCGTTTTTTGCCACCAACTTTTCCGGGTTCTGGAACCGATGGCATATCAGTTTTTCCTCCTGGCTGCAGGACTATCTGTTCATGCCGCTGGCCTGGGCCGATGTGTCCAAACTGACCCGCGGCCGCCGCGAGCGGTTGCCGGTGTGGCTCTGCCTGCTGTGCGTGTTCCTGGTATCCGGCTTCTGGCACGGCAACACGCTGCCCTACGTGCTGTGGGGGCTGCTGCAGGCCGTTTACCGTATCGGCGAGGAGGTGCTGCACCGCAGGCTGGGCAAGCCCAAAAAGAAAGCCCCCGCGGCCCAGCAGTGGGGCAAGCGGGCGGTGGTGTTCGCGCTGTGGACCTTCAGCATGGTGTTTTTCTGCATCGGGGCGGACAGCACGCTGGGCACCGCCGACTGCTTCGGCTATCTGGCGGGCTGCGTGCAGGGGCTTTCCCCCGCGCGGTTTGCCGGGGAGCTGTACAGCGCCGTCTACGACGGCTTCTATCCCCATGCGGTGATGGTGGCCGGCTACTATGCGTTTCTGGCGTTGGCGCTGGCGCTGGCCTTCCGGCTGGACTGGCACCGCAATTTCACCTGCAAAAACCGCCCGGCGGAGCAGGCTTTGGCCGCGCTGCCCCGGCGGCGGGCGGTGTACTACCTGCTGATCGTCTGTATCCTGGTGGGGCTGATCTTGTCCAACGGCGGCTTCGGCAGCACCAATTTCAGCGCCTATGCAGGGTTCTGACCCGTCCGCGCCCTGCCCGCGGCCGAAACCGTTTTGATCTGGAAAGGGGGCTTTGCCCGTGAAAACCATTCTGCGCCGGGCGGCCCCGCTGTTTGTGCCGGTGCTGGTGTGGCTGGCGTTCTTTATCGCCTTTGAGCCCAACAACTATTTCGGGCTGAAAGCCTCGGCCTCCTCCACCCAGCCGGTGGCGCGGGTGCGGGAGTATCAGGCTGACCCCGGCACGAACCTTCTGCTGGGCGACAGCCGCCTGGCCCACATCGACATGGACCAGGCCGCGGCGGTCTCCGGCAAACAGTGGCAGAACCTGGCCTTCGGCGGCGCTTCGTTAAAAGAAACGCTGGATCTGGCGGAGTATATCCTCGACTCCGGCAACCCGGTGGAGGAGCTGGTGCTGAGCGTTTCTTTCTACACCCTCAACCAGAACTACAACACCGACCGGTTTGAACAGCTGGAGACCACGCTGGAGAACCCGGTGGCCTACTGCCTGAACCTGGAATACAACGTCAACGCCCTGACCGTCTTTCTGGACACGGTGCGGGGCACGCCCGACGCCGTCGAGACCGGCGAGTGGGGCCCCGACGACTATGTGGGCGACAACGGCGAAACGCTGCCCCTCCACTACAAGCTGTACACCTACCCCCAAAGCCTGATCCCCCGGTGCCGGAACTGGTCGCTGACCGACCAGTTTGACCGCATCGCCGAGCTGGCCGCCCGCTGCCAGGCCGAGGGCGTACGGCTGACGGTGGTGCTGCCGCCCATGGCGGACATCGTGCTGACCGAGGTGTGCGAGCCGTTTGGCATCGACACGGCCATGGAGCAGCAGGTGCTGCCCCGGCTGAACGCCTGGGCGGAGCAGTACGGCTTTGCCCTGCTGGATTACGAGTGGACCGACCGCCCCGATTTTGACGACGACACCCAGTTTTACGACGGCTTCCATCTGGACGAGGTCCACGGCCTGCCGGAATGGGTGGACATGCTGTTTGCGGCGCTGGCGCAGGCGCCCGCCTGACAGGAGGCATCCCTTTGGCACTGGATTTTTTGATTCTGTACGAGCATACCGTGCGCGAGTACGAGAGCGACCTGCTGCTCAAGCTGGAGCTGGAGCGCCGCGGCTATACCGTGGAGATCCGCCAGCTGCTGGACCCCAAACACCTGCGGCTGTTCGGCCGCGACAAGCCCGAAGTGCTGGTGGCCAGCTGCATGTACGACAACGAGGCCATCAACAGCCACGTGTACAACAACATCGGCAAGTGTGACAAGATCGTCAACCTGCACTGGGAGCAGATGCTCTCGGACACGCAGGAGGAGGGCGACTGGTTCAACATGAACGGCAACGCCAAACGCTGCGTGCAGACCTGCTGGGGCAAGCGCACTGCCAAACGGCTGCAGGACCACGGCATGGACGCCAAAAACACCCCCGTGACCGGCGCGGTGATGATGGATTTTCTGCGCCCGGAGTTTGCCGGCTATTTTAAGGACAAGGCCGCGCTGTGCCGCGAGTTCGCCCTGGACCCGGACAAGCAGCTGCATCTGTATATCTCCAGCTTCGGCTATGCCAGCATGTCCGACGCCGAGGTGGCTGAGCTGTCCAAAATGGCGGGCACCGATTTTACCGGCTTTGCCCGCACCAACCGGGTCTCGATGACCGAAACGCTGGCCTGGTTTGACCGCTATCTGGGCGACCACCCGGAGGTGGAGCTGGTCTACCGCCGCCACCCCAGCGAGTGGAACAGCCCCGCGCTGGACGAGCTGGCCAAAAAGCGGCCCAACTTCCATGTGATCTTTGCCGACAGCGTCAAGCAGTGGATCGTGGCGGCGGACTCCATCTCCATCTGGATGAGCACCGCCATCGCCGAGGTCTACATGGCCGGCAAAAGCTGCCGCATCCTGCGCCCGGTGCCCATCGAGCACGAGTACGACCCGGTCATCTACAAGGGCGCGCAGTATGTGACAAGCTACGAGGAATTTGCCGCCGCCATGGCCGACCCGCAGCCGCCCTTCCCCATCGCGCGGGAGGTCATCGAGGGTTACTTTGACCCCAGCCCCCGCGCCGCCTACCTGCGCATGGCCGACCTGCTGGAGGAAGTTTACAAAGATCCGCCGCGGGACCACCCCATGGGCGAGGGCTTTGCCCCCCATTTCAACCTGCTCAAGTTCGTGGCGCTGGCGGGGGTGCATTTCCTTTACCGGCACGGCTGGCAGCCCAAAACGGTGTTTGCCTTCTGCCCGCCGCTGGCAAATTTTGCCCAGCGCATTTACGGCTATGTGGACAAGGCCCACGTCACCCCCGAAGAGGTCGAGCGCATGACCGCCCGCATCCGCCCCTTTGTGCAGGGCGAGTGACCGCGGCCGCCCGGCTTGCAGGGCAGCCCAAACGGCACCCCTGCAAGGAAAGCCGCGAACCTGCGCGCCGCGCAAAAATTGCTCATTCCCAACTCCCTATTCCTCACTGCAAAAGAGGTGACCCCCATTGCCTGATACCCCGCAGCAGAAACCCGCCAAAACCGAGAGCTTTGTGGGCAACGTGATGAAATATTCCGTCGCCACCTACCTGGGCTTTCTCATCAGCGGCGCGGCGCTGATCATCAAGGGCATCCTGCCCGCCGACACCTACGCCGTGCCCGCCACCTTTGTGGCCTACACCATGTCGCTGATGAACCTGGGCATGCTGGGGCTGGACCAGGCGCTTTTGCGCTTTTACCGCGAGCCGCCGGAAGGCACCACCGGCCGCGGAATGTTTTTGGCCTGCGTGCGGCTTTCGCTTTTGGTGATGCTGGTGGTGGGGGCCGGGGCCAGCGTGTTCTTTGCCCCCACGCTGGCGGTGGCCTTCGGCCTGGGGCAGGGCAACACCGCGCTGGTGCCGTTTTTGTTTTTGAACGCCGCGCTCTACATGCTGGTGCGGTACGTCAACGTCCTGCTGCGGCTGGAAAACGACGTAAAGGCCTACACCGTGCAGACGCTGTGGATGAACGCCTGCCTCAACCTGATCTACCTGCTGCCGGGCTTTTTCACCTCCAACGTCTGGTCCTTCATCGCGGCGGCGCTGGCGGGCTTCGGCGGCGTGGCCATCGCCTTCTGGTTCCGCGCCATGGGCACCGCCGGGGGCAGCGCCGCCCCCGCCCCCATGGGCCTCAAGGCGCTGAAAGCCGACAAGGGCACCTACCGCCTGCTTTTGCCATACGGCATGCTGCTGGCCCCGGCGGCAATTTTGACGCCGCTGTACCGGTCGGTCTGCCTGTCCTTTCTGGCGGCGGGGTCGGGCGCGACCTCCCAGGGCCTGTTTGAGTTTGCCTACACGCTGGCCCAGCTGGTCACCACGGTGCAGGCGGGCTTTTCCACCTACTGGGGCCCCTACGTCTACGCCAACTACCGCACCGAGCAGGCCCGCATCGGCCGCATCCACGATGTGCTGAACTTTCTGGTGTTCGGCTTTTTCTGCGCGCTGATCATGTTCGAGGACGTCATCTTTTTGATCTTCCCGGACAAGGTCGCCTGTATGCGGTTTTTCCCGGTGATGATGCTCTCCTCGGTGTTCGCCATCCTGATCGAGGGCACCGTCTACGGCAACGCCATCGCCCGCCGCCCCCACCACGACACCATCGGCGTGGCGCTGGGCGTGGCGGTCAACGTGGCGATGTGCGCCTGGCTGGTGCCGCTGTACAGCGTTACCGGCGCGGCGGTGGCGGTGGCCGCCTCCAACGCGGCGATGTTTTTGTACCGCACCGTCACCGGGCAGTATTACTACCGCACCATCCCCAACATCGGGCGCACGGTGTCCGGCTTTCTGCTGGCGCTGGCCGCCGCCGCGGTGGGCGTGGTGTTCTACCAGCATTTCGTCATCAAGTTCGTTCTGGTCGGCGCCATCCTGTTCATCTACTGCACGCTCTACCGTCCCCAGCTGCAAAAGCTGTGGCAGATGGGCCTTGGCCTGCTGCGCAAGTTGCTGGCCGCCCGCCGGCAGTGACCGCCGCAGATACCGGAACACAGCCGTCTGAGCCGAAAAGGGGGGAAACGTCATGTCCGGGACCTGGTATCAGGTGGATAACGTCGCCAAGCTGTTTATTGCCACCAACAACCGGCGGGACCCGCGGGTGTTCCGCGTCTGCTGCACGCTGGACGCCGACATCGACCCCGGCTGCCTGGCCGAGGCCCTGCGCCTGACCGCCCGGCAGTTCCCCAATTTTCAGGTCACGCTGCACCGGGGGCTGTTCTGGCATTATATGGAATCCACCGGCAAGCTGCCCGCCCCCCTGCCGGAGACACTGCCCCCCTGCGCGCCGATCTACGGCCCCGACCTGCAGAACGAGCTGCTGTACCGGGTCAGCTACTACGGCCCGCGCATCAATGTGGAGATGTTCCACGCCCTCAGCGACGGCAACGGCGGGCTGCTGTTTTTGAAAGCCCTGGTCTGCCAGTACCTGAAACTGCAGCACCCGGACGCTTTGGCCAACCTGGTGCCGGAAACGGTGGCCCCCGCCGCGACCCTGGCGCAGGACAGCTACCGCCAGTTTTACGGCGCCGCCGCCCAGCGGGACGCCATGCCCCGCCGGGCCTGCCGCCTGCGCAGTTCCCGCCTGCCTTACGACCAGACCCAGTTTTTTGAGGCGCACATGCCGGTAAAGGCGGTGCTGGCCGCCGCCCGCGCCGAGGGCGTCACCCTGACCAGCTGGCTGGGCGCCCGGCTGATGCTGGCCGTCTATGCCGAGCTGCCCCTGCTGGAGCGCCGCCGCCCGGTGGCCGTCAGCCTGCCGGTCAACCTGCGCAACTACTACCCCAGCGAGACGGCCCGCAACTTTTTCAACAGCATCCGGGTGGCGCAGCAGCTGACCGGCCGCGAGACGCCAGCCAGCCTGGCCGCCAGCTTTGACGCCGCGCTGAAAACCGAGCTTTCCGAGGAGCGGGTCAAGGCCCGCATGGACGGCTTTGAGCGGTTTGAGCGGCTGCCCTTTGTCAAGCCGGTGCCGCTGGTGGTCAAAAACCGGGTGGTGGCGGCCGTCACCCATTTTCAGGAGCGGTACACCACCGCCACCCTGTCCAACCTGGGCGTCATCAAAACGCCGCCGGAACTGGCCCCCTGGCTGCGGGGCTTTGCGGCCATGTCCAGCACCTCCAACCTGTTCGCCTGCGTCTGTTCCTGGCAGGAGGACCTGGTCGTGTGCCTGTCCTCGGCCTACCGCAGCACCGGCGTGCCGCGGCGGCTGTTCAGCGGCATCGCGGCCGAGGGCATTGAGGTGACGCTGTATGCAAACGAGGTGGTGACCGGATGAAAACCTGCCCCAACTGCAAGATCCGGGTGGGCGGCGACCCCGTCTACTGCCCCCTGTGCCAAAGCCAGCTGCTGGGCGCGGGGGAACCGCCCCGCTACCCGCCCACCCAGCCGGAACTGCGGCGGTACTCCATGGCCTACAAGATCGTGGCCTTTGTGCTGCTGACCGCCGCCGTGGTCTGCGTAGCCATCGACCTGCTGGGCCCCGAAACGCCGGTGCGCTGGAGCATCCCGGTGGTCATCGGGGTGGCGGGCGTGCTGGTGCTGCTGCGCGCCATGATGAAGCGCCGCCGCAACGCCCCCAAGCTGCTGTTCCAGACATTGGTGCTGGTCTCGGCGGTGCTGGTGCTGTGCGACTGGGCCACCGGCTGGCACCGGTTCAGCGTAAACTACGCGGTGCCCATCCTGTGTACGGCGGCGCTGGTGCTCAACGCCGTTTTCGCCTACGTCAACCGCCATTTTACCGAGAACGGCCTGGTCTACCTGCTATTGAACATCGTGGTGGGGGCGCTGCCCTACCTGGCGTTCCTGCTCAGCCCGGAACAGGTGCCGATGGCCTGGACCATCTGCCTGATCGTGGGCATCATCACCTTTTTGAGTCTGGTCATCTTTAAGGGCCGGGACCTGTGGGTGGAGCTGCAAAAGCGGCTGCACCTGTAACGGCAAAGCCCGGCCGTTCTATCCCGTGCGTTTTTGACATACCCCGCCAAGGAGGTCCCCATGAAAAACCTGCTGATCGTTGTGGACATGCAAAACGACTTTATCACCGGCGCGCTGGGCACCGGGGAGGCCCGGGCCATCCTGCCCGATGTGGTCAAGCTGGTCGAAAGCTGGGACGGCCCGGTGGCCTTTACCCGCGACACCCACGGCCCCGGCTATCTGGACACCCAGGAGGGCAAACACCTGCCGGTGCCCCACTGCCTGAAAGGCACCGACGGCTGGCAGATCGCCGGGGCGCTGCGCCCCTGGGCGGACAGCGCCCCGGTGTTCGACAAGCCGTCCTTCGGCTCGCCGGCGCTGGCCCACTGGTGCAGCGGCCAGCAGCCCGACAGCATAACGCTGTGCGGCGTCTGCACCGGCATCTGCGTCATCAGCAACGCGCTGCTGCTCAAAGCCGCACTGCCGGAAACGCCGGTGAAGGTCATTGCCCGCTGCTGCGCCTGCGTCACGCCCCAAAGCCACCAGACCGCCCTGGACGCCATGCGGCTGTGCCAGGTGGAGATCGTGAAGTAACGCCCCGCCGCCTTTTGCATTTAAGATTTTCCTAACATACAGCAAACTGCCCGGCCCCCATGCGGGGGCCGGGCAGTTGTTTGTGTTGCGAAAAAGTCCGTTATTTGTTTTTACAGATGCAGCACGCGGTCCTTGATCTCCTGGGTGCGGCCCTGGTTCCAGAACTGGGTGCCGATGTAGCCGCAGGTGCGGCGGGCCACGTTCAGCTTGCTCTGGTCACGGTTGCCGCACTTGGGGCACTCCCACACCAGCTTGCCGTCGTCCTCCACGATGTTGATCTCGCCGTCGTAGCCGCAGACCTGGCAGTAGTCGCTCTTGGTGTTCAGCTCGGCGTACATGATGTTGTCGTAGATGAACTGCATCACCTGGATGACCGCCTCCAGGTTGTCCTGCATGTTGGGCACCTCCACGTAGCTGATGGCGCCGCCGGGGCTGAGCTTCTGGAAATCGGCCTCGAACTTCAGCTTGGTAAAGGCGTCGATCTCCTCCGACACGTGGACGTGGTAGGAGTTGGTGATATAGTTGCGGTCGGTGATGCCGGGGATGATGCCGAACCGCTTTTGCAGGCACTTGGCAAACTTGTAGGTGGTGGATTCCAGCGGGGTGCCGTACAGGCTGAAATCGATGTTGCTCTCGGCCTTCCACTTGGCGCAGGCGTCGTTCATGTGCTGCATGACCTCCAGCGCAAAGGGCTTGGCGGCCGGATCGGTGTGGCTGCGGCCGGTCATATACTTGCAGCACTCGTACAGGCCGGCGTAGCCCAGGCTGATGGTGGAGTAGCCGCCGTACAGCAGCTTGTCGATGGTCTCGCCCTTTTTCAGGCGGGCCAGCGCGCCGTACTGCCACAGGATGGGCGCAGCGTCGGACAGGGTGCCCTTCAGGCGGTTGTGGCGGCACATCAGCGCCTCGTGGCACAGCGCCAGCCGCTCGTCAAAGATCTTCCAGAACTCGTCAAAGTCGCCGTGGGAGCTGAGCGCCACGTCCACCAGGTTGATGGTGACGACGCCCTGGTTGAAGCGGCCGTAATATTTCGGCTTGCCGTCGTAATTTTTGGCGTTGGCAATGTTGTCCCAGCCGTTGCCGCTGCGGTCGGGGGTCAAAAAGCTGCGGCAGCCCATGCAGGTGTACACGTCGCCGTGGCCCTCGGTCTCGCCCTTGGACAGCTTATACTCCCGCATCTTCTTCTCGCTGATATAGTCGGGCACCATGCGCTTGGCGGTGCACTTGGCGGCCAGCTTGGTCAGGTAGAAGTAGGGGGTGCCTTCGCGGACGTTGTCCTCCTCCAGCACGTAGATCAGCTTGGGGAAGGCGGGGGTGATCCAGACGCCGGCCTCGTTCTTGACGCCCTGGTAGCGCTGGCGGATGGTCTCCTCGATGATGATGGCAAGGTCGGCTTTCTCCTGGGGGTTGCGCGCCTCGCCCAGATACATAAAGACGGTGATGAAAGGCGCCTGGCCGTTGGTGGTCATCAGGGTGACCACCTGGTACTGGATGGTCTGCACGCCGCGCTTGATCTCCTCGCGCAGGCGGCCCTCGACGATCTCCGAGACCTTTTCCTCGCTGGGCCGGACGTCCAGGTTCTTCAGCTCGGCCTCCACGTCGCGGCGGATCTTTTTGCGGCTGATGTCCACAAAGGGGGCCAGATGGGTCAGGCTGATGCTCTGGCCGCCGTACTGGTTGGACGCCACCTGGGCGATGATCTGGGTGGCGATGTTGCAGGCGGTGGAGAAGGAATGGGGCTTCTCGATCAGCGTGCCGGAGATGACGGTGCCGTTCTGCAGCATGTCGTCCAGGTTGACCAGGTCGCAGTTGTGCATGTGCTGGGCGAAGTAGTCGGCGTC
>HBJMC02800__coassemble_219_pt1 | contig 27947 bp, 24 predicted proteins | sample HBJMC02800__metabat2_low_PE_013 | metagenome-assembled genome bin HBJMC02800 | reverse complement strand
GGCCATAGCGGTGTTTGTCCGCTGCTTCCAGGATCGCGCGCATGGGTACCAGCATAAAGATTTCCCTTCCTTTTTACATATCATCTCAACACGATTGTGTCATTTTCCGTTTTGTCCCGTCTGATAAACGGTCTTGCCGCCCACAACGGTACGGCGCACCTGCCAGGCTTCGTCCAGCACCACCAGGTCGGCATCCTTGCCGGCTTCAATGCTGCCCTTGCGGTCAAAAATGCCCATCAGGCGGGCAGGGTTCTCGGTCAGCAGAGGGAGGACATCCTCGGCACCGCGGCCGGTGAACGCCATAAGGTTGCGCAGTGCGGTGTCCTGCGACAGCGTACTGCCGGCCCGCACACCGGTGCTGGCCAGCTTGGCGTCGCCGTCCACCACGACCACATCGTTGACGCCCAGCTTGTAGTTGCCGTCCGGCAGGCCGGCGGCCTGGATGCTGTCGGTGATGGCCACCACCTTGTCCCAGCCTTTGCAGGCCAGCAGCATCCGCACCGAACCGGGGTGCAGGTGGCGGCCGTCGCAGATGGCCTCGCAGTAAACGTCGTGCTCCAGCACGGCTCCCATCATGCCGGGTCGATGCTGGTGGAACAGCCCCATGGCATTGAAAGTATGGGTGCAGACCCTGGCTCCGTTGGCAATGGCCTGGCAGGCGGTGTCATAATCGGCGCCGGAATGGCCGATCGCCACCGTGACTTCGCCGGAAATATCGGCGATCATCTGGTTGACGCCCTCCACTTCGGGCGAAACGGTAATGTAGCGGATGGCGCCGCCGGCAGCCTGCTGATAACGGCGAAACAGGGCAGCGTCGCCCTTGCGCAGCAGGCTTTCGGGCATGGCGCCCTTGTACTCCGCCGAGAGAAAGGGTCCCTCCAGGTGGATGCCCAGCAGCTGCGCGCCGGTGACGGGGGCTGCCATGGCCTGCTTTGCCTGTTCGATGCACCACAGCGTCTGCTGCTCGGTATCGGTCAGGATGCTGCACTGCCAGCCGGTGGTGCCGTGGCGGGCGAAAAAGGCGCCGATCTTAGCCAGGTCGGCGGAAGTGGCGGCGTTGACGTCGATGCCGTCGCCGCCGTGGGTGTGCAGGTCGATAAATCCGGGGACCAGCGCCATGCCGCCCAGGTCCACCGTCTGGCAGCCTTCCGGGGCGGCCAGGTGCGGGCCGACGCCGTCAATGACGCCGCCGCAGACCAGCACGTCGGCAGTCTCAAACATATGATCGCGGTAGACGCGGGCGTTTTGGAACAGGATGTCTGCCATCAGGTCCACCTCCCCTTAGTACGGCTGCCCGGCCGCCACGTCGTTGACATAAATGCAGGCGTTGGGATGGTTCTGCGCCAGCGTGGCGGGGAATTCAGCGGTCTGCTCGCCGTAGGCAGCGCGGCGGACCACCGCGCGGTGCCAGTCGCGGAAAACGCCCAGGCAGATCTCCCGTGCGCCCAGGATCTGCCGAATGCCGATGGTAATGCAGCGCCGGGGCATGCACTCCAGCGCGCCGCCCAAATCGCCCACCGAGTTGGTGGCGCGGGTCTCGGGGCGGATATCCAACACGCGGGTGGGCAGGGCGGCGAACTGCTCGCAGCTCAGTTCCGGCTGAGGCTCGTTGAAGGCCAGGTGCCCGGTAATGCCGATGCCGCCGAAGGCGATATCCACGCCGCCCAGCTCCTCGATGAGCCTGTCGATGCGGGCGGGGTCGGCCGGGTCAGGGAAAACGCGCTGGGTTTCGGGCATGACCAGCTCCGGGTCGATTTGGGTGTAGACCACCCGGTCCATAAAGCCGCGGAAGGACAGCGGGCTGGCGCTGTCGATATAGCTGTCATCATCTTCCAGATACTCGTCCATGTTCAAAAACCAGACGTTTTTCAGGCTGATGCGCTCGCGGTTGACGCGCTCCACAAAGAACGGGTACTGCCCCACCGGCCCCACCGGGCAGATGAAAACCGTATGCCGGCCGGCGGCGTTGTTGCGGGCAATGCAGTCCGCCATCTTATCCGCCATGGCGCGGAACACTTCTTCCGAGTTACTCATTTTGACAAGGGGGATCTTGGCGTCCTTGCCCAATGTTTCCGGGGAAATATGATAATATGCTTTGTCCATGGGAAATGCAGCTCCTTTCCTGCAGGTCGTTTGTGTATTGCTGTGTATCGGCTTGCCGGCCGGGGGTCAGCGGAACAGGTGCTCCAGCCCCAGGTCGCGGATATGGGCCACGATCTCTTTGGTGCGGGTGCAGCCGAATTTTTCGCGGATGCGGTGGATCTGGCCCTTAACGGTGTCCTGCCCCACAACACGGATCTCGCTGATCTGGCGGGCGTTGAGGCCCTGCAGGAGGTAGCGGATCAGCTCCCGCTCGGTGGGGGTCAGCGATGCCAGCGTGTTGACAAAATAGAGCAGGCTGGTCTCGTTGCGGCGCAGGCGGGAATATTCCCGCAGCATGACCTCCTGGGTATGGGCGGACATGATGGGGGTGCCGGCGTAGGCCATGCGGATGTGGCGGTAGAGCAGCTCGTTATCGCTGCCCTTGACAAAGTAGTCCACCGCGCCGGTGGCCATAGCGGTCAGGATCATGTCGTCGTTGTCGTGGGCAGTCAGGTAGATGATGCGGGCCTGGGGCTTTTGGGGGTGGATGCGGGCGGCCGCGTCGATGCCCGCCTGGATGGATTCCATTTCAATGTCCAGCAGGATCACGTCAAAGTCGCCGGCAAGCGCCAGTTCCACCGCCTGCGCGCCGGTAGCCGCCTCGCCCTCCACGGTAAAGTCCGGCTGGCTGTTCAGCTGCTGGCACAGGTCCTCGCGCAGGATGTCGTTATCCTCCGCCACCAGGATGCGGATGCTCATGGTTTGCTCTGCCTCCTTCTGCCCCGTTCCGGCAGCAGCTTGGGCAGCAGGATGTAAAACGCCGTGCCCTTGCCGTAGTCGCTGTCCACCTTCAGGGTGCCCATGTGCTTTTTAACGATCGTGCGCACATAGTATAACCCCATGCCCCAGTTGGAATTGGAATTTTTGCTGGAGTAGAACGGTTCAAAGATCTTTTTCATCTCATACTTGCCAATGCCCACGCCGCTGTCCTGCACGCAGATGCCGATCTGGGTGGGTTTTTCGTAACAGGTCAGCCGCAGCGGGGCGTCCCGCCCGGCCGCAATCGTCGCCTCCCAGCCGTTGATCAGCAGGTTTGCCACCGCGGCCTGCATGTGGGACTCGTCGGCCAGCACCATCAGGCCGGGCGGCAGCTCCGCCTCCACGCGGGCGGCGGGATACTTTTTGTGCAGCACCTGGACCGCCCCCTGCACAATGGGCTCCACCGGGCATTCCCGCATGGAGATGGCATTGGATTTCAGGCTTTTGTACAGTTCCCCCACGTGTTCCAGCAGGCCTTCGTTGGTGTCGGACATCTGCTGCAGCAGGGCGCGGGCCCTGGCCAGGTCGGGCTGCGGCGCGTCCAGCTCCTGGGTCAGCCGCCGGCAGAGGACGCGGTTTGCCAGCAGCTGGTTTTTGATGCCGTGCAAAAACACCCCGCCGCTCATGCTGGCGGTATCGTACTTCCGCTGGAGGCGGATGTCATCGGCGGTCTCGCTCCACTCGATGCGGGCCATGCCCACCATCGACAGCGTTCCCGCCAGCAGCGCGGCCATGTTGATGACCACGACCGCCAGATAGGTCCCCGGCGACAGGTAGGGATTTAAGTACCACAGCCCCAGAGAGAACATATAATCGCCCCGGTAAAACAGGTAGACCTGGGCCGGGTCCTGGGGGCAGTAGATGGCGTACAGCGCCGCGATGCTGACAAGCAGCACACACCGCACCGCCACCGAGTTGCGGATGTAGCGGATGCGGGTAAAGCCGGGCTCCCGCACCAGCATCCAGCAGCCGGCCAGCAGATAAAGTACGATCCACGCCAGGGAAAAGCGGACCGCCGCTCGCTGCAGGGCTTCGCTGTCGGCGATCGAAGTGAACACCGTCGGATAATACAGCGCCAGCGAGACAACGGGCAGCACCGCGGCTGCCCAGCTGTGCCGCCGCAGCCAGTTGAGCCGCGGGTCGCTGGAAGATTCCAGCGCCGTGAGCAGGAACAGCCACGGAAAGGTGAACCGGCCGATGGCCATACCGTAACCCAGCTGCTGCAGCGTCATGATCGCATACTGCAGCGTGTGGCGAAACCCCGATGTGACAAACAGCACCGTGCTGAGCGGTTCCACAATGCCGCCCTTTTTGGCGATGTAGGTCAGCATGAACAGCAGGTAAACGCTGAGGCTGGCCGCCAGCGCGCACAGCAGCAGATATTCCTTTTTGCGCCGCACCACCGCAAACACGGCGGATACGGCCAACAGGCAGACGGATACAGCCAGCGGCATGGCCGGCGCCCCCTTTCCGGCTGCGCCGGCATTGGGTTCTGCCGGACGCATGTTCCATTAGATAGAATGATTAATAAATTATATCACACCCTTCGCCGCTGCGGCAGGTACGGACGAAATTTTTCACCGGCCGGGCGCCGCAGCCTGTATACGGACAAAACGGGGCACAACGTCCGTTTTGTGCCCCGTTTTGTCCTTTGGGTATTGCTGTGCGGGGCAGCCGCTTACTCGGCAGCCTCCTTCATCAAGTCAAACATGACATAGTCGCTGACGGGGACCTCGCTCTCCACATCGCCGCTGGCGATAAAGCCGTCCTGCTGAGACTTGTACAGCGCCTCGATGGTGCCGTCGTTAATCTCGGCCATCATCTCGTCAGAGGTCAGCCACTCGGCGTCGCCGCGCTGGCTGTAGACCGTGTCAAAGTCCAGGGCGCACTCCTCGGCGATCCACTGGCTGATCTGCTCGGCGTTGGCTTCGTCGGCGCGGTAATCCTTGGCCTTGTACAGGGCGCGGGTGAAGCGGAGCAGGTTGTCGTAATTCTCGTCGGCATAGTCGGCCATGCAGATCCAGCTGGAAACCGAGGCAGAGCTGTCAGAGAAGCTCAGGTTATCGGCCAGCTCGATCACATCGTCGCCCAGTTCTTCCTGGACCGCCAGGGTGCTGGGGCTCCACAGAGCGCAGGCGTCCAGAGAACCGGAGACCATCGCGTTGACGATGCCGGAGGGTTCCATCTCCATGGCGTTGATGTCATCGATGGTCAGGCCGGCGGAAGCCAGGGTCTTTTGCAGGATGGCCTCGCTGGAGGTGCCGGAGGCATAGCCGACCGTCTTGCCGGCCAGGTCGGCGGCAGTCTCGATGCCGTGGCTCTTCAGGGCCATGACGCGGTCACCGTTGCCCACATGGGCAAAGCAGAAGATCTTGGCCTGGCCGTTGATGCACAGCTTGTGGGCGCCGGAGCCGATGTAGCCCACGTCGATGGAGCCGTTCTCCATAGCGGCGATGATGGTGGGGCCGTCCTGGAACTGGACCAGGTTGACGTCAATGCCTTCCTCTTCAAAATAGCCCATACGGTCGGCGGTGACCACCTCGACCAGGCTGGAGTAGTTGGGCATATAGGCCACGTTCATGGTGATGGGTTCCGCTTCCGGGGCAGCGTCGGCCGCCTCGCTGGTGGTGCTGGAGCTGGTGTCAGCGGGCGCGGATGAGCTTTCCGACGCGGTGGAGCCGGGATTGCTGCAGGCCGCCAGGCTGAACGCCAGAGCCGCAGCAGTCAGGGTTGCAAGCAGTTTTTTCATGGGTCGTTTTCCCTCCAATTTGGATATTAGAGTGTGCCTGATAAATCCAAAGTGCCGGGGATTTTCCAGATACACCCTGTTTTTTGCGGGGCCCGTGCGGGCGCCCGTTCGGACCATTATTTGCGGACTTCCAGGTATTCCTTGTAGACCTCGCCCCAGATGATATTTTTCAGCTCGTTGAAGCGGGGGCTCATGCGGGTCTCCTGGGTGCGGGGATAGGGAATGTCAATGTCGACGATCTTTTTGATGCGGCCGGGGCGTGCGCTCATAATAACGCAGCGCTGGCCCAGAATGATGGCTTCCTCCACATCGTGGGTGATGAAAAAACAGGTTTTCTGCTTTTTCTCCCAGGTGTTCAGCAGGTCGGTCTGCAGCTGGGCGCGGGTCTGGGCGTCCAGCGCGCCGAAAGGCTCGTCCATCAAAAGGATCTCCGGCTCGGCGGCATAGGCACGCGCGATGGCGACGCGCTGCTTCATACCGCCGGAAAGCTCTTTGGGGTAATGGTCGGCAAACTTTTCCAGGTCGACCATCTGCAGGTACTTCATAGCCTGCGCCTCCGCTTCCGCGCCCTTGATGCCCCGCATCTCCAGCGCAAAGCAGACGTTTTTCTTGACCGTCAGCCACGGGAACAGCGCGTACTGCTGGAACACCACGCCGCGCTCGCGGCCGACGCCCTCCACCGTTTCGCCATTGACCAGCACCTCGCCGGACGTGGGTTTGAGCAGGCCGGCGATGATGTTGAGCAGGGTGGACTTGCCGCAGCCCGAAGGGCCGACGACGGTGACGAATTCATTTTCGCGAATGTCCAGATCGACGCCGTTCAGGGCGACCATCTCGCCCTTGCGGGTATTAAACACCATCCTGACGTTGTCGATCTTGACTTTTACGCTTCTCGTTTCTCCTGCCATCCTGTCAGCTTCCTTTCTGCAAAGTCGATCAGCTTCTCAACGATCAGGCCGAGAATGCCGATGAGGATAATGTACAGCAGCATGGGGTCGGTGTCGAAGTTGCTGTTCAAGGTACGGATCCGCATGCCCAGGCCGGCGTTGGCGCCGGTGGACTCGGCCGCGATCAGGGTGGTCAGCGCGGTGGAGGCGCCCAGGCGGACCGCCGTCATGATAAAGGGCAGGCTGGCCGGCGCGATGACCCGGATAAAGATATCTTTATCCTTGGCGCCCAGCACGCGGGCGGCGCGGATCAGCGTATCGTCAATGTTCATTACGCCCTGATAGATGGTGATGCACATGATCAGGAACGTGGCGATGGTGATGGTGATGATCTGGGGCCGGCGGCCGACGCCTGCCGACAGAACAATCAGCGGCACATACGCCAAAGGCGGAATGTTGCGGATGAACATGATCCACGGGCGCAGGATGTTGCGCACCGGCACATACCACGCCATCAGGATAGCCACCGGCAGTGCAATGACAAAGCCCAGCACATAGCCGGCGATCACCGAGATCAAGCTGCTGGCGATATCCGTCAGCAGCACGCCGCGCCCGAACATGACGCCGATCTGCTGAATGGTAACGATAACATTGGGGAAGCTTCTTGCAGTGAGCGGCATCACGGAGAGGATCGTCCAAACGATCAGCGCCACGAGCAACGAGATCAGCAGCCACACCTTGGACGGGATCCGCTCTGCCAGACTGCCCGATTTTTTGTTCACAGAATCACCTTGCCTTCTTTTTGCGCCGCGCGGCCGGACCGGCCAGCGTGACATTTTTCTGCGATACCATGGTTTATGTTCAGTATATCGGAAAAACAAAAATGCTGACAGGGGGAACTTTTATCCCCCCTTATTTTATTGAACCTGCACAAAAACCACCCGCTGTCCGCCGGCAAAATGCCTGACTGCCGTCCCCCTGCTCCGCTTTTGCACCGCACAGGGATGCTTTTTCCCGAAGCACGCTGCATCTGCAACAAAAAACGCGGCGGAACCAATGGGGTTCCACCGCGCTGTGGGGTCTGGCTTACAATGCTGTTTATTTTATTTCCTTTATTAACATTTGTCAAGTGTCTATTTTTCATTTCTGCGGGAGCACAGCATCCGGCCGGGCGTTTCCCGCCCTGCCTTACCGGCAGAAAAAGGGGCTGAGCCAGGCAGCGTCACCGTTTTTCAACCAGACCCGCAGCAGGTACTGGCTGCCGGCTTCCAGCGTCAGGGGAAGGCGCCTGTGCAGGGTATAGGCCGCCTGCGGCGCCGCACGGCGCACCCGGAATTTGAAGGCGCAATGCCAGATAAAGTCGTCCCGGTAGTGGGGCGTGGGGCCGAACTTTTCGGTGATGCGCTGTTCGCTCTGGCGGTACTGGGCATAGATGCGGGTCCCCTGCAGGATCTGGCGCACCGGCAGCCGGTATTCCTCGCCGTCCACCGTCAGGCGGAGCACATCGTCAATGCCGCCCTCCACCTCGAACACCAGGCTCTCGCGGCGGACCTGGCTGGGACCCATCCATTTGCCCGTCTCGGTGCCCCGGTGCGTGGTCAGGCGGAAATCGCAGCTTTGCTCCCGCCGGTCCAGGATCTGCTGGCCAAAGCTGTTCCACAGCTTTTCAATGCTCAAAATGCGGCCGGGCACCTCCAGCCGCCCCTGCCAGACCTTCTCGGCCGCGTCGGGGAAAAGCCGGGTCTCCGGCCCCCAGCCAAACTCCACCTCGAACTTGAAGGCAAAGCGTTCCGGCAGCGGCTGACGTTCCCAGCTGCCGGAATGGACCAGCATTGTCTCCAGGATGTTATCTTTCAGCACTTCCACCCGGTCCACCGCGTTGGCCGCCGTCAGGTCCAGCGCCAGCTCGGCGGGGCCCGGTGCGACCTCGGCCCCGATGGGCGCGCCGTTCACGGTGCAGTCGATCGTCATGCGGCTGCGGCTGACGCCGTAAACCCGCCGGGCTTTCAGGCCCGCCCAGATTTCCTGCCGGCTGCGGCTCTCTGCCAGCACGCACATCATACCGTGGTCGCACTCGCCGGGGACGGCATGGTTGTCGCCGGAAGCGATGCATCCCACCTCGATGCCGCGGTCCAGCCCGGCCTCGTAACAAGTCACGCTGGTGCGGGGCCCCATATGCTCGTGCCGGTCCATGGGCAGCGGCCCGTCGTCGTTCTCGCTGCTGCCGTGGCTGGAGTAGATCTCGGCAAAGGGGGAAAATTCCGGGTCGTGGGTGGCCCAGTTTTTGCCGCGGCTGCCCGGCTGGTAGGCTACATGATGCGGGATGCCGATGGCGCCGGCCGGCTTTAAGGCATCCCGCAGTTCGCCATAGGTCATGGGATGGAGCATCTCGCCCTCTGTGGCGGGGAAAAACACATTGTGGTCGCCGTCGCTTCCGTTGCCCTGCCACTCGTAGCCGGGGAACAGCGGCCAGCCCTCCGCCGCGGCGCGGCGCGCCAGCGCCAGCACCGCCTGCCAATCGGCCTGCAGCTGGTCGGCGGGGATCAAGTCCTCCAGCTCGCCGCCGGACGGGGTGCGCCGGATGGCAAAGGGATAATAGGCAACGGGCCAGAAGTCCATCACCTGTTTGGCATGCTGATACCACTGCTCCAGCTGTCCGATCTGGTGGTGGTGCGGGTTGGAATGCATATCGGCCCAAAGATGTTCATACTGCATGGTGTCACCTCGTTTGCTGATCTTTTGACGGCGCAGTGCCGCGGGTGGGGATCTCGGGTTAAATGTATCATATTTGTTTGTATTTGTAAATACATTTATCCCGCCTGTTCTTCCATCTTTTTCATTTGCCCTCCCCTTCCTTTACGAATCCCCGCCTTTGTGCTACAATATCCAGATATCGGGGGCTTTCCCCGGCGGGCCAAGGGCCCGGCCGAACATTTACGCAGAAAAGCTGCGAGGAGCCTTTCCATGCAAAAACAGAAAACTTCGATTTTTACCCGCACGTTTGCGGTACAGGCCGTTTTGCCCTGCCTGCTGGCAGTGGCGGCGGCCTTTGTCGCGTGGTTCCAGCTGGAGCTGTCCGACGCCGTGACCGCCGGCTACCTGCTGGGGCAGCTGCCGGTGTACGCGCTGCTCAACGCGCTGACGGCTTTCTGCCTGACGCTGGCGGTCTATCTGTTTGCCGGGCGCTGGTTTGTCAGCACCGGCGTGTCCGGCGCGGTGTGGACGATCCTGGCCATCGTCAACTACTACACCCGCGACCTGCACGGCTCGGCGGTCATGCCCCAGGACGTACTGAACCTGGGCACCGCCGCCGAGGTCATGGGCAGCTACACGCTGCATGTGGACGCCAAGGTGGTTGGCATTGCGCTGCTGTACCTGCCGGTGCTGGCGCTGGCCTTTGTGCAGGCGCGGCTGGAGCGCGGCCGCCGGGGCGTGCGGGCCTCCTGGCCGGCCAGGCTCCGCCGGGCCGCGTGCAGCCTGGCGGGGGCGTTCGCCATCTTGTATCTGGGCTATTTCAGCCCCTGGCCGGTGATGCCCGTAGGGGACTACGGCTGGAACTGGCAGCCTACCTATTATACCTACGGATTCCTGGCCGGCACGGTGCGGGCGACCTCGCTGCTGGCGGACCCGGTCATCCGGCCGGCGGACGCCACGGAGGAAACGGCCGCCGATGCGCTGGCCCTGGCGGCCGACTACCAGCCTGCCGCCGCCGAGGCCGACCCGCAGGACTACCCTGACATCGTGATGATCTTGTCCGAGAGCTTTTACGACATCAGCCTTGTCACCGACCCGCAGGCCGACACCGACTACCTGGCCAACCTGCACGGGCTGGAAAACAGCATCCAGGGGCATGTGGTCTCGCCCCACATCGGCGGCGGCACCAACCACAGCGAGTACGAGATGCTGACCTCCAACTCGCTGATGCTGGCCCCCGCCGTGACGCCCTACAACTGGCTGGACCTGGACGGCGCGGAAAGCATTGTCAGCTACCTGAAGGACCTGGGCTACGCCACGCTGGCCGCCCACCCCTACACCGGCAGCAACTACAACCGGGACACCGCCTGGGTCCGGCTGGGCTTTGACGAGACCCATTTTGCCGACAGCTTCCCCACCCGGGAATCCTACGGTGACCGCCCCTACCAGACCGACTCGGCCACCTACCGGGACCTGGAGGCGCTGTACGAGGCCATGCCGGCCGACCAGCCCCGGTTCGCCTTTCTGGTATCCATCCAGACCCACGGCGACTACGACATGAACGACCCGGAGCTGGACCTGGTCCACGCGGCAGCCGACTACGGCCGCTACGATGCCGAAGTGGACGAGTATCTGTCCTGCATTGCGCTGAGTGACCAGGCCATCGGCGAGCTGTGCGATTATTTCACCCAGGTCTACGAGGAGACCGGCCGCCGGGTCATCGTCTGCCTGGCGGGCGACCACGCGCCCAGCTTCATCGACCACATCGCCGACCACGACGGCATCTCGGACAACGACCTGTGGATGCTGGAGCGCAGCACGCCCTACTTTATCTGGGCCAACTACCCGCTGGAGAACGCCGGGCAGACAAGCGAGGCCGACCCCTGCAGCCGCATGGATCTGTGCGACCTGGCCCCCACCCTGGCCGAGCAGGCGGGGCTGCCGCTGTCGGACTACTACCGCTATATCCTGAACATGAAACAGGAGATTCTGGTGCAGACCGGCGGCTGCGACTACATGGACGAGACCGGCGCCCTGCGCGCCTACGGCAGCGACCCGGCGGACGACGCGCTGCTGCGGGGCTATTTTGCGCTGGAGTACGGGCGGATCGCCAACCTGAAATAAAGAGGCAAACCGCCTGCTGCCGGCCCGCAGGCAGAACAGGCATAAATGACCGGAGACCAAAGAGATCGGGAGGCGCAAAATTATGCATCGGCCAAACCTTGGCCTTGTGTTGGAGGGCGGCGCCATGCGCGGGCTGTACACCGCGGGCGTGCTGGATGTTTTTCTTGAACAGGGCATCGCGGTGGACGGCGTCATCGGCGTGTCGGCCGGAACCGTGCACGGGGTGTCCTATGTGTCGGGGCAGCACGGGCGCAGCATCCGCTATTACGAGAAATACCGCAGCGACAAGCGGTTTATGGGGCTGTATCCCCTGCTGACCACCGGCGACATCGTGGACAAGACCTTCTGCTACGAGGACATCCCCTGGCGGCTGGACCCCTTTGACAACGACGCTTTTGTCAAGGCGGGCACCCCTTTTTATGTCACCTGCACCAACGTGGAGACCGGCAAGGCGGAGTACATCCGCTGCACCGACTTTAAGGGCACCGACGCGATGGAGTATCTGCGTGCCGGCGCGTCGATGCCGCTGGTCTCCCGCATTGTGGAGGTGGGGGGCAAAAAGCTGCTGGACGGCGGCGTGGCCGACCCCATCCCGCTGGCCGCTTTCCGCCGGATGGGCTACGAGCGCAACATCGTGGTGCTGACCCGCCCGGCCGGCTACCGAAAAAAGCCGGCCAGCCCGCTGCCCTTTCAGGCGGTATACCACAGCCACCCCGCTTTTGTGCAGGCCATGGCCGACCGCCATGCGGTCTACAACCGGGAGGTGGCCGCCGCCGAGTGCGGCGCGGCCGACGGCAGCGTGCTGCTGCTGCGCCCCAGCACGGACCTGAACATCAGCCGCACCGAGCGCAGCGTCCAAAAGCTGCGCCAGCTGTACGAGCTGGGCCGCAGCGACACGCTGGCCCGCCTGGGCGAGCTGAAACACTTCTGCCAGAAGTGACCGTCCCCCCTGCCCTTGCGCTTTTGCCGCGCATATGGTACAATATCCCGCGGACGAACGGCCCAGCGGCCTGCCGGCTGCGGTTCGTTGCCCGCAGCGATACCTCCCCGGCGGCCGGGTCCCCGGCGCCGGATCTGACGGGCAGGCGGGGCCTTTTGTTGGCGGCGCGGTTTTTCCGCGGCCGCTTTGCACCCGATTTTGGGGGATATGGGCGCGGCGCAGGGGTCCTGCACCGCGCCTGTTGCGTTTTACCCGCAAAACCTGCCAAAAAAGGCGGGTGCTGTTTTATACATCCTGTCAAAAAACGCCGCCCGCCCTGCCTGCTTCTGGCGCAGGGGCGGGCGGCGTGCTATCATAGAGACAGCATACCGCGGGCGTGCGCCCCTGTGCGCCCGCCCGCCGCGGCGGAAAATGCCGCGCATAACGAGAGGAAGAGATGCTGCCATGGAATTTCTGCTGACCCGCCGGGTCAAGGTCAGCGCCCAGTGGTCCAGCGAACCGCTGCGCCGCGCCCTGGCCCGCTTTGACCGCGACCTGGAAATGACGCTGAACGCCGGCGACCTGGTCCCTGCCGGGCGCATCGCGCTGGTGCTGGCGCGCCAGCTGCCGCCGGAACAGTTTATCATCGACCTGCAAAGCGCCGACTCGATGGTCATCCGCGCCGCCGACGACCTGGCCGCGGTGTATGCGCTGCTGCACATCAGCCGCACCGCGCTGGGCATCCTGCCGCTGTGGTTCTGGAACGACCAGCGGTTTGAAAAGCGGGAGCTGGCCGCCATTTCCACCGAACATTACACGGCCAGGCCCGCCTCGGTGGGGCTGCGGGGCTGGAGCTTTGCGGGCGGCCAGCTGCTGGAAGGCTGGAACGCCGGCGCACAAGACCTGAACTGGGAGATGGCCCTGGAGGCGCTGCTGCGCCTGGGCGGTAACTTTGCCGCGCTGCCCGCCGGCCCCGCCGCCGACCTGGCCGGGGCCATGGGCCTGTGGCGGCTGCCCCCCGCCGGCCTGCCGCTGGAGGCCGTGCCCTTTGACAGCCGCTGGCCCGGCCGGTCGCCCCTGTATGCCGACAGTGCCGACGCCTACAAAACGCTGTGGGCCGCCGCGGTGGAGCAGCACAAACACCAAAAGCTGATCTGGCGCATCGGCCTGCCGGAACAGGGCGGGGGCATCCTGCCCGACCTGGCCGCCGCGCCGCTGCCCCGCCAGGGGGAACAGGTCAGCCGGGTGCTGCGCGCCCAGTTGGACGAGGTGCGCGCCGTGCTGCCTGCCGCGCCCGTCTGCGTCGAGATGGACAGCCGGCTGGCCCCCCTGGCCCAGGCCGGTGTGCTGGACCTGCCCGACGACGTCATCCGCCTGTGGCCGGACAACGGCTACGGCAAGTTTGCAGCGCCCCGGCAGGGCCAGGCAGACCCCCGCACGCCGCGGCTGCCCCGGCCGGGCAGCGCCGGGCGGCAGGGGGTGTATTTCCATGCGGCGGTCAGCGACGGGCTGGCCGGCAACTGCCTGACCATGCGCCCCGCCCCCATGGAACAGGCCGCGCAGGAACTGTGCGACGCCTTTGAGCAGGGCGCGCGGGCCATGTGGCTGGTGTGCGCCGGCAGCGTAAAGCCCCATGTCTACCCGCTGGACGTGCTGGCCGCCCTGTGGCGGGACGTGGACACCGACGTGGACGCCCACCGCGCCGCCTACCTGAACGCCTACTACCGCGCGCCGGACGGCTGGGCGCTGCAGCCCCGCCAGCTGGACGACCTGGGCACCTGCCTGAAAGCCTGGTCCCAGAACACCGCGGCCTTTGGCCCCTGGCCCGACCAGCGCGCCGGCGAGCAGCTGATGGTCTGCGCCTGCCGCGCGGCGGCCACCGCCTGGCTGGCCGGGCGGACGCGGAGCTCGGTGCCGGGGCTGCGCTGGGCCGCCGGCGACCGCCCCTTTGCCGAGCAGCTGGCCTGGCTGCGGGGCGTCTGCGCCGACGCGCTGCCGGGGTTCGAGACGCTGCAGGCCGGCTGCGAGTACGCCGCCCGCCCCACCACCCGCCTGTGGAAGGACACGCTGCTGGCCCAGGCGCGGCTGTACCGCCTGTGCCTGCAGGGCACCGTGGAGCTGTGCGACGCCTGGCCGGACTGGACGGCCGGGGAATACCGCCGCTGCTTTGTGCGGCTGGGCCGGGCCGCCGCCGCCTTTGAGGACGCCCGCCGGGTGCTGGGCGGCTGCGCCCACGGCCGCTGGGCAAACTTTTACCGCCAGGAGGAGACTGCCACCGACCTGGGCCGCACCGTCTGGGTGCTGCGCGCGCTGATGGCCCTGCCCCGCGCCGCCGGCGACGGCCCCGACTACACCGGCTGGCAGCGGCAGGCACTGGGCGGCAGGGCCCCCGCCGCCGCCCTGCTGGACGAACCGCTGTGGGCCGTTTTGGAGCAGGCGGCCAAACAGCCGGACAGGACCGGCGGCCAAACTTCCTGAAGGATTCAGCGGGCATTGGCCCTGCGGCGGACCGGCCGCGGGGCCAATGCCCGCTGTTTTTGCGGCTGCGGCACGGCGGCGATGCCGCCCTGATACAAAAATGACAACCCCCTGCGCTATACTGGATATGGTTCCGATCCCACCCTGACGCAGAAAGGAAGTCCCTGCCATGAAAACTCCCCGGACCATCGCCGCGGCCCTGCTGGCCGCTTTGACCCTGGCCGCCTGCGCGCCCGCCTCCGGCACGCAGACCTCCGCCCCCGCCGCTGCCCCTGACACCGGGCAGGCCGCAGACCCGGCCGCTGCCGCCGGGGCCGACCTGCGCATTTTGACCGCGGGCAATGCCGACGGCATGTACGCCGCCGTGACCGTGCCGGAGCCGGGCAGCCGCATCTTCCCGACGCTGCTCAGCTGGATCGACTATGCCAGCGCCCGGCAGGTCATTTTGTGCAGCCGCCCCAACTGCGACCATTCCGACGACAGCTGCCCGGCCCGGCTGCCGGCGGGCGCCGGCGAGGCGGGCTGCTACGCGCTGGACGACGGCCTGCTTTTGAAGTATTCGGTCACGGACCCGGATACCTACGCGCTGACCGGGCAGTACCTGTATCTCTGCGCGGCGGACGGCAGCGACCCCCGCCTGCTGGCGCAGACTGCCGCCAACTGGGATCTCCTGACCGACGGCGACGCCGTATATTACAGCTGCCAGCAGGCCGAAAGCAAGGATCCGGACGCCCTGGCACAGAGCGTCTGGTACCGGCAGCCGCTTTCCGGCGGGCAGGCGGAGGAGCTTTTCCGCTGCGACATCGGCGATATGCCGGTGTGCTGCGCCGGGCGGGAGCTGGTGCAGGTCAGCTGGTTTGACAATGCGCTGTATGCCGTCAACATGGACACCGGCGTGCGGCGCACCCTGCCCATGACCCCCGCCGGCGAGGACGGGCAGTCCTCCGCATTCGCGGCGCTGGACGGCCGCCTGTACCAGCTTTTGCCCGGCGATACGGATACCCTCCGCTGGCTGGACATCGCCTCCGGCCAGGCCGGGACGCTGGCGCTGCAATGGCCGGACGGCGCGGCGGCCGGGGAGCCGGGCCCCTTCTCAGCGGCGGGGGGAAAGCTGCTGCTGGAACTGGGCGACGGCGCCGGCAATTACCGCCGCGTGGCGGTGGACCCCGCCGACGGCAGCGTGACGGAGGTGCCGCTGCAGTTTATGGACGGCAGCTATCTCCAGCCTGTGCGCATCCTGGCCGAGGGCGGCGGCCAGCTGTACGTCCAGTATGAGACCCGGTTCGAGAGCGTCACGCTGCCCGGCAAAAGCGGCGAGCCGGTCCCCGGCGAGACCGCCGTGCCCCGCACCGCCCTGATCTCGTACACGGATTTCTTTGCCGGCGTACCCAACTACCGCGACGTGGAAACCCTGCCCGCGGTGCAGTGACCAGGAGGTGTCCCTGCCATGTACCCTGTGCTGATCGTGGAGGATGAAAAGCCCATTGCCGACCTGATCGACCTGACGCTGCGGCGGATGCAGTACCAGTGCGTCAAGGTCTACAGCGGCGAGGACGCCGCCGGGCTGATCGTCAACCGGCGGTTTGACCTGATCCTGCTGGACGTGATGCTGCCCGGCATCGACGGCTTTGCGCTGATGGATTACATCGCCCCCACCGGAACGCCGGTGATCTTTCTCACCGCGCGGGACAGCGTGGCCGACCGGGTGCGGGGGCTGCGCATGGGCGCCTGCGACTATATCGTCAAGCCCTTTGCGCCGGAGGAGCTGCTGGCGCGGGTGGACGGCCTGATGCGCCGCACCGGCCGCCGCAGCGCCCGGCTGCGGCTGTGGCAGGTGGAGATCGACCCGGACGCCCGCCAGGTGCTGCGGGACGGCCGCCCGGTGGAGCTGACCCCGCGGGAGTTTGACCTGCTGATGGTGCTGGTGCAGAGCCGGGGCGTGGCCCTTTACCGCAATGTGCTGATGGAGCGGGTCTGGGGGCTGGACAGCGACGCCGGCCCCCGCACGCTGGACCTGTACATTTCCCGCCTGCGCAAAAAGCTGGGCTGGGCCGACAAGATCCGCACCGTGTCCGGCGTGGGCTACCGGCTGGAAGCCCGGCCCTGACCTGCCGTTTCCCCGCTTTTTTGGGAGGTGCCCCATGACCTTTGCGCGCAAGCTGACGCTGGCAATGGCGCTGCTGCTCAGCCTGACTTTGTCGGCCGGCGGGGCGTGGACCATCGGGCGGAACTTTTCCGCCGCGCTGGACACCGCCGCCGCGGACGCCGCCGCCCGCCACCTGCGGGAGCGGTATGCCGTCGAGGAGCTGCTGGCCGGCACCGGCGGGCAGCCAGGCGACATTGCCCGCGCGGTGTTCGGCTATGCCCGCAGCCTGCGGGCGGCCGGCGGCAGCGGCTACTGTTTTGCGGTGCTGGACGGCAGCGGCACCGTGCTTTGGTCCGACCTGCCCCGTGCCGTGTCCTTTGCCAGCCAGTGGCAGGCGGTGCAGGCCGGGGCCGGGGCCATGCTTTACTGCGGCAGCGCCGACGACGCCTGGCTGGTGCTGGCTTCGCCCTTGCAGGGGCAGGACACGGCGCTGTACCTGGTGGGCGGCTATGACGTCACCGCCCAGTTTGCCGAGCATGGCCGCCAGCTGCGGCAGTACCTGGCGGTGGAGTGCGCGGCGCTGGCATTGGCGGTGGGGGCGGCGGCGCTGCTGGCCTGGGGGCTGACCCGGCCGCTGCGCCGGCTGGAGGCCGCCAGCCGGGACCTGGCCGCCGGGGACTACGCCCGCCGGGTCCCGCCCGGCGGCGGGACCGAGTTTGCCCGCCTGGCCGACGGCTTCAACACCATGGCCGGCGCGGTGCAGGCCAACATGGACGCCCTGCGCCGCCAGGACGAAAGCCGCGCCCGCTTTGTGGCGGCCTTTACCCACGAGCTGAAAACCCCCATGACGGCCATCCTGGGCTATGCCGACCTGCTGCGCAGCGGCGAACAGCCCGCCGATGTGCGCCAGCTGGCCGCCGACTACATCTACCACGAATCCGCCCGGCTGGAGACCCTCAGCCGGGAGCTGCTGACCCTGCTGGGGCTGGAACAGGGCCCGCCCCCGGCCCAAAAGCCGGAGCCGGTGTCCGGCATTTTTGCCGACGCGGTGCGCAGCCTGCCCGCCCCCGCGCCGGTGCAGGTGGCGCAAAGCTGCCCGCCCGGCGCGGCGGTGTGCGCCAACCGGGCGCTTTTGGCCGACCTGGTGCGCAACCTGCTGCTGAACGCCGCCGCTGCAAGCCCGGCGGACGGCTGCGTCCGGCTGACCTGCGCCGCCCGGGGGGACCTGTGGCGCATCACGGTGGCCGACAGGGGGCGGGGCATCCCGCCCGGGGACCTGCCCCATGTGACCGAGCCCTTTTATATGGCCGACAAAAGCCGCACCCGCGCCCGCGGCGGCAGCGGCATGGGCTTGAGCCTGTGCGCCGCCATCGCCGCGGCCCACGGCACGGCGCTGCACATTGAAAGCGAGCCGGGCCGGGGCACCGCCGTCTGGCTGGAGCTGCCCGCCGCCGTCCCGCCGGCTGAAAAGGAGGACCCGCCATGCCGCAGCTGACCCGCCTGGCCGCCTTTGCCAAAAAGAATGCCGGCCGCCTGGCCACCGGGGCGGTCGTATGCCTGTGTGCCGCCGCGCTGCTTTTGCCCGGCGTTTTGGGGGCCGCCCGCCAGGCGCAGCTGCTGGGGCAGGTGCAGCCCCGCCCCGCCGTGGCGGGGGTGCCCTCGGAGCAGGCGCGTAGCATCCCGCTGCTGTATGACCTGTACCGCCGGCAGGCCGGGGACCCGCTGCCGCAGGCGGACACCGCCGCCGAAGCCGGCGAGGCAGCCGCGGTGGCGGCGGACCTGGCCGGCCGGCTGCGCGCCCTGGCCGGCGCCGGCCTGCTGACCGACGCCCAGCGGGACGCCGTTCTGTGCCTGCTGACGGAGCTGCCCGGCCGGCCGGATGCGAACATCCTGTCCGGCGGGGACGGCAGCTTTGCCGCTGCCGCCTGCTTTGGCCCGGACGGCGGCGTCAGCATGACCTGGCACCGGGACACCGGCGGCGTGGTGGAGCTCTCCTTTTGGGGCGGCGCCCTGCCGCAGCAGGCCGACCCCGCCGCAATGCTGGCCGCCTGGCGCGCCGCCCTGGGCCTGGACGTGCTGGCGGACTGGGCCGAGCCGGTGCTGAACGACGGTGCGGCCTGCCGGTCGGACAGCGCCCAGCTGTACCTTTACTGCGTGGAGTCCGTCGATTCGCTGCGGATGGAGATGGTGGTGCTGACCGCCGACGCCGTGCTGCCCGGCAGCGCCGATACCGCCCCGACACAAAAATGACAACCCGGCGTGGTATGGTAAGGGCATCCAAAGAGCCGCCGGCGCCCTGCCGGCGGCCCCCAAAAAAGAGGTGTGCCTGATGAAACGACCCGAATACGCCCGCCCCATCCCCCGCCGGGCGGCCGCCCTGGCGGCGGCGCTGGCGCTGGCTTTGTGCGCCTGCGCGCCGGGCAGCAGCCCCGCTGCCGGCGCCGAAAACCCCGCCGCGGCAGAACCTGCGGCGGGGGAGCTGCAGCTGCTTTCCCCGGGGAATGAGCAGGGCCGCTACGCGATCGGCTATGCCGGCAGCGGCCCCCAGCCTTACAGCCTGCTGTGCTGGGTGGACTATGCCGCCGCGGCGGCCGCGGTTTTGTGCAGCCAGCCCAACTGCACCCATGACAGCGACGCCTGCACCGCATGGCTGGGGCAAAGCGCCGCCGCACTGGCCTATTCGCTGCCCGACGGCCGGCTGCTGCTCCACCGCCCGGAACCGGGAAGCACGGTTTCCGCCCTGCTGCTTGCCAATGCCGACGGCAGCGACCCGGCCGAGCTGTTTTGCACGGCGGACGTCATCCGGGCGGATATGGCCGACAGCCAGTGGCTGTACATCGAGCGGTATGCGGCGGAGGACGACGCCGCGCAGAACGCCCTTTACCGCCTGCCGCTGGACGGCGGCGAGCCGGAATGGCTGATGGACCTGGAGATGGGCCAGAACACCAGCGCCGGCGTCATCGGCTGCCTGGGGCGGGAATTGATCTACTATTCGTTTGACTGGGGCGACGACACCGTGCCCCCGGAGGCAATGAACTGGACCGCGGAAGAGTGGGAAGCCTGGGACGCAAGCCAGACCGGCACCCACAAGGTGGAAGCCATCAACGTGGACACCGGCGCCCGGCGGCAGCTGGCGGCCTGGACTTCCCACGGGGGCAGCGCCGGCTATGCCTGCGCCGTATTTGACGGTATGCTGTACCGCACGCCGGACAACGCCCAGGGCGACCTGCTTGTTACCGACATTGCCTCCGGCAGTGAACGGACGGTAAAGATCCAGTGGCCGTTTGCCCTGGAACAAGCCCGTTGGACCGAACTCCCGGCCATGGCGGGCGGGAAGCTGCTGGTGGATGTGTGGGGCCCGGACAGCAACGAGTACCGCATCGCCGTGGACCCCGCCACCGGCGATGCGGCCGAGCTGACGCTGAAAATGCTGTCCAACGGACACCTGATCGGGATCCAGGTCCTGGGAGACAGCGGCGCCGACCTGCTGGTATGCTTTGAGATCCGCATGATGGATATTACCGACTACAGCCCGGACGGCACCCTGACCCCCGCCACCAGGGGCGTTTCGCAGTATGCACTGATCTCCACGGAGGATTTTCTGGCCAGCCGCCCCGGCTACCGCACCTTGCAGACCGACCATCCGCTTACAATGTGAAAGAAGGCCCCGCCATGGCACCGGCCACGGCAAAACGGCCGCCCCGCCGGGCGGCGGAGTATGCCATCCTGTCCGGGCAGCCTGCCTGTCAGGACATCGCCCTGGCCGAGGATATCCTTCTGGACCTGCCGTGACAAAAATGCGGCCGGCGCCCGCGGAGGGGGCTTTCTCCCTTTCCGCGGGCGCCGGCCTGCCGTACTGCAAGCTGCCCCTGTTCTTTTTCTCGCAAATCGGATGCCGGCGCGCCGGCCGGTCACCGCCGCACGTACTCCAGCCGGTAATGGGGCGAGTTGTACACCTGCACGGTAAAGTCCAGGATGCGGCCGTCGTCCAGATAGGTGGTGTTCTCGTCCCGCAAAAGCGGCGTGCCGGCCGGGATGCCAAAGGCTTTGGCGGTGGCCTCGTCGGCCAGGATGGGCGTGACGGTGTGCCGGCTGTACGCCACCTGGCGGCCCAGCTCCTGCTGAAAATAGCGGTACTTGCCGCTTTGCAGGGCCTGGAGCGAAATGCCGGGGTACTCCTGCGCGGACATGCGGCTGGTCTCCAGCATAAACAGCACCTCGTCGGCGTACTGGCTGCGGCGGAAAAAGTAAACGGGCGCCCCCGGTTCGACGCCCAGGCGGCGGGCGGCGTCCCCGTCAGCAGGTTCCAGGCGGAACTCGGTCACCTCGGTGCGCGGGGTCAGCCCCTGGGCACGCATCTCGTCGGCAAAGCTGACCACCCCCGGCAGCTTGCCCGCCTGGGGCAGCCGCGACACAAAGGTGCCCGCCCCCGGCGTGCGCACCAGAAGCCCCTGGACCACCAGCCCTTCCAGCGCCTTGCGCATCGTCACGCGGGAGACGCCGTACTGTTTTGCCAGCTCCTGTTCCGGCGGGATGCAGCTGCCCTTTTTGTAGCGGCCGTCCGCGATCTGCGCCAGCAGGTCAGCCTCGATCTGTTTGTAGCGTGGGAGCGGTCTGGACATGGCTGCGCCTCCTTTGGGCGGGAAATGTATCTACATTTGTAGTATACTACCACGCCCCCGCCAAGGCAAGGGCCGGCCGGGGTGCCGATTGCCAAAACGCCCTGCATGCGGTACAATAAAGGCACACCGCAGCGGCCGGCGGGACCGTCGGGCCTGCGCTGCGGCCGGGGCAGGTTTGCCTGCCAAAACCATGTTCTTGACAGGGAGGGTTTACCTATGTCCAAAGCTGTTGTGTTTTTTGCGCCGGGCCTGGAGGAGTGCGAGGGCCTGCTGGTGGTGGATATCCTGCGCCGCGCCGGCGTTGAGGTGACCATCGCGGCGGTGGGCGGCAGCAAAACGGTGGTGTCGTCCCACAAGGTGCAGATCGTGGCCGACGCCATGGCCGGCGAGATCGACCCCGCCGGTTACGACGCCTGCATCCTGCCCGGCGGCATTCCGGGCGTGAACAACCTGGCCGCCGACGCCGATGTGCGCCGGGTGACCGTCGCCTGCGCCGAGGCCGGCAAGATCGTGGCGGCCATCTGCGCCGGGCCCACGGTGCTGGCGGGCTTTGGCCTGCTGGGCGGCAAACAGGCCACCGTCTACCCCGGCATGGACGACAAGATGGACGGCGCGGTGTGCACCGGCAGCGAGGTGACGGTGGACGGCAAGATCACCACCGGCCGCGCGCTGGGCGCCGCCATCCCCTTTGCGCTGGAGCTGGCCGCCCAGCTGGCCGGCCGGGAAGCCAGCGACCGGGTGCGCCAGGCCATCGTTTACCCCTACTGACCGTTCGCGGCGGACAGAAAAATCCCGCCGCCGCTTTTGGCCGGCCGGATACGCCACCAAAACCGCAAAGCCCCCGCCCTGCGGTCCTGCACCTTTTGCAGGGCCGCGGAGCGGGGGCTGTTTTGCTTCCTTCATGGTTTCCGGGGATGTTTCAGCTCCAGCCAGGCCAGGTCGCCGCGCTCCAGGCCGTGGATCAGGACCTCGGCGGTGGCGATGTTGGTGGCAACGGGGATGGTGTGCACGTCGCACACGCGCAGAAGCGATACGTCGTTGGGCTCGCCGGGCTTGGCGTTGACGGGATCGCGGAAAAACAGCAGCATATCCACCTCGCCGTAGGCGATCATGGAAGCCAGCTGCTCGGCGCCGCCGCGGCTGCCGGGGTACAGGCAGCGCACATCCAGGCCGCAGGCGTCGTGCACCACCTTGCCGGTGACGCCGGTGGCGACCAGCTCGTTTTGCGACAGGATGCGGACGTAGGCGGTACAGAACTGCGCCATCAGCTCCTTGCGGGAATCATGTGCGATCAGGGCGATCCTCATTGCCGGTATGCTCACTTTCCCCCGGCGCAGGTCGGCCGGGTCCTGATTCGTACAGGGCGCCATGCGGTCCCTGTGCGGTAAAGATACCACTATAATAAAACAACGGACGCCAAAATGCAAGCCGCGGGGGCCGGGCGCGGCGGCGGGCGGGCCGGGGCCCCAAAAAGGCGGGGGAGTTTTCCACAAGCGTGTGGAAAACTCCCCCGCCCTGTTTTATGGGCTGCGGGCAGCCGGGTCAGAACCGGTCGACGGCGAACACCGCCGCGCCGGCGGCGCGGGCGGCGGCCAGGCCGGGGGCCGAGTCCTCAAAGATCATGGTATGGGCGGCGTCGATGCCGAAATGGGCCATGGCGGCCAGGTAGCCTTCCGGGTCGGGTTTGTTGTTGGTCACGTCCTCGGAGGTCAGGATCAGCTCGAACCAGTCCCGGCAGCGGAAATGATCCAGGATCTCGGTGGCGTTGCGGCGGCTGCCGGTGGTCACCAGCGCCAGGTGCGCGGTGGGGCGCATGGCCGCAAGCAGCGCAAACAGCGCGGTGTTTGGCCGCGCCGCGCCCAGGCAGGCGGCGTACAGCGCCTTTTTGCGGTCGTGGACCTGCTCCACCAGTTCCGGCGGCGGGTCGCCGCCCAGCAGCGGGCGCAAAAACGATTTGTAATATCCGCCGTTGCAATACTGTGCGTAATATTCGTCGGTGACGGTGGCGCCGACTTCCTCCAGCGCCGCGCGGTAGCTGGCCGCGTTGACCGCCACCGTGTCAAACAGCGTGCCGTCCAGGTCGACAAGGATCAGGGTGCGTTTTTCGTTGGGCATGGCAGGGTCCTTTCGGGGGAAATCAGGGAAAACTTGGAATTTTGGTGCGGCCTTTGGCCGCGGACCGGATTTTTTGGGGCAGCGTTGGCGGCGCGGCGGTGACCCGCGGGGGTATTGGCAGGGTCTATGCGGCAATGCACCCCTCAGTCACCTTCGGCGCCAGCTCCCCTTACAGGGGAGCCTTTTGTGCGGCAGGTGGTTGCAATGCCTCCCCTGTAAGGGGAGGTGGCATTGCGCAAGCGATGACGGTGCATTGCCGCCCTGGCCCCGCAAATATCCCGCCCGGCTGCCGCGCCCCTGCGCAGCGGCCGGGGATTTGATCGGCCCGGAGCGGCAGCAACTGGCAGCGGATCCCGCAGACGGGGTGCCGAACAACGCGCCCCGCAGCCAGGGGGGACCCGGCGTTCCCGCCAAAAAGCGGCGCATTCACTTTCTGCCCACAAACAGCAGATGGTTGCTGTGGCCAAAAAGTTCCGGTTTCTCGCAGGTGTAAAAGTGGTAGCGCAGATACTGGCGGTAGCTTTCCTCGTCCAGCGCGTCGATGGTGGGGGCCAGCAGCTCGGCCATGCCGTCGGCGGCCACCTGGTGCAGCAGCTGCACGCCGCCGCTCTCCAGCAGGGCGCGGGCCTTGTCCGGGGTGGTGAACACAAAGGGGAAGTCCTCCAGCCGGAAACTCTCGTGGTCGTAATCGCCCGAAAGCAGGTAAGCCGGGTCGCGGACCAGTTCGGTCAAAATCACCATGTCATTGCCCAAAAAGGCAAACAGCAGCACGCCGCCGGGCTTGCAGACGCGCATCGCCTCGGCCACACAGCGCGCCCGGTCGGCGGGCTGCCGCAGATGGTAAAGCGGCCCCAGGACCAGCACCAGGTCAAAGCTGCCGTCCGCAAAGGCGGACAGGTCCAGCGCGTTGCCCTGGTGCAGCGCAATGTCCAGCCCCGGCCGCAGCTTGCGGCGGAACACCTCCAGATTGGCTTCCGCCAATTCCACCGCCGTGACGGCGTACCCCTGCCCGGCCAGCGCCAGGCTGTAGGCGCCGGTGCCCGCGCCGACGTCCAAAATGCGGCTGCCGGGCGTCAAATATTTTTCGATATAGCGCATGGTCGTCAAAAATTCGATGCGAGCCGAGGGGGAGCAGTTCAGGCGGCTGTCCTCGTCAAACATTTGGTAAAGCCGTTCCACCCGCTCGGTGTCGGTGCGGGCGGCCAGCAGGGCCTCGATGTCCATGGTTGCTCCTTTCGTGCGGCATTGCACAGGCGGCGGCAAACGGAGACCTCACCCCTCCGGGTACCAGCGGTCGATGTCGTTGGCCACCATCAACAGGCCGGCAAAAAACATCGGCGCGCGCTTGCGGTCGCGGTTGATCTTGTAGGGCATCAGCCGCAGCCAGTGGATCAGCTCGTGCAAAAAGATGCTCTCCACCTGCCGGGGGCTGAACCTCTTGTTCAGGTAGTCCCGCACCTCGGCAAACAGCGCGTCGTAGGCCGCCGACCGGGTGAAGGTGAACTCGATGCGGTTTTCGTGCACCGAGACGCGGGGCGTCATCATCATGAACTCGTAGCCGCCGTGCAGGCTTTGCAGCAGCTTGCCATAATCCAGGAAGGGGCTTTCGTGCAGATTGCCGGTGTTGGGGTCGATCAGATACCAGCTGTCCTCGCCGGTGCGGCAGATGATGTTCTCCAGCGTCAGGTCGCCGTGGATGGCGGCCACCGGGTCGCCGGCAAACAGCGCCTGCAGCCGGGCATGGTCAAACAGCCGCCCCAGCGCCGGCAGGCCCTTGTAAGACCGGCCGTTGATCCACACCCGGTCGTAGGCCGCCAGCTCTTTCAGGCCGCGGGCTTCCCGGATCCTGGCGAGATTGGCGTCCACCTTTTGGTCCAGATACCCGGCGATCTTGGCCGGGTCGGCGGGACGGGCGGGGGTGTACAGGGTTTGGTCCAGCGTGGTCAGCACGTCCCGCAAAATGGCCGCGCTTTTTTCCACCGGGTTGGAGTGCAGGTAGCGGAACATGCTGACCGCCGTGGCGGAGTAGGCCATGTCGTACCAGCAGCAGCCGGGCTTGGCCTCGCTGCGCAAGATCTCGCAGATGGGCAGCCGGCCCTCGGCGATGCGGGCCTGCAGCCAGGCAAGCTGCACCGCCAGCTTGTCGCCGTCGGCGCCGAAGGCGTATTTGCGCCAGAAGGTGCCGGAATGGTCCATGCACAGCATAGTGGTGGCGTTGGACCCGGCACTGTGGTCCTCCAGGATGGTCACGCCCCGGTTGATGCGCAGGAACTGCTCCACATACGGTTTGTTTTGCAGGCCGAAATACTGGCTCAAAAAGGCGCTGCGGTCCCGCGGGTCCACCTGGGGCAGCAGGTTGAGGTAGTCGCCGTCGGCGGCGGGGGCAGGCGAAGCCGCGCTTGCCGCCCGGTTGATGCCGCCCCGCAGGCCGGCCGGCAGCAGCGTGGCCGCCCACATGGCCAGAATGGGCAGCACGAACCAGGCCAGCATCAAAAGCTGCGCCAGGGGCGAGATGGCGTGCAGCTGGCCGGTGAGCGAAAAGCTGGTCAGGTCCACCGCGTCGGTGCCGAACAGCATGGTGAACACATCCACCGTGCCAAGGCCGGCGCCGTACCCGGACAGCGCCGCCGCCAGCACCCGGTAGCTGGCCAGGTAGGACGCCCACATCAGCCCGGTATTCAGCAGCAGCCGCCCCGGCTTTACCCGGCGCAGGTCCTTGAAGGTGTTGATCAGGCTCCAGCAGAACACCAGGCCGTCCAGCTTGATGGTGTCGTTGAAGATGCCGCACACCGCCAGGCACAGCCGCTTGATGGGCGCGCGCAGCAGGATGACCACCGTCAGCAGCAGGGCCAGCACCAGGGCGAACACCAGATAGTAGAGGGTGTCGTCCTGAATGCCCGGCGCGCCGGCCAGCCGGAACACGCCGAACAGCACCGCCACCACCCACACGTCCAAAAAGCGGTCCATGATGACGGTGGCCAGCGCAAAGCCGACGCCGTTTTTCATCTTGCGGCCGGTGAACCAGGCGCGGAACAGGTCCCCGATGTGGAAGGGCAGCAGGAAATTGACCGCGTAGCCGCCGGCCATGCCCCGCAGCATCACGCCGCGCAGCGGCCGCTCGTAAATGCGGATGAACTGCTCCCACCGCAAAAGGCGGAACAGGTGCCCCACCAGCAAAAGCGCCACCGACGCCAGCAGAAGGGCGGCGGTCATGCTTTCAGCGCCTCAAAGCCGGCGGCGTTTTCGGGGCGCTCGGCCAGGGCGTACTCGGCCGGGGTGCCGAAGGGCAGGTGCAGGTCGGTGGCAAAGCCGCGCACCGCCTGGCCCCGCCCGGCCATGACGTTGTAGACGCCGGAGACAAAGAATTCCTGATACTGGCAGGTGTGCAGGTACTCGGCGCAGGCGGAGAGGTAGGTGGCCTTGTCCTTGAAATAGTAGGCGCCGCAGATGGCGTCATGGCTGACCACCTGTTTTTCCACCGTGCGGCAGACCAGGCCGTTTTCGCCGTACTGCAGGTAGCTGTAGGCCGGAGAATCGGAGGGGAAGGTCAAAAGCGCCCCGTCGGGGCCGGACGCGAAATCGCCCGCCCGGCAGAACTCGTCAAAGGCGCGGCACAAAAACAGGTGGTCGCAGTCGTTGAACAAAACCGGCACGCCGTCGGGCAGGCCCTCGCAGCCCTTCTGGCAGGTGACGGCGGCGCCGGGGGTCACGTCGTCCAGCGCCACGATGCGGGCGTCGGGCCAATAGGCGCGGATACGGGCGTCCAGGGCAAAGTCCCGGATATGCTCTTTGAGCACCACAAAGGTGATGCCGTCCAGCGGGATGTTTTTTTCGATGCTGCGGGCCGCCCAGTAGAAAAACGGCGCGCCGTGGATCTCGATCAGCGGCTTGGGCTGCACAAAGCCGTTTTCAAAAAAGCGGCTGCCCCGCCCGGCCATGGGCATGACAAGATGCAGTTTGGGCATACGGATTCCCCCTTGATGTTTGATTTTTCTTGTCCGGACAAGGCTCCGGCCCCGCCTGCGGGCAGCCCTGCGCAAAACGCCCTGTGCCGAAAGACCGGCGCTGCACGCCGGCGCGACGGCCCGGACGGATATTTGCACCGCAGGGCGCGGCACCCCTCAGTCTGCGCCTTGCGGCGCAGCCAGCTCCCCTTGCAGGGGAGCCTTTGCAGGCGCCGGCCGTTTGATGGCTCCCCTGTAAGGGGAGCTGTCGCCGCAGGTGACTGAGGGGTGCGGCACTTTGCCCGGCCTTTATCCCTGCGGGCGGCAGGACTTTTCCGCCGCATCCGCAAAGAGACGATCTCCGGCTTTTACACCGGCGCGACGGCCCGGACGGATATTTGCACCGCAGGGCGCGGCACCCCTCAGTC
>HBJMC02800__coassemble_201_pt1 | contig 30196 bp, 27 predicted proteins | sample HBJMC02800__metabat2_low_PE_013 | metagenome-assembled genome bin HBJMC02800 | reverse complement strand
CAGGCCGGTGCCGCGCTGGCGGCCCACCGCGTCGATCTCGTCGATAAAGATGATGCTGGGCATCGTCTTTTTGGCTTTTTCAAACAGGTCGCGCACACGGGAGGCGCCGACGCCCACGTACATCTCCACAAAGTCGGAGCCGGAGATGGCGTAGAAGGGCACGCCGGCCTCGCCGGCGCAGGCGCGGGCCAAAAGCGTTTTGCCGGTGCCCGGAGGGCCCACCAGCAGCACGCCGTGGGGGATGCGCGCGCCCAGAGAGTTGAACCGCTCCGGCGCCTTGAGGAACTCGACGACCTCCTGCAGTTCGGCCTTTTCCTCCTCGGCGCCGGCCACATCGGCAAAGGTTGCCTTGCGCTGGCTTTCCTGCTGGTCCTTGACCTTGGCGCGGCCCACGTTCATGATGCCGCTGCCGCCGGCGCCGCTGCGGTACATCGAGATGAACAGAAACGCCACGCCGCCGATCATGACCACATAGAGCACGATCTCCATCCAGGGGATGGAAGCGCGCACCGGCGTCATGTCATAGATCATGGGGGCGTCGGGGTTGGCCTCGTTGTACTGCTCGATATATCCTTCGCTGCGCAGGGTGCTCAGGAAAAAGTCGATATAAGGCAGGCGGTAGGTGGCCAGCACGGTACCGCCGTTCTGGGGGCCGTAATTCTCGTCGGCGCCGGCCAGCTCCTGCAAAAGGCCGGTGGACTCGCCGGCAGGAAGGGCGTTCTCCGGCAGGGGCTTGTCGCCCTCTTTCAGGCTCAGCTCAATGGTGCCGGTGTTCAGGTCCAGCTCAAAGGCCGTGACCTGGTTGTTCTCGAAATACTCGATGACATCGGAATAGGCCATGGTGCTGGGTTCCGAGCCGGACAGCGACGAGTACATCGTCACCATCACAAGGGCAAGCACCAGCACGATGGCAATGATGATGCCACCGCTGAAACGAGGTTTTTGCTGCAAAAAATCAACTCCTACTCTTTAGGGTGCCGCGGCCGGGGACGCCGGATGCCGATGCCGGCAGCCGTCCCTCCTCCCCTGCCGCGGCAGGCTTTATTTGTTGTACACCTGGGGCTTGAGAACGCCCACGTACGGAAGATTGCGGTATTTTTCGTCGTAGTCCAGGCCGTAGCCCACCACGAACTCGTCGGGGACGTCGAAGCCTTTGTAGTCGGGTTCGATGTCCGCCTGGCGGCGGCTGGGCTTGGAGAGGATGGCACAGATCCTGACGCTGTTGGGGTTGCGCATCTGGAGCATGGGCACCAGATGGGACAGCGTGACGCCGGTGTCCAGGATATCCTCCACGATCAGCACGTCCTTGCCGGTCAGGTCCTGGTCCAGGTCCTTGATGATCTTGACCAGGCCGGTGGTGGTGGTGTTTGCCCCGCCGTAGCTGGACACCACCATAAAGTCGATGCCGCAGGGGATGGTCACCGCCCGCATCAGGTCGGCCATGAACACCACCGCGCCCTTGAGGATGGAGACCAGCAGCAGGTCGCGCCCTGCGTAGTCGCGGCTGATGGCCGCGCCCAGCTCGGCAACTTTGTCCCGAAGCTGCTGCTCCGATACCAGAATATGGTCGATATCCCGATTCATGTCATACATGGCAGTTCATTCCTCCGTATCGCGCCAGGCCCGCACCACGCAGACGGTGCGGGTGGCCGCGGTGGGGGCAAGCCCCTCCGCAAAGCCGCAGCCCCACAGCCAGACGACCTCGCTGCCGTCCGCCAAAAGCGGCGCCAGCGCCCGGTCCGCCGGGCTTGTGCCAAGCTCGTTGAACAGTTTTTTGAGCGATTTGCTCACGTGCCGGCCGGCAGGGCGGAAAAAATCGCCCGGCTGACGGGTACGCAGCTGAATACTCTTTTGTATTTTATCATAATCTGCGCAACAGTTTAAGTCTTTTTTGAAAATTGGTGCATTTTTCAGAAATTCTTCATATTTTTGCCTCTCGATCTGCAGGCAGTAGCCCCCCGGCAGGCGGTAAAGGCCGGGCAGGGCGGGCTGCGGCGGCGCGGGCGGCGGCAGCGTGCCGGGCGGCGCCACCCGCACCAGCGCGCCGTTTTTGACCTTGTAGGTCACCTGGGGCGTCAGCTGCAAGGCGCCCTCACCCCGCAGCACCAGGAAGCGCAGCAGGCTGACATACTTTTCCTCGGCGTCCCGCACCGGGACGATCAGGCTGTGCAGCGCGGCTTTCAGGATGGGGCCGTCGGCGGCGCGCAGGCGCTCGATGTCGTAGCCGTCGCCCAGGTCCGCGGCCTGCAAAAGCGCGGCCGCCTCGCCGGAAAGCCAGTCGTCCAGCTCCTGCATCTGGCGGCAGAACCGGCCGATGGACCGCTCGGCCGCCGGGTTGACGCCGGCCAGCGCCGGCATGGCATGGTGGCGGATGCGGTTGCGGGCGTAGTCGTCGGTCTCGTTGGTAAAGTCCTGCACATAGCTTTGGCCAAGGGCGCGGCAGTATGCCGCCGTCTCGGCCCCGGTGACGCACAGGCAGGGCCGCACGTAGACGCCCCGCCGGGCCGGGATGCCGGTCATGCCGTGCAGCCCGGTGCCCCGCGCCAGCCGGAACAGCACCGTCTCGGCCTGGTCGGACAGGGTGTGGGCTGTGGCGATCTTGGCTTCCTCGCGGGCGGCCAGCCGATCAAACCAGGCGTAGCGCAGCCGGCGGGCCCAGTCCTCGCTGGGATGCTCCGGGATGGCGACGCCCTCTTTGACCGCATCGTAGACAAACAGCTCGACGCCGCTGCGCCGGCAAAATTCCCGCACAAAGTCAGCATCCCGGCGGGAAGCCTCGCCCCGGATGCCGTGGTCCACGTGGGCGGCCAGCACCCGGATGGACAATTGCCGGCGGCAGCGCAGAAGAAACAGCAACAGGGCCATAGAGTCTGCCCCACCGGAGCAGGCCGCAATGACCCTGTCGCCGGGCTTGAACAGCCCGCGCTGCCGGCAGAAGGCCAGCAGCTTTTGTTCTGTTTGTTCGATGATAGGCTCAACCGAAGTCGTCATGGCCGTAATCCAAATTCATAAAGCGGGTGTGGGCGCCGTCCCAGCCAAGGCGCACCGAGGTGGTCTCGCCGTGGCGGTTTTTGGCAACGATACATTCGGCGACATTCTCGTCCGCCTGCTCGCCCTCGCCGTTCTGGCTGTTGTAGTAGGCGGCGCGGTACAAAAACAGCACCACGTCGGCGTCCTGCTCGATGGAGCCGGAGTCGCGCAGGTCGGAAAGCTGGGGCCGGTGGTCGGACCGGCCGCTGGACTTTTCGGCCGCACGGGACAGCTGGGACAGCGCGATGACCGGCACGTTCAGCTCCTTGGCCATGATCTTCAGGTTCCGGGTGATGTCGCTGATCTCCTGCACGCGGCTTTCGGTCCGCTTGCTGGACTGCATCAGCTGCAGGTAGTCGATGATGACCAGGCCGATCTTTTCCTTTTTGGGGTCCTGGTTGATCTGGCGGATCTTGGCCTTGATCTCCGGCACCGAGATGCCGGAGGAATCGTCCATATAGATGGGCGCGTCGTAAAGCAGCGTGCTGGCCCCCACCAGGTCGTTCCAGTCGGAATCGTTCAGCCGGCCGGTACGGAAGGTCTGGCTGTCGATGCCGGCGGTGCTGGAAAGGATGCGGTCGGTCAGCTGCTCGCAGGTCATTTCCAGGCTGAAAATGATGGTGGGCACCTTTTGCAGCCGGGCCACATTGGTGGCGATGTTCAGCGCAAAGCTGGTCTTGCCCATGCCGGGGCGGGCCGCCAGGATGACCAGGTCGGACCGGCCCAGGCCGGTGAGCACCGTGTCCAGGTAGGTGAACCCGGTGGGGATGCCGGCGAACTTGTCCCGGTCGGGGCCGCTGAGCTTTTGCAGCGTGGCGATAACATCCAGGATGGACTCCTTGATGGTCTTGACGCCGGATTTGTCCTTGCCGCTGCGGATGTCGTAGATCTTCTGCTCGGCGCTTTCCAGCAGCATATCGGCGTCCGATTCCTCGGCGGACTGCTGCAGGATGGTGCGGGCGGCCTCGATCAGGCGGCGGGTCTGGTACTTTTCGCGGACGATGCGGATGTAGGAGTCCACGTTGGACAGGGCCGGCACCGTCTCGGCCAGGCGGGCGACGTAGATCTTGGCGTCGTCCGCCCCCTGGAAGGCCGGGTCCTGGGCCAGGGCGTCCACCAGCGTGACCACGTCCACGGCCTCGTTCTCGGCAAACAGGGCGGCCATCTGGGTGTAGACGGCGCGGTTCTGCTCCGAGTAGAACATATCCGCTTCCAGCTCGGTGATCAGCTGGGTCAGGATGTTCTCGTCCATCAGGGCGGCGCCCAGCACGCTCTGCTCCGCCTGCATGTTGTACGGCATCTGGATGCCCAGCCCTGCCAGGCTGAGTTCATTGTTCGGCATGGGACCACCCCCTTTTTAATGAAAAGTCAGGAATGAGGAATGGACGCAAGGGCAGCGTGTTGGGCCGGCGGAGCAGGTCCGCGGGCAGATAAGGTGCCGGCAGGCCGGCCCTTGCCGCGGGTCACAGCGCCGTGCCCGGCCGCCCGTTAAGACCCCCGTTCCCTTGATTCCTCATTTCGCATCGCGCTGCGCTTTACAGCTCTTCCACTTTCACCTTGAACCCGGCGGAAACGCCGGCGTAAAGCTTGACGGCGGCGTCGTAGCTGCCAAACTCCTTGATGCCGGAGGGCAGGTCCACCTTTTTCTTGTCGATCTCGGCGCCGATCAGCTTGCTGAGGGCCTCGGCCACGTCCTTGGAGGTGACCTTGCCGTACAGCTTGCCGGAAGCGCCGCCCTTGACCTTGACGGTGACGACCTTGTCCTTGACCTTGGCGGCCAGGGCCTCGGCCTCGGCGCGGGCCTCGGCTTCATGGTGGGCCTTGGCCTCGCTCTTGGTGCGGGCGACGTTCATCGCGCCGGCGTCCGCCACGGCGGCCAGGCCGCGGGGGAACAGGAAATTGCGGGCGTAACCGTCCGAGACCTCGTGGATCTCGTCCTTCTTCCCGATATTTTTCACGTCCTGCTTGAGAATGACTTTCACAGCAAAACCCTCCCTACTGAAATTACTTGATCTATTTGGTATTGTTGGCTGTCTGGGTGGCGCGGTAATGGTCGATCTGCTCGCGGATGCGGCGCTCGGCCTCCTCCGGCGTGCAGTCTTTCAGCTGGGCGCCGGCCATGGTCAGGTGGCCGCCGCCACCCAAAGGCTCCAGGATCACCTGGACGTTCAGCGCGCCCATGCTGCGGGCCGAGATGTTGACGCCGCCGTTTTTGGCCACCGCCACAAAGCTGGCGTCCACGCCGGAGATGGTCAGCAGGTCGTTGGCGGCCATGGGCAGCACCACCGCCATGCCGGGCTCCAGCTCGCCGGAAACGGCGATGGCGCAGCCCTTGTAGATGTAGGCGTCCTCCACGATATGGGCGCGGGCCTCGTACTCCTCCTTGGAAGTGTTGAACAGCAGCTTGGTGTCAGCGGTCTGGGCACCGCGGCTGCGCAGCCAGGCGGCGGCCTCAAACGTCCGCACGCCCACATGCAGCGCAAAGCTGCGGGTGTCCAGCATGATGCCGGCCAAAAGGGCCTGGGCCTCCAGCGGGGTGATGTTGCCCTGGCCGGGCATAAACTGCAGCAGTTCGCAGACCAGCTCGCTGGCGCTGGAAGCGTAAGGCTCGTGGTAGAGCAGGATGGGGTTGTCGATATGCCCCACCGCCATGCGGTGATGGTCGATGACCACCACCCGCTGGCATTTTTCGTAGATCTTCTGGCTTTCCAGCAGGCGTTTCTGGTAGGTGTCCACGACGATCAGCAGCGTTTTGGGGGTGATGATCTCGTAGGTCTCCTCCGGCTCGATGAAATTGTCGCTCTCGCCCGCCTTGTCGAACAGCTCGATCAGCTGGCCGGCCAGCGTGGCGCTGCGGCGCACCGTGATGACCGAGGGCACGCCGCACATCTTGCAGATGCGCAGCACGCCGATGGCCGAACCGATGGCGTCCAGGTCGCTCATGCTGTGGCCCATGATCAGCACGCTGTCGCTCTGGCGGATCTGGTCCTCCAGGGCGTTTGCGATGATGCGGCTGCGCACATGGCTGCGCTTTTCGACGCCGTGGGAGACGCCGCCGAAAAACTCAAAGCCGTCCAGCGTCTTGACGGCGGCCTGGTCGCCGCCGCGGCCCAGCGCGATGTCGATGCTCTCGCGGGCCATGTCCTGGCACTCGGCCAGCGTTTTGCCGCCGTGGCCGACGCCGATGGAGATGGTCAGCATGCCGCCGGGATGCAGCGCGCGCACCTTGTCCAGGATGTCGAAGCGGTGCTTGATCATGCGGCGGATGTGCCGCTCCTCCACCACCGCGATGTAGCGGCTGTTGGACACCCGGCGCAGAAAGCCGGTGGTCTGGCCGATGTACTCCTCCAGCAGGCGGTTGATGGCCTCCTGCTCGTGGGCCTGCTCCGAGTCCTTCATGTCGGTGAACAGCTCGTCGTAGCTGTCAATGACGATGATCATGCAGGCGGGGCGGCTGGCGGTATACTCGTCCAGGGTGTCTTTATAGAAGGTATCGTCCACCAGGTAGACGATGCTGGCGCCGTTGCTGGTGGGGCTTGGGCTGGTGTAGGCGGTGAACCGGAAGCCGTTGGCCGTGATGTCCTGCCCGTGGGGACGGGCGCAGACGGCCAGGTCCAGCCCCGGCAGCAGCTGGCTGACGGGCGCCATGACCGAGTCCCGCCCGGCCAGCACCTGCTCCTTAAAGCAGGCATTATACCACAAAACGGTATGGCCGGACAAGAGCAGCACCGGGATGGGCAGCTGGGTCAGCGAATACTGCACCTTGCTGCCGCCAAACACGTTGCCGCCCAGGTTTTGGGCGATGAAGGTGCGGAGCCGCCGCCGGTTGGCGACCATCAGCAGGATGGCCGCCGCCAGCACCACCACCGGCGCCAGCAGCCACTGGGGCGCGTACAGCGCCACCGGCACCGCCAGCGCGGCGCAGCACACCAGCAGCAGCAACAGGATGGCGCCGGTATCCAGACGTAGCTTGTTTTTCATGGGACTTCCTCGTCTGCCCGGCAGGGAAAAGCGGGCGCCGCCCTCCCCTGCCGCCGGGCCGGCCGCAGATCGCGGCCTGTAAACAGTCTTGGCCGCCCGCCGGCCCGCGCCGAAGCGGCGCCGCAGCCCGGCAGGCAGCTGTGCTTTACACTTCCATCAGGATGGGCAGGATCATGGGGCTGCGCTTGGTCTTGCGGTAGATATAGCTGGAAAGCGCCTCCCGCACGCGGGTCTTGAGGCTGTTCCAGTCGTGGGCGTTGTCCGCCAGGGCGCGGTCCAGGGCGATCTCCACCTGGGTGCGGGCGCCGTCGATCAGCTCCTCGCTCTCGCGCACATAGACAAACCCGCGGGAAACCAGCTCCGGCCCCGCCAGCACCCGGCCGCTGCGGCCGTCGATGGTGACGGTGACGACGATGATGCCGTCCTCCGACAAATGATGCCGGTCGCGCAGCACCACGTTGCCCACGTCGCCCACGCCGTAGCCGTCCACCATGACGGCGCCGGCGGGCACGGTGCCCTCCAGCACCATGCTGTCGCGGGAAAGGCGGATCTTCTGGCCGTTTTCGGCGATATAGATGTTCTGCCTGGGGATATAGCCCAGGTGCTCGGCCGTCTCGGCATGGCGCTTGAGCTGCTTGAACTCGCCGTGCACCGGCAGGAAATACTGCGGGTGGGCCAGGGTCAGCATCAGTTTCTGCTCCTCCTGGCAGGCGTGGCCGGACACGTGGGTGTCGTACATATTTTCGTAGATGACCTCGGCGCCCAGGGCCAGCAGGCCGTTGACCACCTTGGTGACGGTCTTTTCGTTGCCGGGGATGGGCCGGGCCGAGATGATGATAAAGTCGCCGGGGCCCACTTTGACGTTGCGGTGGCTGGCCTGCGCCATGCGGGACAGCGCCGACAGCGGCTCGCCCTGGCTGCCGGTGGTGATCAGCACCACTTTTTCCGGCGGGTACTTGTTGACCTCCTCGATGTCGATCAGGACGGTGTCCGGCACATGCAGGTAGCCCAGCTCCTTGGCCATCTCGGTGTTGGAGACCATGCTGCGGCCGTTGACCGCCACCTTGCGGCCCGACTCGATGGCCAGGTCGATGATCTGCTGGACGCGGTAGATGTTGGAGGCAAAGGTCGCCACGATGATGCGCTTTTTGCGGGCGCGGTTGAACAGGGCGCGCACCCCCTCGGCCACCGTCTGCTCGGTGGCGGTAAAGCCGGGGCGCTCGGCATTGGTGGAATCGGCCAGCAGGGCCAGCACGCCGCGGCGGCCGTACTCGGCGATGGTGGACAGATCGGTGACCGCGTCGCTGGACAGCGGCGTGTAGTCGATCTTGAAGTCGCCGGTGTGGATGACGACGCCGGCCGGGCACTCGATGGCGTAGGCCACGGCGTCGGGGATGGAATGGTTGACGTGGATGGGCTCCACGGTAAAGCAGCCCAGGCGCACCTTCTGGCGGGGGCGGATCTCGTTGAATTTGGCGCTGGCGGCCAGGCCGTGCTCCTCCAGCTTGTTGCGCATCAGGCCGATGGTCAGCCGGGTGGCGTAGATGGGCACATTGAACTGCCGCAGCAGGTAGGGCAGGCTGCCGATGTGGTCCTCGTGCCCGTGGGTGATAAAAAGACCCTTGATGCGGTCCTTGTTTTCCAGCACGTAGGAGAAATCGGGGATGACCAGGTCGATGCCGAACATGTCGCTGTCCGGGAACACCGAACCGCAGTCCACCAGGATCATGTCGCCCTGGCATTCATACAGGGTGATGTTTTTGCCCACTTCGCCCAAACCGCCCAGCGGGATGATGTGCATGGGAACGGCGGGCTGCTCCTCCACGCGGGTGCGGGACATGGGCCGGCGGCGCGGCCGGGGCTGCTGGATGGGCTGCACCTGCTGCACGGCGGGCGCGGCGGCCGGGGCCTGGCTGCGGCGGGGCTGCGGCGCACGGCGGGTGCGCGGCGGGCGGGACGGCTGCTCCACCGTCTCCACAGCCGGGGACGCCTGGGCCGGCTTGGGCACGGCGGCACGGCGCTGGGTGCGGCGGGGCGCGGTATTGCGGGGCGCACGGGTACGGTTGGACTGACGCTTGTCGTTGAAATCTTCCATTGAAACCTCCGAAGAAATGGCTCGGCAAAGCCGGCACCCGGCGCTGCAAAGGAGACTTTGCCAGCGAGAGATGCCGCAGCTTTGCGGGTATCGTGATGTATATTGGGATACAACAGCGTTTCCGGCGCGGGTCTGGCCGCAAATGCCGCCGGGAAAACGCAGAGTCACCGGATGTTGCGCGTCGGCCTGCGTGCGCACGGGGCACGCCAAAGCCGCGCCTTGTCCCCGCAAAAGGCCGGCCGCGGCGCAGGCAGCCCGCCTGCGCGCCAGAAAAACACCTTTTGGGGACAGACACTGAAAAAACACGAACATTGCAGGCAGCTTCCTGCGGCACGGCGCGCCGGTACGGCGGCGCCGGGCTTTGCGCCCCGGTTTGGGGCCGCAGCCGGCAGGAATGCCTTCCGTCAATAGGTATTATACGGCCTGGCGGGGGCAGTTGTCAATCTTGCCGCCCTGCCCGCCCCTTGCCGGCGGCGCGCAAAGCGGGTATAATGGCAGAAACGAGACCCCGGGCGGCCCCGCCGTCCGTTTATCACCGTGCCCAGCCACAGTATGGGCTGCATCCTGGGAGTTTAGCATGAAGCATATCGAGATCTACACCGACGGCGCCTGCAGCGGCAACCCCGGGCCGGGGGGCTGGGGCGCGATCTTGCGGTTCCGCACCGCCAGCAAAGTGTTCGAGAAGGAGCTTTCCGGCGGGGAGGCCGAGACCACCAACAACCGCATGGAGCTGACCGGCCTGCTGGAGGCCCTGCGCCAGCTGAAGGAGCCCTGCGACATCGACCTGTACTCTGACAGCCAGTATGTGATCAACGGGCTGGAAAAGGGCTGGGCCAAAGGCTGGCGCGCCCGCGGCTGGCGCAAGGCGGACAAGTCCCCCGCCCTGAACGCCGACCTGTGGGCACAGCTGCTGGCGGAGAGCGAAAAGCATGTGATCCACTACCACTGGCTGAAAGGTCACGCCGGCCACCCGGAAAACGAACGCTGCGACCGCCTGGCGGTGGCGCAGAGCAAAAAGTACGGCGGCAGGCAGGCCTGACCGCCCCCTCGGCAAAGGCCCCGGCAAGACCTGCCCTCCTCAACGCCCGGCCGGGTGTGACAACTATTTTTCCTGCCCCATTGACGGCGCTGCCGGCAGATGCTAAACTGCCTACGCGCTGCCCGTGCGGGCAGGATTTTTTGCGATGCGGCCGCATTTTCTGCGCGCGGCCACGGGGGCGGACGCCATGGAGATCATCACGGTCAAAGACCTGACCAAAACCTTTCCCTACTCGGTCAAGGAGAAAGGGCTAAAAGGCTCGCTGCACAACCTGTTTGCGCGGCAGACCCTGCAAAAAACCGCGGTCAACGGCGTCAGCTTTGCCGTTGAACAGGGCGAAGCGGTGGGCCTGCTTGGCCCCAACGGCGCCGGCAAGACCACCACGCTGAAAATGCTTGCCGGCATCTTGTACCCCACCAGCGGCACCGTGACGGTGGCCGGCTATCTGCCCTGGGAGCGCCGGCGGGACTATCAGCGCCGGTTTGCCATCGTGATGGGGCAAAAGACCCAGCTCTGGCCCGACCTGCCCGCGCTGGACACCTTTGAGCTGAACCGCCGCATCTACCAGATCGACGAGGCCCGGTACCGGCGCACGCTGGACGAGCTGACCGGCCTTTTGGACGTGCGCAGCCTGCTGCAGGTGCAGGTGCGGCGGCTTTCTTTGGGCGAGCGGATGAAGATGGAGCTGATCGCCGCGCTTTTGCACCGCCCGGAGATCCTGTACCTGGACGAGCCGACCATCGGGCTGGATATTTTGTCCCAGCGCAGCATCCGGGAATTTCTGCACTATTACAACCAGCAGACCAAAACCACCATCCTGCTGACCAGCCATTACACCGCCGACATCGAGGCCATCTGCCCGCGCAGCGTCATCATCAACCACGGCAGCGTGGTGTTCGACGGCCCGCTGGCCGAGGTGAGCGAGGTGTTCGGCCACAAAAAGCTGGTGTCCATCAAGGCGCGGCGGGATCTGACGGCCGGCGAGCTGGCGCAGTTTGGCGCCGTGCGCCAGCTGGAGCGCAGCACCGCCCTGCTGGAGGTGGAGCGCGACGGGCTGGAACGCTGCCTGCAGCGGCTGTTCGGCGCGGTGCCGGTGGTGGATCTGGACGTGAAGGACATCCCCATCGAGGAAGGCATCGCCTATTTTTACCGGAAAGCCGGGGTGGACGCGCAATGAAAGCTGCCGGTTACTGCTATGTGTTTGGCATGGGGATGCAGAAAGCCATGGCCTACCGGGCCGACTTTTTCCTGAGCATCGTCAGCTGCATCTTTCCCATCATCATGCAGGTGTACCTGTGGACGGCGCTGTACGCCGCCGGCGCCGCCGATACCAACGGCTACACCTACGAGCAGATGATCCTGTACACGCTGCTGGCGGGCGTCACCTCCCGCATCGTGGCCACCGGGTTCGAGAACGACGTGGCGCGGGACATCAAGGACGGCGGCCTGAACAAGTACCTGGTCAAGCCGATGAACTACGGCGCGTACTGCTTTGCCCAGTTTGCGGGCGGCAAGGCGGCCGCGGCGGGCTTTCTGCTGGCGGCGGCCGCCGCGGTGCTGGGCGGCGCGGCGCTTACGCTGGGCGTTCCCTTTGCGCCGGTGCGGCTGGCACTGTACGCGCTTTCGCTGGTGCTGGCCCTGGTTTTGAATTTTGCCATCTTTTTTACCATCGCGCTGCTGGGCTTCTGGCTGACCGAGATCAGCCAGCTGTTCGGCACCATCTCCATCGTCATCATGGTGGTCAGCGGCGGCGTGTTCCCGCTGGACATCTTCGGCCCGGCGGCGGCCGCCGCGGCTAAGGTGCTGCCCTTTGGCTACACCACCCAGTTCTGCGTCAACATCGTCAGCGGCCGGCTGGCGATGGACGAGATCTGGCCGGGGTTTGCGGCGCAGCTTTTGTGGACCGCCGTGTTCACCGCCGCGCACACGGCGCTGTGGCGGCGGGGCGCAAAGCGTTATACCGCCGTGGGCGGCTGAGGGAGGTGCCGGGCATGAAACAGTTTTGGGCGCGTCTGCGCTATTACCTGGGCCTTTTGGGGCTGTTTGCCAAATATTCGCTGATGGAACAGATGGAATACCGCATCAACTTTGCGGCGGGCATCGCGGTGGAGTGCGGCTACATGCTCATCAAGCTGATGTACGCGGTGCTGATTTTGAACGCCGGGGCCGAGATCAACGGCCTGACCGCCAACGAGATGCTGATGTGCATCGGCACCTACATCATGGTGACGGGCGTTTACATGGGCATTTATCCCAACTTTTGGGCGCTGCCCCTCTCGGTGCAGGACGGCAGCCTGGATATGCTGCTGACCAAGCCGGTGAACACCCAGTTCCTAATCACGCTGCGCAAGCTGGATTTCGGCATGCCCATCCCGGACGTGCTGTGCGGGCTTGCGCTGATCGTGTACGGCTGGCAGCAGGACGGCCTGCCGGTGACCTTTGCCAACGTGGCGGGGTTTGTGGTATTCTGTATTGCAGGATGGTTTTTGACCTACTGCCTGTTTTTGATCCCGGAGCTGCTGTCCTTCTGGTTTGTCTCCAACAACGGGGTGCAGGCGCTTTCCTCGGCGGTGTTCGACTTCAACAACACGCCGATGAACCTTTACCCCAAATGGGTGCAGCGGCTGGGCATTTTTCTGCTGCCGGTCTTTTTGATCACCAATTTCCCCACCCTGTTTGTGATGGGCGCGCTTTCGCCGGCGCTGACCCTGTGGGGGCTGGCGGCGCCGGTTTTGGTGTTCGCCATCCAGCGGATCGTCTGGCGGCGGGCCATGCGGCGGTATACCAGCGCCAGCGGCTGACGCCGGGACGCAGACAGGCAGACAACAGGAAACGGAGGGTCCCCCATGGAAGGTTTCAACACATACGAACAGCAGGACAAGGTGCTGGTGGGCATGAGCGGCGGCGTGGATTCCAGCGTGACGGTGCGCATTTTGCAGGAGCAGGGCTTTGCGGTGCAGGGCGCGGTGATCCGCTTCTCCCCCGCCCACGACGGCGCGGTGGCCGAGGCGAAGGCCGCCGCCGAAACGCTGGGCGTGCCGGTGCATGTCATCGACGCCGGCGCGGAGTTTGAGCGGGAGGTGGTGACGCCTTTCTGCGCGGATTACTGCGCCGGGCGCACCCCCAACCCCTGCATCCTGTGCAACCCGGCGGTCAAGTTCAAACTGCTGGCCCAAAAGGCGGACGAGCTGGGCATCCGGTTTATCGCCACCGGGCACTATGCCCGCATCGAACGCTGCGCCGACGGCGTCTGCCGCCTGTGCGCGCCGGAGAGCGCCGCCCGCGACCAGACCTACATGCTCTACCGGCTGGGCGGCGAGCTGCTGGACCGGCTGATTTTGCCGCTGGGCGAGTTTGAGAAGGACGACGTGCGGGAGATCGCGCGGGACATCGGCCTTTCCTGCGCCGACGCGCCCGACTCGATGGAGATCTGCTTTATCCCCGACGGCGACCACGCGGCCTTTATCCGCAGCCGCGGCATGCAGCCCAAGGCGGGGCGCTTCCTTGGCCCCGACGGCGAGGACCTGGGTGCGCACCTGGGCGTGGACCACTACACGGTGGGCCAGCGCAAGGGGCTGGGCATCGCCGCCGGGCGGCCGCTGTTTGTCCGGGCGATTTTGGAAAACGGCGACATCCAGCTGGCCGAGAGCGGCGGCGAGTTCCACACCCGCGTGACGGTGGGCAGCGTGGTGACGCCGGACGGCAAGCCGCTGCCGGAGGGCGAGTACCTGGCCAAAGTGCGCAGCACCGCCGCGCCCGCCCCCTGCCGCGTGACCGGCGACGGCGGCGCGCTGACGGCCTGTTTCGCCCGGCCGGTGCGGGCCGCCGCGCCGGGCCAGAGCGCCGTCTTTTACAAAGACGGCTACGTGGCCGGCGGCGGCATCATCCTGGCGGCGGAGTAAGGCGCAGTGCCCCGCCGGCAGGGCCAAATCAAAAAAACGGCGTACCGGTTTTTGCCTATGCCAGATCAGGAAGTCTTTACAAAAAGATACGGTGTGACCCAGTAACACGGGTTACACCGTTTTCTTATATTGGGAAAGCGCCAATACAGTTTTCCCGCCTGTTACGGATAGAGACAGAGTATCGCAGTTCCCGAAAACGGGAACTGCGATACTCTTAAATATAGCTGATAAAATTCTTTTCGATCAATTCATAATCGACAAAAGACTGGAGCCGGCCCAGCTGATCTTTTCCCGAATCGATATTGGTCCGCACCTTTTGAAAGCCGAGCGATTCATAAACGTGCTGTGCTCGTGTATTCGTCAAGTTGGTGTCGAGAACGATTTTGGAATACCCGTTTCGGAACAGCCACCCGATCAGCATACTTAAAATTTTTCTGCCGATGCCACGGTTTTGACAATCGGTTTCGCAGATTTTAATGCCAATTTCTGCAATGCCATCCGCAATATTGCGGTAGCTGCATTCCCCTATCAGGCGGTCGTTTTCCTCAATGACCATACAGCCGTTTCCGAGTCCTTTGGCGACTTCCTCCTCGGTCACGCCCACTCCATTGGGAAAGCCTGCATGCGCCATCACGGTCCCATCATTCCACCACGCGGCAAGCTGCTTTACGTCGGGAAGTCCCGCTTGCCGGAGCGTCAGGTTTTCATATTGTATTTTCATTATTTTTCCTCGCAGGCGGCAGATGATTTGACGATTCAGGCAGTTATGACTTCAATCGTGTTTCAGCTCAACTATGCGGCGCCGGCACTTTTGGCACGCCGTTTTTGTTTGGTTTGCGGGGTGCAGTCATTGCAGCGTCAGGCACTTTTTGGGGCAGGAGGCGGCGCAGATGCCGCAGCCGATGCACTTTTCGGCGTCCAGCTGCCACTGTTTGGCGGCCCGGTCCACCGTGATGGCCCCCTGTGGGCATTTTTTGGCGCACAGGGTGCAGTAGACGCATTTGGCCGCGTCGTTTTCCGGCTTGCCGCCCGCCTTGCCCGCCGCCGGGGCGTCGGGGGCTTTGGGGCGGGTGAATGTCTCGCTGGCTTTTTGGCTGCCGGGGGCGGTGTAGCCGGGCACGATGGCCAGGCACTTTTTAGGGCAGACGTTGGCGCAGTTGCCGCACTGGACGCAGTCAAACCGGTTGATGGTCCAGGTGCCGGCGGCCCGGTCCACTTTCAGCGCGCCGGGCGGGCAGCTGCGGGCGCACAGGCCGCAGCTGATGCAGTCCTCGATCTTGATCTCCACATGGCCGCGCATCCGCTCCGGGTAGTGGGCCGGCTCAAAGGGATAGCCGGTGGTGGCGGGCTTGGAAAACAGGTTTTTCAGCACCGTGCCCGCAAAGGGGAACACCCGCCAGGGGGCCGGCGTCTGGTCGTGTTTGTGGTCCATCTTCCTCACCTCTCGGTACAGCTGATGCAGGGGTCAATGGTCAGGATCAGCAGCGCCACGTCGGCCAGCTGGCAGCCCTTAAGCAGCTCCAGCATGGGCGGGATGTTGCTGGTGGTGGGGGTGCGCAGGCGGAACCGGTCGATGAATTTGCTGCCGTTGGCCTTGACGTAATAGACGGCCTCGCCGCGGGGCTGTTCGATGCGCATAAAATGTTCGCCGTCGGGGTTGCCCTTCACCGGCACGGCGATGGGCCCCGCCGGGATCTTGGCCGCGGCCTGGCGGATCAGGTCCATGGACTGGTAGATCTCTTTGATGCGCACCTCGCACCGGGCAAAGGAGTCGCCGTCCGCGGCGGTGACCGGCTCAAACTCCAGGTCGCCGTAGGCCGCATACCCCAGCTTGCGGGTGTCAAAGGCAACGCCGGAGGCCCGCAGCATCGGCCCCACCGCGCCCATCCCTTTGGCGTGGCCGGCATCCATCACGCCCAAACCGTGCAGGCGGGTGCCCACGCTGTAATCCCGCAGAAACGCCTCGGCGATGGGGCGCAGCTCCTTCTCCATCTCGTCGATGGTGGACACCAGCGTGCGGAGCATGGCGTCGTCCATGTCCTTCAGCACGCCGCCCACGCAGTTGACCGAGAAGATGATCCGCCCGCCGGTGGTTGCATCGAACATATCCAAGATCTTCTCCCGCAGCCGCCAGCTCTGCATGAACAGGCTCTCGAAGCCCATAGCGTCGGCCAGCAGGCCCAGCCACAGCAGGTGGCTGTGGATGCGGCTCATCTCCATCCAGATGGTGCGCAGGTAGTTGGCGCGGGGCGGCGCCTCCACGCCCATGATCTTCTCGATGCACTGGCAATAGCCCATGCCGTGGCCAAAGCTGCAGATGCCGCAGACCCGCTCGGCAATATAGACATACTCTTTGTAGTCCTTGGTCTCGACCAGTTTTTCCAGGCCGCGGTGGACAAAGCCGATGCTGGGCACCGCCTTGACCACCACCTCGTCCTCCAAAACCAGGTCCAGGTGCACCGGCTCCGGCAGCACCGGGTGCTGGGGGCCAAAGGGCACGATACTCTGTTTTGCCATCTCGCCTCACCCCTTCTGCTTGAACGGCGTTTCGCCGGCAATGCGGTAGAGCTTGCCGTGGTAGTCGCCGTCGATGTTCTCGATCCGCACGCCGAACAGCTCGGCGGCTTCGTTCTCCTGCAAAAAAGCGCCGGGGTAGATCTGCGTGATGCTGGGCACCGGCTCCTCCTCGCCCACGGTCAGGCGCAGGGTGCGCATGTCGTAGTCCCTGCCAAAGGAATAACTCAGCTCGTAGCCGTCCGGCAGGCGGGCGGCGCAGATCTGCACCACGCGCCAGCCCTCCATCTTAAAGCGGATCACCTCCGCCATAAAGGCGTCCGGGGTGATGGGTTCGATCGTATTCAATGCTTCCATGGGTGTTCCCTTTCTGTGCGGCGCACGTCACGGCCTGTGGCGCCGGCTGGCGGCGTAGGCCTCCCGCTTGGTCTGCAAGATCTCCAGCGCCTGCACGACGCCGTCGATGATGGCCTGCGGACGGGCGGCGCAGCCGGGCACATAGACGTCCACCGGGATGACGGTGTCGATGCCGCCCTTGATGTTGTAGCAGTCTTTGAACACGCCGCCGGTGCAGGCGCAGATGCCCACCGCCACCACCACCTTGGGTTCCGGCATCTGGGCGTAGATCTGTTTGATGACGCTCTCGCTCTGGTGGTTGACGCCGCCGGTGATCAGCAGGATGTCCGCCTGGAAGGGATCGCCGGTGTTGATGATGCCAAACCGCTCGATGTCGTATTTGGGCGTGGTGCAGGCCAGCACCTCAATGTCGCAGCCGTTGCAGCTGCTGCCGTCGTAGTGCAGCATCCAGGGCGACTTTGCCAGTTTGTTTGCCATCTTTCGCGCCCCCTTATCGGATCAGCATTAAGATCAGGCCGTTCAGGCCGCCGGTCAGCAGCGTGACAACCCAGCAGCCGTCCAGCAGCGTGCGCCACTTGACGCGGGCGCTGACGTTGTCCCACACCAGCTCCAGCACATACACCGCCAGGCAGGCGACCAGCGCCAGCGGCCAGCTGATGGGCTTCTCGTTGACGAAAAACAGCGCCACAAGGCCCAGCATCAGCGTCATCTCGTAGTATTCGGCAATGTTCATCACCGCCAGGGTGGGGCCGGCCATCTCGGTGGTTAGGCCCTTGACGATCTCCTGGTGGGCATGGTGGCTGGTGGACAGGTCAAAGGGCGATTTGCGCAGCTTGATGGCCATGATGAACATCAGCCCCAGCAGGAAGCCCGGCATGGTCACCACCGCGCTGACCGGCTGGCGGACGATGTCCGCCACCTGGAAAGACCCGGTGGCCAGGTAAAAGCCCACCGCCAGCAGCAGCGTCATCGGCTCGTAGGCCATGATCTGGATCATCTCGCGGCCGGCGCCCAGCGTGGAGAAGGGCGACGAGTCGCTGGATGCCGCCATGACCAGGAACATGTCCGCCGTGGACAGCATGAACAGGCACATGAGGATGTCCTCGCCCGCAAACAGCAGCGAGCCGGCCACCGCCAAAAAGATCAGGTAGCTCAGCAGCAAAAACATCTGCACGCTGTTGACCGCCAGCATCTGCTTGGAAAACAGCTTGGCAATATCATAGAACGGCTGCAGAAACGGCGGCCCCTTCCGGCCCTGCATGCGGGCCGACAGCCGGCGGTCCAGCCCGTCCAGCAATGCGCCGGCCAGCGGGGCCAGCAGCAGGTACAAGATCACACTGACAGCCTGCATCACAACGCACCCCCGATCACCATGCACAGCATGACCACCAGCGTCCCGGCCGAGACGATGACCGACGGCCGCATCAGCCGCCGCATGCCGAACTCAAAGCGCATATACCAGTTGCTCAGATACAAATGCTCCGGCTCGCCGTAGCTGTTGACAAAATAGGTGTTGTCCCCCACGTTGGCGCCGCCCATATAGATGGGCACATAGTCCCGGTGGGTGGTACGGGTCAGAATGAACATCAGCGTGGGCACAAACAGCACCGACACCAGCATGATGGCCATGGTGGTCAGCACGTTCATGGACAAGACCTCGTGGGAAGCGCCGAACAGCGTGCGCACGATGGGATCCACGATGCGGGACGACACCCACGGGAAAACCAGGCAGAGCAGCAGCGTGGCCCCCGCATGGACGAACATCGAGAGGTACTGGTCCCGATGGGTCCTGTCGGTGACAGGCTCCTTGGTGTGGTGCAGCGAGATCAGCTTGCTGAGCCACTTGGTCCAGTACAGCATGGTGGTGGCGCTGCCGTAGGCCAAAAACAATACCAGCAGGTAGTTGTCGGCGTCCACAAAGGATTTGAGCGCCACCCACTTGGAGATCAGCATGCCGAACGGCGCCAGATACATGCCCGCAATGCCGATGCCCATGATATAGGTCAGCCTGGGCAGGCGCAGCAGCAGGCCGTGCATCGCCTCGATGTCGCGGGTGCCCAGGCTGTTCTCGATGGAGCCCACCGCCTGGAACAGCATGCTTTTGGCCACCGAGTGGAAGATCATCAAGAGCACCGCGGCCCAGACCGTTTCCTCCACGCCGATGCCGGCGCAGGCGACGATCAGCCCCAGGTTGGAGATGGTGGAGAAGGCCAGCACCTTTTTGCCGTCGTTCTGGGCAATGGCCATCATGCTGGCCACGATAAAGGTAAAGCCGCCGATGAACGCCACCATCATGCCGCCCAGGGTGCCGGCCAGCGCCGGGGCCAGGCGGATGAGCAGGTAGACGCCCGCCTTGACCATGGTGGCGCTGTGCAGCAGCGCGCTGGAGGGCGTGGGCGCGACCATCGCCCCCAGCAGCCAGGAGGAAAAAGGCATCTGCGCCGATTTGGTCAGCGCCGCAAAGGCCAGCAGCACCACCGGGATGGCCGCGCCGGACATGACCACGTCGGTCAGCTGTACGGTGCCGCCGGTGGCCGCCGAGTAGACGATGGCAATGGCAAAGCCGAACCCGCCCAGCAGGTTCATCCACAATGCGCGGAAGCTGTTGTGGACGGCCTCCTCGGTGCGGGTGTAGCCGATGAGCAGGAAGGACACGACGCTGGTGACCTCCCAGAAGAAATACATCCAGACCAGGTTTTCGGACAAAACCAGGCCGAACATGGCCGCCAAAAACAGAAACAGCATCGAGAAGAAAAACCCGCTGCGGTCCCTGTATTCCTTATGGTGCTCGTGGTAGGCCTTCATGTAGCCCACCGCGTAGATGCAGATAAAGCCGCCCACAAACGCCGCGATGATGCACAGCAGCATGGCCAGGCCGTCCACCCGCATGTGGGTGGTCTTTTCCACCGGGTGGAAGATTTCGGACCAGACCACCAGCAGCGTCTGCCCGGCCGAAAGCAGGATCACCGGGTATTTGCGGTGCCGGATGGACAGCGCGATGATCAGCCCCATCAGCACGAACTCGCCCGCCAGCATGGCCAGGTCAAGATAATTGGTATAGATGCTTTCCGGCGCCAGAAACAGGGTCTGTTTGCCGGCGGACAGCCAGGCAGCCAGCAGCACCGCGGCCAGCAGCATCATGCCGGCAGCGGCCGCGTAGACCACCGCCGCGCGCGCCTTGCGGCTGCGGACCAGCGGCAGGACAACCGCCGCCAGTGCCGGCCAGGCGATCAAAATCGGTATAACACCCATAACGCACGCCCTTTCCTGGAGAAAAACCATCCAATGTGTCAAATCCAAGCCCCATTATAGCCCCCTTTGCCGGGATTTACAAGAGCGGTGGAAAGTTTTTGTCTATTTTTTCACAGGCAGTTTCTTCCGGATGCTTGCGGCGGGTGCTTGCGGCGGGGCGGGCGCGGCGGCTTGCCGGCGCCGCCAAAAATCAGGGCCTGCCGCGCTGCGGGGCCCTGCGGCAGGCCAGGTGTTTCTGCAGCCTCGTGCCTGGTATCCGCTTCTTTTCCGCAAATTTCTCAGCACTTCTGCTTTGTCAGCGGCATCCCGATCACAAAGCGCCCCCGCCTGCCGGGAAACGGCGGGCGGGGGCGTGCTGCGCATCGGGTTTATTCGGCGCTGTGGTGGTGGATGTTCTGGGACTGCAGCCCCATCGAGACGCCCAGCGCCTCGTCCACGCGGCGCATGTCGTCGGGCGGGATGCAGCCGGCCTTCTCGCGCAGGCGGCGTTTGTCCAATGTGCGGATCTGCTCGGTCAGGACGATGCTGTCCCGCGAAAGGCCGCAGCGGTCGGCCCGCACGCCGATATGGGTGGGCAGGCGGTTTTTGTCCTGCCGCGAGGTGATGGCCGCCGCGATCACCGTGGGGCTGTGCCGGTTGCCCACATCGTTCTGGATGATAAGTACCGGCCGCACGCCCCCCTGCTCCGACCCGACCACCGGGCTGAGATCGGCATAGAAAACTTCCCCTCTGTGTACCTCCATGGTGCCTGCCTCCCTGCTCAAACAAGTTTGTTGCTAATAGTATAAGCAGGAAGGCCGGGTTTCAATCACCGGTCGGGGAAGATTTTGTCCAGCGTGCCCAGCGTTTCGTCGCCGCGGCGGCAGAGGGCGGCAAACCACCGGCTGCCGCGGATGGGCCGCATCACAAGGCGCTCCCGCGCCAGGTCGATGGCGGTGCAGCCCAGGTAGACCGCCGCAATGACAAACAGCGCATACCCCGCCGAGCCTGCATGGTCGGCGGTGCGAAACAGCCCCGTCCACAGCAGGCCCATCACCGCAGGGGTCTGGTGGATGACATAGACCCCCAGCGTGGCCGACGCCAGCCGGTTGACGGCCCCCACGCTGCCCAGCCGCAGCTTTTGGAAAGCGAAAAAGAAGGCCAGCGCGCACAGCAGGTTGGGCGCGGCGCCCAGGGCGGTTCGGTAGTATTCCAGGTACTGCATCACCCTGCCGCCCACGCCCAGCCACTGGGCCGCGCCCCGCCCGGCGGTCAGCGCCGCCACAAAGGCCAGCGCCAGCCAGGGCGCGGCGGGGGCCTGCATCAGCCGCGAAAGCCGGTTGTCCGGGTAAAAGCGCAGGTAGCCCACCAGCAGGTACAGGAACACAAAGCTCCACAGCCAGTCGCCGAAAATGCCGTCCTCGGCAAACAGGGTGGGATAGCCCACCAGGAACACCCCCACCGCCGCCAGCAGCCCCCGCATGGCCGGGCGGGGCGCGGCACGCAGCAGCAGGTTGAGCGCCGGGGACAGCAGCAACAGCAGGATATACTGGGCCACAAACCACAGCTGCTGGGTGCTGACCGGGAACATGGCCCAGCGCAGCGTGCCCAGGCCCACGCCGCTGCCGGGGATGAACCAGCACAGCAGCGTCAGCGGCACGGTGTACAGCCAAAGGCTCAGCCACAGCCCCAGCGCCCGCCGGGTGTGAAAGGGCTGGCGGCAGAGGAACCACGCCCCCAGCACCACAAAAATATCGCATCCCAGCCGGCTGCCCGCCCCCAGCGCCGAGAAGAACAGCGCGCGGGGCAGCGTGTCGTACACGGCGGCGCCCGACTGGCCGGCGTAGTGGTCGGCGATGATGAACAGCATGCACAGGATGCGCAGCAGCTCCAGGCCGCTTTCCCGGCCGGGCTTTTGCACAGCGGCGGGGCGGGCCGCGGCGGAGGGCATGGCGGCGGGCGCGGGCATCACAGGTCACCTCCCTGGGATCCGGCGGGCGGGTCGGGCTGTTCCAGCACCGCAAAGGCGCAGGCCAGACCGGCCTCGTGGGTCAAAGACAGATGGGCCGTGACCCGGTTGGCCGCCGCCCAGGCCGCGGCACGGCCCTCCAGCGCGTAGCGGGGCGCGCCGGACGCTGCCCGCAATACGCCGATCTCGGCCAGGGCAAAACCGGCCAGGCCGGTGCCGCAGGCCTTGAGGAAGGCCTCCTTGGCGGCAAAGTTGGCGGCGGCCGTCTGGGCGCGGGCGGTGCCGCGGCGGCTGTCCAGCAGCGCGCGCTCGGCCCCCGAAAAGACATGGGCGGCAAACCCCGCCCGCGAAAGGCTTTTTTCCATACGTTCGACCTGGCACAGGTCGGTGCCGATCCCCAGGATCATGGGCATCCCCCTTTGCGTTCTGGCTGTTTTACGTCCAGCCCCGGAAACGCTCCGGCGCCGTCTGCTTTCCGCCTCCCCAAAAGCCGCGCCTGCCGGCGCGGGGGCGGCCGGGCAGCACGGGCGGGGACGGATATCGTATGTATTATGTCACATTTTGGCGGGATTGTAAACGGCGGGAAAAGCCGGCAGCGGGCGGGGCGGCCGTGCGGGCGGCGCGCTTGCAAATTCTCCGCGGGGCGCAGCCGCTTCCATAACTCCACCGCAAAATCACCCCAGATTTTTCACATTTGGAACCTATACTGGGTGGATAGACTGGGGTATGGGGCGGCCGTGCCGGAAGGGCAGGCCGTCCCCGGCCCCCGTCTTTCCCCTGACCCCCATTGACAAAGGAGCGTGTGTGCTTTGATCGAAGTAAGCCACCTGACCAAGCGTTACGGCAGCCACTGTGCGGTGGACGACGTCAGCTTCACCGTGGAGGACGGCTGCATCTACGGCCTGCTGGGGCCGAACGGCGCCGGCAAATCCACCACCATGAACGTGGTGACGGGCTACCTGTCCCCCACCAGCGGCACCGTGCGCATCGACGGCCACGATATCGTGGAGGAGCCGCTGGAAGCCAAACGCTGCATCGGCTACCTGCCGGAGCAGCCGCCGCTGTACACCGACATGACCGTGCGGGAGTACCTGCATTTTGTGGCCGAGCTGAAAGGCGTGCGCAGCAAGGCCGACCGGGCCGGGCAGATCGACCGCGCCATGGGCCGCACCGGCCTGGACGGCGTGATGGACCGGCTGATCCGCAACCTGTCCAAGGGCTACCGCCAGCGGGTGGGCATTGCCGCCACGCTGCTGGGCGACCCCAAGGTCATCATTTTGGACGAGCCCACCGTCGGCCTGGACCCGGCGCAGATGATCGAGATCCGCAGCCTGATCCACGACCTGGGCAAGACCCACACCGTTATTTTGTCCAGCCATATCCTCAGCGAGGTGCAGGCCGTCTGCGACCAGGTGCTGATCATCGCCCACGGCAGGCTGGTGGCCCAGGGCACGCCGGAGGAGCTGGCCGGCCGGCTGGCCGCCCGCGGCGTCATCTCGGCCACGGCGCTGGGCAGCCGCCAGGCGGTGCTGGACGCCGCCGGCCGGGTGCCTGGGCTGTCCCACCTGCAGGTCACCGCCGAGAAGGGCGGCGAGGTCAGCTTTACCGCCGCCAGCGAGGGCGGCCAGGACCTGCGTGCGGCGCTGTCCCGCGCGCTGGCCGAGGCCGGCTGCCCCGTGACCAGCCTGACCAGCCAGACGCTGAGTCTGGAGGACGTGTTCCTGCAGCTGACCGAGAGCGAGCCGGACGCCGCCGCGCCCGCCGCGCCCGCCGCCCCTGCCGGGGAGACCGCCCCCGCCCCGGCCCCCGCCGGCAGCGATGCCCCCGCGGAAGCACCGGACGCCCCTGTAGAAGCGCCGGACACCCCCGCGGAGGCTGCCGAGACCGACGACGCCCCGGAGGCCCCTGCCGACCGAAAGGAGGGCGACTGAGTTATGAAAGCCATCTTTAAGCGGGAGACCCGCAGTTATTTTACCAGCGTGGTGGGCTATGTCATCATTGCGGCCACCTTTGCTTTTATCGCCCTGTACTACGCCGCCAACAACCTGATCTACGGCTCGCCGGACTTTGCGGTGGTCCTGTACTCCACGCTGCTGGTGATGCTGTTCATTTTGCCGGCGCTGTCGATGCGCAGCTTTGCCGACGAGCGCCGCAACAAGACCGACCAGCTGCTGCTTACCAGCCCGGTCAGCATCCCGGCCATTGTGCTGGGCAAGTACCTGGCCCAGCTGGCGGTGTTTGCGGTGCCGGTGGCGCTGGCCGCCGTGCTGCCGCTGACCATGGGGCTGTTTGGCACCGTGTCCTACGTCAGCGCCTACGCCGCGCTGTTCGGGTATTTTCTGGCCGGTGCGGCCTGCATCGCCGTGGGCACCTTTGTGTCGGCCCTGACCGAAAACCAGATCCTCTCTTACCTGGCCACCTTTGCGGTGCTGCTGGTCTGCTACATGATGAACAGCATCCAGACGCTGTTTACCAGCGGCAACACCATGGCGTTCATCGTGTTCGGCATTGTGCTGGCGGTGGCCGCGGTGCTGGTGGGCCTGCTGTGCAAAAACGTCACCGCGGGCAGCGCGGTGTTCTGCGTCGGCGCGGCGGCGCTGGTGCTGCTGTTCCGGCTGCGGCCCGCCTGGCTGCTGGAGGCCTTCAACGCTGTGCTGGACGCGCTGGCGCTGTTTGACCCCTTCCTGGACTTTGTGGGCGGCATGTTCACCATCTCCGGCGTGGTGTACTATTTCTCTGTCATCGCGCTGTTTTTGTTCCTCACCGGCCAGGCGCTGGAGCGCCGCCGGTGGAACTGAGAGGAGGCTTGGGACCGATGAATCTTTTCCGCAAAACGCCCCGCCGCGGCCAGGCGCAGCCCTCGGCCGCGCAGAAGGCCGGCAGCGCCCGTGTGCTGAAAAACGGCGCCTACGCGGCCATCCTGACCGCTGTGGTGCTGGCCGCCGTGATCCTGGTCAACCTGCTGGTGCGGGCCCTGCCCACCAAATATACCGAGTATGACATCTCCACCACCGGGCTGTTCACGCTGAGCGACACCACCAAAAACCTGCTGGCCGGCCTGGACCGGGACGTGACCGCCTACTACCTGGGCGAGACCGGCAACGAGGACACCAACATCACCCGCATCCTGGACCGCTACGCCGGCGAGAGCAGCCACTTTACTTGGCAGCAGCGGGACCCGGTGCTCTACCCCACCTTTGCCCAGCAGTACGGCGCGGAGAATGCCAGTTCCAGCAGCGTCATCCTGGTCTGCGGCGACCGGTCGGTGGTGGTGGACTATTCCAGCCTGTACGAGGTGGACTACAACACCTACTACACCACCGGCAGCCTGAACTACACCTTTATGGCGGAGTCGGCGCTGACCGGGGCCATCTCCCGCGTGACCAGCGACAGCAGCTACCTGCTGTACCAGCTGTCCGGCCACGGCGAGCTGGAGCTGGGCACCGACCTGACCGAGACGCTGACCAACGCCAACGTGACGGTGGAAAGCCTGAACCTGCTTTCAGCCGGCAGCATCCCGGAGGACGCGGCGGTGATGCTGATCAACACGCCGCAGGTGGATTACTCGGCGGATTCCATCGCGCTGCTGCGCAGCTACCTGGAGGGCGGCGGCCGCCTGCTGGTGACCACCAGCCTGACCTACGACACCCCCAACCTGGACGCCCTGCTGGCCGAGTACGGCCTGAGCCGCCAGAGCGGCCTGCTGGTGGACACCGACGCCAACTACTACGCGGCCAACTACGCCCCCACCTACCTGCTGCCCGCCATGCAGGTCAACGACATCACCGCCGGCGTGACCAGCGGCATGATGGTCTTTGCGCCCATCTCGCAGGGCATTTTGACCGACAGCGAGAGCGAGGACATGACCTACACCTCGCTGCTGAGCACCAGCAGTTCGGCCTTTGCCATGCAGGACTACGAGAACGCCACCACAGCCACCCCCGGTGAGAACGACCCCACCGGCAGCTTTGACCTTGCCGTGGCCGCCGAGAGTGCATCCACCGGCGCCAGGGTGGTGTGGATCGGCTGCCCCAACATTTTTGTGTCCGAGATCGACCAGATGGTGTCGGGCGGCAACTCGCAGCTGCTGGGCAGCATCGTCAACTGGTTCAACGGCGAAGAGAACGCCGTCGCCATCGACGGCAAGAGCATGTCGGCCCAGAGCCTGTCGGTGCCCGGCACCGCCGTGATCGGGCTGGGGCTGCTGTTTGTCATCGTGCTTCCGGTGGCCTGCATCGTGGCGGGCGTGGTGATCTTTGTCATCCGCCGCCGCAGGTAAGCGGCCGCCATCCGGCAAGGGAGGATCTGCCATGAACCGTAAAAAACTGCTGCCGCTGGCCGTGCTGGCCGGCGTGGTGGTGCTGCTGGCCGCGGCGCTGCTGGCCGTTACCCTGCTGAACCGCCGGCAGGGCGGGGAGGAGAGCGGCATCGCCCTCTTTTCGGTCTCGGCCGGGGAGGTGACCGCCCTGTCCTACCAGGACGGCAGCACCGACGTGGCGCTGACCCAGAATGAGGACGGCGGCTGGACGCTGGAGAGCGACCCGCTGCTGCCCATCGACAGCGATACCGTCACCAATCTGCTGGACAGCCTGACCGGCCTGACCGCCCTGCGGGATTTGAGCGGCGAAACGCTGGAAAGCGCCCAGCTGGGCTTTGACAGCCCCGCCATGACCTTTGCCTTTACCGCCGGCGGCACCGACTATACGCTGACCGTGGGCGCCGAGAACAGCATTGCCGGGGCCTACTACGTCCGGCTGGGGGACGGCGGCGTCTATACCGTGTCCACCTCCAGCTTTTCGACGCTGTGCAAAACGCCGCGGCAGCTGTACGCCGCCCAGGACATCACCGACATGGAGTCCACCGACGTGGCCGCCATGACGCTGGACACCGGCAGCGAGGTGCTGTCCTTCACCCGCGACGGGGACGGCAGCTGGACGCTGGATGAGGACCCCGCCTACGCCCTGGACCAGGACGCCGTGGCGCTGATGGCCAACACCATCTGCTCGCTGACCAGCAGCTGGAGCATCACCGCCCCCGCTGCCGATGTGCAGTACGGGCTGGACACGCCCGCCGCCGTGGTGACGCTGACCGACGGCGACGGCCGCACGGTGCAGTGCACCTTTGGCGGCACCGACCCGGACGACGACAGCATCGCCTATCTGCGTGCCTCCACCGACGAGAGCGTCGTCTACGAGATCACCGCCAACCACCTGTCGGTCTTTGCCCAGACCAAAGTGTCGCTCCAGGCGGACACCGACACGGCCGAGACCGCCACCGCCGAGAGCGCGGCCGGCTGATCCCCCGCCCCGCTTTCTTTCCGGCAAAACGCCGCCCCCGGCTGCCAACACAGGCAGCCGGGGGCGGTTTGCTGTTTGCGGCATAAAAAGCCACAGCAGCCCCGCGCATTGCTGCACGGGGCTGCTGTGTTCGGCATTGGTCCTGTAAACTGCCGTATGTGCCCTGCCTATTGGGCGACGACAGGACACATCAATATTTCAGGTAATCCAGGCTGTCCTTGTACTCGGTGTCAAGGGCGGATGCCATGGGTGCCTGGGCCTTGTACTTGGTCAGCATCGCGGCGCTCTTGGCGGGGTCCGCCAGGGTGCCGGCGCCGGCAATGCATCCGCCGGGGCAGGCCATGCCTTCCAGCAGATAGCCGTTGTATTTTCCGGCCTTTGCCATCATCATCATCTTGCGGCACTCGGCCAGGCCCTGGGCGGAAGCCACCTTGACCTCGCGGCCGGGGTCCAGCTTGTGGATGGCGTTGACCACCGCCTGGGCCACGCCGCCGGACACCGCAAAGCCGCGGCCGTCGGCGCTGGCGTCGTTGAACGCCTCGGCGGGGTCGTCGGGCAGGCTGGCAAAGTCCACTTCCTTCGCCTCAAACATGCCCATCAGTTCCTCAAAGGTCAGCACAAAGTCCACCTCGCTGCGGACGCTGCGGCGGCTGGCTTCCAGCTTTTTGGCGGCGCAGGGGCCCACAAAGCAGATGCGGGCGTCCGGCTCGTTGCGCTTGAGCAGGCGGGCGGTCAGGACCATGGGGGTCATGGTCATGCTGATGCAGTCGGCATACTGGGGGAACAGCTTTTTGGCCATCACGCTCCAGGCCGGGCAGCAGGAGGTGCCCATAAAGGGGTGCTTCTCCGGCACCTCGGCCATAAAGTCCTTGGCCTCGTCAATGGTGCACAGGTCGGCGCCGATGGCGACCTCGGCCACGCCGGCAAAGCCCAGCTGCTTCATGGCGGTGCGCAGCTTGGACGGCGTCAGGCCGGGGAACTGGTTGACAAAGGCGGGGGCAACGATGGCAATGACCTTGTCGCCGCGCTTGATGGACTTGATCAGCTGGAACAGCTGGCCCTTGTCCACAATGGCGCCGAAGGGGCAGTTGACCAGGCACATGCCGCAGGACACGCACTTGTCGTAGTCGATCTCGGCACGGCCGTACTTGTCGGAATGGATGGCGTCCATGCCGCAGGCCTTGGCGCAGGGGCGCTCGACCTTGATGATCGCGCCGTAGGGGCAGGCGCTGACGCAGCGGCCGCACTTGACGCAGAGACCCTGGTCGATATGGCTTCTGCCGTTGACAAAGCTGATGGCCTTTTTGGGGCAGACTTCCTGGCAGGGATGCGCCAGGCAGCCCTGGCACATATCGGTGACCTTGACGACCTTTTCCGGGCAGCGGTTGCAGGCGAACTTGATGACGTTGATCAGCGGCGGCTCGTAGTACTTGTCCGCAATGACGCTTTCCTGCAGACCTTCGCTGGCGGGGACGCTCTCGTCAATGGGGCGCAGGGAGAGGCCCATGGCCAGGCGGATGCGCTCCGAGATGATGGCTCTCTCCAGGAAGATGCTGCTGCGCAGCGAATGTTCCTCGCCGGGGATGATCTCGTAGGGAAGTTCCCGCATCAGGTAATCCAGATCGGCCATTTCATCCACTTCGTAGGCCATCCGGGCGACCTCGGTAAACACCTTGCGGCGGATGTCCGTAACAGGGGTGTAAATACCTCTCATGTTGACAGCTCCTTAATACAGCATTCTTTGGATATTGCTTTGACTGCCCTGCCCCTGCCTCTCTGCTGCGGGAAGATCCCGCCGGGCACAATGCAGTCCCTGTTAAAATATTACCAAAAGCAGCTTCGATTTACAAGGGGGAATGCTGATTTTTTGCAAAAAAACGTGCAGGCAGGCAAATCAGCCGCAGAGGGCGCCTGTGCGGCGCCGCCGGATCGCGGCAGGGCGCGGGGCGGCATTTTTTCAAACTGTTGCAGGGGCGGGCATTTTTTCAAACTGTCTCATTGCAAGGGCGGGGAAAACCTGTTACGCTGTGGGTAACGGGCCGCACGGCCCGGATCGCCACACCACAGCAGGAGGTTTTTCATGGCAAACGAGGAAAAGAAGGATTTCAACGCGATGCTTGCCCAGGACAACGGCATGCCCAGGATCCAAATCGTCACCGACCCGGCTACCATCCGCAGATACGGCGGCAGCCGCATGTATTTTGCCCCGCCGCGGGATTACGACCGCGCCATGCGGCAGGTACCGCCGGGGCGCGTCACCACGGTGGGCGCGCTGCGCGAGGCCTTTGCCAAAGCGAACGGCGCAGATTTCACCGACCCCATCACCGCCGGCATTTTTGTGTCCATTGCCGCCTGGGCCAGCTTCCAGCGCACCGGCGACGAAACGCCCTACTGGCGCACGCTGAAAGCCGGCGGTGAGCTGAACCCCAAATATCCCGGCGGTGTGGAAGCCCAGCGCGCCCGCCTGGAGGCCGAAGGCCACACCATCCTGGCCCGCGGGCGCAAGAATGTCCGGTATTATGTAAAAGACTGCGAGAACGTCCTGTTTGTGCCGCAGGTGTGAAGGAGCGGGGGCGGCCGCCTTCAAGAAAGCCTCCCCTGCAAGGGGAGGTGGATGCGCCGCAGGCGCGGACGGAGGGGTGCATTGCCGCGTTGCCTTTTCCGGTATCTTTCCGGGCTGCGCCAAGCCTGCGCAAGGGCCGATGATTTTCATCGGCCCGGAGAAAGCGGCTGCTGCCGGGAAGCTCGCGGGACGATGCGAGCATCGTCCCCTACGCATGC
>HBJMC02800__coassemble_195_pt1 | contig 30767 bp, 24 predicted proteins | sample HBJMC02800__metabat2_low_PE_013 | metagenome-assembled genome bin HBJMC02800 | reverse complement strand
TCGCTCGGAGCCGGCAAGACCGGAACCGCCCGCCCCTGCGGGTAAGCCGGTAAGCACTGCCGCCCGTTTCCGGGATGGCGATGCACCTTCCCCCACATCCGTAGGGGACGATGCTTGCATCGTCCCGCCGGCCTCCCGCAACCACCGACCCACCGGGAAAGCCGCTCACCAAAAGGCTCCCATGGAAGGGGAGCTGGCGCCGCAGGCGACTGAAGGGTGCATTGCCACCTCTCCCGACCAGTATCCTAACGGTGGAACCGCAGCGCCCTCCGCCGCGGACAAGCCCGCCCCGCCCGAAAGCGTAAAGGCTGCGCAAGGTGCCGCACCCCTCCGTCACCGCCAAAAGGCGGCGACACCTCCCCTTGCAGGGGAGGCTTCCGGGGGTACCGCCAAGCCCAAGCGCGGCCGCAAAGGCAAGGCCAAGGCCGATGACACACCTCCCACCCCCGCGGACATCATCAAGGCCAAGCGCCGCCGCTGTGCCGACGCCGAGGACATCGCGGGGTTCCTTACCAAGTTGGTTGCCATTGTGGTGCTGCTGGGCTTGCTGTTTGGCTTCGCGTTCGGCGTGACGCCCATGGCAAACGACGACATGGCCCCCCGCATCTCGGCGGGAGACCTGCTGCTCTACTACCGCCTGGCCGATGACTGGGCCAACGGCGACGTCATGGTCTTTGAGAAGGACGGGGAGCAGTACGTGGGACGCATCGTAGCCCGCGGCGGCGACACCGTCGAGGTCACCGATCAGGCGACGCTGGTCGTCAACGGAAGCACCGTGCTGGAGAATGACATCTACTACACGACGCCCAAGTACGACGACGGCCCCACCTATCCCATCACCCTGGCCGGGGATGAGTTCTTCATCCTGTGCGACTACCGCGAAGGCGCCCGGGACAGCCGGTATTTCGGCCCCGTGAAAGCCAGCGAGGTCAAGGGCAAGGTGATCACCGTGGTGCGGCGCTCCAACCTGTGAGCCGCACATCCGAATTTCCACCATTGTTACATCGGGATGCCCGGTTTGAGCGATCCTGTGTAAAATACGCAAAAGCCATAATTCAGAAAGGAAGAAAACGAGCATGAAATTGAACAAGACCATCGGTCGCGTTGCGACCACCCTCGTTGCCACCGCCATGCTGGCGTCCCTGGCTGCTGTTCCCGCGTTTGCTGCCAATACCGGTAATGATGGAACTGTGGTTACTAAACTGTTCACTGCAAAGCTGAACATGGAAAACGCTGTGGGGGCGGGCGTGCCTAACGTCACCTTCGAATATGTTATTACGACTGGCCCGGAGGCATCTACGCTGACTTCTGCGACTGGCCAGGAGCTTGAGATTCTGCAGGGGCAGGTTACAGGAGATCTTAAAACAAGCGTAGCCTTCAGCGCTACTGATAAAGGAACTGAATATGACAGCGATGATGAAGATCAAACTGCAGATGACGGCTATAGCAAGACGGTGACAGTTAAGTTCCCCGAAAACACGTTTACTGCTCCTGGCGTGTACAGATTTAACCTGCAACAGTCTTCGTTTAATTATGTTGGTGTAGCAGCGGCTGATGTCACCGATTATTATCTCGATGTTTATGTCTCTTATGATAAAAATGAGGATAATGAAGTTGATACCACGAAGCCTTTGATTATCACAAATACCCAGCTGGTTAGTAAGGACGCTACCCCGAAGTATGATGGCACCAGCGTGAACTACGGCAATTGGGGCGAGGGAAAATTCGCAGATATCGAAAACACGTTTACCACTTATGCTGTTACGATTACGAAGCAGGTTGGCGGTGACATGGGCGACAAGAACAAGGACTTTGTTTTTGATATCGATGTTAATGATCCTAATACCAGCAAAGACGTTTTGAGTAGTGTTACCGTTGATGGCAGTGCAAGTAACTTTAGCACGGAAGGTGAGACTAAGGGCAGTGTCCACATTGACAAGACCCTGAAGCATGGCAACAGCGTCACCATCTCTGGCATCCCTACTGGAACTACACTTGACATTGATGAAACCAACGCGGACGATTACATCATTTCGTATGCAGAAAAAGAGAATGATGGTAAGGTGACTTTTGCGGCAGATACAGACAATGACGATAGCACTACGGTAGCGACAGTGACTGGAAATGGCGAGATTATTGTTACCAACACCCGTAACGCTGTCACCCCCACCGGCATCGTTATGAACGTTGCTCCCTACGCTCTGCTGGTTGTCATCGCTGCTGCCGGCTGCTTCGTCTTCCTGCGCAAGCGTCGTGAGGACTGATTCACACGGCTGAATCCTGACAGCGCAAGCTGACAATCCTTACTTACTATTCATCCAAGCATTTTCACCACCTTCCGGGGTCGTTTTCGACCCAACGCAGGCTGGCAAGCCTGAGGATACTGCCTGAAAGGAGGCAAGCCTCTTGCACACCGCGGCCAAACTGGCACGCTTCGGCGATCGAATGGTCAGCATCTTCGCGGCGGCGCTGATCCTGCTCATGCTGCTGTACGGCGGATACTCGCTGTGGGATACCGCCATGGTATTCCGGGGCGCTTTCCTGGACAGCGACCTGCTGCAGTTCAAGCCCGCTGCCGGGGACCCGGACGACAATCCCACCCTTCAGGAGCTGCAGGCCATCAACCCCGATGTGTGCGGCTGGCTGACCATCGACGATACCCACATCGACTATCCCGTGGTCATCGGTGAAACCGACATGGAATACGTCAACAAGGATGTGTACGGCGACTTCTCGCTGTCCGGGTCCATCTTCCTGGACAGTGACAACGCCCGGGACATCTCGGATGCGTATACCCTGGTCTACGGCCACCATATGGACAACGGCGGTATGTTCGGCGATGTCGTCGAGTTTGTCAACACCGACTACTTTGAATCCCATCCCACCGGCACCCTCTATCTGCCCGACGCGACCTACTCCATCGAGATCTTCGCGTGCGTACAGGTGGATGCCTTCGACAGCATGATCTATGACCCCACCGCCCAGCAGGACGGCGATGTCAGCGAGCTGCTGAACTATGTGGATGAGATCGCGGTGCAGAGCCGGTACATCGGCGTCACACCCCAGGACAAGGTGATCGGTCTGTCCACCTGTGCAGAGGCGGAAACCAACGGTCGTGTCGTCATTTTCGGGCGGCTGGACCGCATGAGCTGAGCTAAGGGTGCATCTGAACGGCCCCCAGCACCGTTCCATTCTACGAAAAAGCAGCGCCTGCTGCGTTGCGAAACCTTGGAATACACCAAGTATTCCTGCGGTTCCGCGCCTTGCATCCACTACTTTTTCGCGAATGGCACAGTACTTTTGACCGTTCAAATCCACCCAAAGGGCGGGGGCCGGGGCGCGGCCACGCGCCCGCCCCACCCCCAATCCCTTGAAGGAGGTAGCAACAATGAATCAAGCGATACGGAAACTGAGCGGATTGCTGGTGCTTCCCGTGCTGCTCGCGGCCCTGCTGATGATGCCTGTGCGGGCGAACGCCGAGGAAGTGCCCTATGAATGCTTTGCGGAGCTGCCGGTCAGCGTGGAGCTGAACGGCGACCATGACGAGCAGTTCCATGTGACGATCGAGCTGGCAGAAGGTATGGACGAGACCGCGCCGCTGCCGGATGAAGCCGCGGACGGCCTGCTGATCGCAGGCGATGCCAGCGATAGCTTCAGCAACTTCCACTTTACCAAACCGGGCGACTACGTCTATGTGGTCAAGCAGGAGATCGGCGATACGGCCTATATGAGCTACGACAATACGGTCTACACCGTGACCATCCGTGTGACCAACGCCGATAACGGCGGCCTGCAACACGAGATTTGGGCCACCACCGATGATGACCCGAACACAAAGGTGCAGGAACTGGCCTTTTTGAACACCTACGCCCCGCCCACGCCGGCACCCACGGACGAGCACCCGGACATTGCCGAGGGCATCGAAAACGGCACCTGGGGCGGCACGCCCACGCCGAAACCGGTCTCCACCCTGCCGCAGACCAGCGACGCTCTGCCGCTGACCGCGCTGGTGGTGGTGCTGGTGCTGGCTGCCGCGGCCATCGTGGTGCTGGTGGTGCTGCGCGTGCGGAAAAACAAGCAGGACGGCCAGCAATAATACCGTTCCCAAATTGAAAACTGCCCGCCAGCCATTCGCAGGAATGGCTGGCGGGCAGTTTTTGCTGTAAACCCTGCTGCCGATGCGCGGAGCGGTCGCCGGCGATGCGGCGCCCCAAAGCGGCGCCTGCTGCGCTGCTGAGCCCTGTGATGCAGCGCAGGCGGCGGGCCCGCACCTTGTATTCGACGCTTTTGAGCGTGAAGTACGGAAGCCCGAATCGATCTGATGCAGGGCCAAAACGACGGATTTTGCAGGATGCGGGATAAAATTCGGCGTCGTTTGGCCGCTTGATAGAGGGATAAAATGATCGCGAAGCGCAATTTTATACAGGAGGAACGGGGCGTTTGACGGAAAAAGACCGCGGCAGGCCAAAACGGCGCGATTTTTGCCCGAAGCGCAGGGCACGAAGCCGATGAAGCCAAAAAGAGGCGCAGCCCCTTCCGGTCACGCTTCTCGCTATCTCTTTCATATATTTGACAAAGTGTCCATGATATTTTACCATGGATACAAGACATTTGCTGCCCGCCTAGTGCGGCGCCGTGAGAGGGGAGGATGTTCCGGGTGACGCTCAAAAAGGCAGTTCCCCATAATGGCAAAAGGGAGAAAAGCCGTGTATATTCATTCTTTTTGTTTTCGTATACCCTGATCCTGCTGCTGGCGCTGAGCAGCTGCCTGTTTTTCGGCGCCGAGGTGACCCGGCAGCTCCGCCGCGAGGAAGCGCAGAACAAGCTGGCGCTGCTGACCTCGCTGAAAAACGACGTGGAGGAAAACCTGCTGTATGTGGAGGAGCTGAGCAACACGCTGGTGTTCAACTCCAGCCTGCAGTTTCTGGTCAAGTATCCTACGGTCTCCTCTGCCCGCGACGCCATGGAGCAGATGTCTGCGGTGGCGGCGCGCAGGGACTTTCTGCTGGACTATTTTGTGTATGTGCGCAGCAGCGGCGAGATCGTCACATCCACCGTGCGCATGGATGCCGACCGCTTTTTTGATATTATCTATGAGTTTGGCAGCCTTTCTGCCCAGCAGCTGCAGGAGGAGACATTTACGGAATATCATTTCCAGGATTATCTTTCTGTTTACGGGCTGTACCAGTATGGGTCCGACGCCGAGGTGCGTGTGCTTCCCTATGTGCAGTCCATCCCCATCAGCAGCAGCGCCCCGCCGCCGGGCCAGCTGGTCCTGCTGCTGGACTGCGACGAATTTTTTGCCCAGGCGCTGTCGCTGCAGGAAACCGCCGGCGGGGCGGTCTATGTACTGGACGAAAACGGCTCTGTCGTGTACCAGACACCGGATGCCCCCGTGCTGCCCGATACCGTACAGCAAAGCGAGGAACCGCTTGTGACGGTGGATGACACCAACTACACCCGCTATGTATCAGAGGATACCGGCTGGGCGTATCTGATGACCTCCCCGGCCGGACTGTATTTTACCGCCAATCTTTCCACCTTTGGGTTCATGGGCGGCGTATTTGCGGTGTATCTTCTGGTCGGGCTGTTTCTGGTGCGGCGCATTGCCAAACGCAGCTACCGCCCGGTGAAAGACATCAATGACATGATCCTGCAAAGCGTTTCCGGCAGCACCGGGGAGGACGAGTTTGCCGTGATCAAGTCTACGCTGCTCAACCAGATGCGCTCCGGCAGCGAGCTGCAGCGTGTGATCGAGGCCCAGCGGCCCGCCGTTGTGCGGGATCTGCTGATGCAGCTGCTGCTTGGCCAGGCGCTGGACTGGCGGGGGGCGCGCAGCCGCCTGGAGGAACTGGGTGTCCGGTTTGGCGGTGACCGCTACATCGTAGTCCTGACCGAAGTCAACATGGACAGCGCCTTTTTTCTGGACTCGGACATCCCGTTGGAAAACAATCTTTCCATGGCGCGGCTGGTATTGCAGAATGTCGGCTGCGAACTGTTTGGCGCAAAGGCCGGCTGCCAGTATCTGGACCTGGGCCGTACCCAAAGCGCGTTTTTGCTCTCGCCGGAGGAAGCCAAAAGCGGCGATGCGCTGCCGGAAGCCGACAGCCAGAGCCGGACGCTGGCCAGGTTCTGCGCCGAGCAGTTCCATCTGGACATTTTTGTGGGGATCTCGGCTATGGAAAACGGCCTGGCGCAGCTGCCCCTGTGCTATGACGAAGCGCGGAAGGCACTGGAGTACAGCCTGCTGCAGACCGGCGGAGGATCCGCGCCGGTCCTGTTCACTGCACTGAACACGACCCATTCGGACTATTATTATCCGGTGGAGGCGGAGCAGCAGCTTCTGCAATACATCCGCGCCGGGGATGCTGCCCGCGCGCAGGAGGTGCTGGAGCGCATCTTTACCGCCAACTTTGAAACCAAGCGGGTCGGCGCAGCCGCAGCGCGCACGCTGCTGTACCAGCTGGCGGCCACCCTGCAGCGGCTGGCAACCAGCGACGCGCTGGCCCAGGGGGACGACGCCCGGCTGGACGAGCAGCTGGTGGAGCAGGTGGTCAACAGCTCCAGCATAGAATATGCCCGCCGCCGGCTGCTGGAGCAGATCTCCAGGCTGGCCGCCGTCCATGAGGCCCGCCCCCAAAGCCGGACCGAGATGCTGGTAGAGCGCATCGCCGACTATATCGACCACTGCGAGGAGTCCCGGTTCCCGGACCTGACCCTGCTTTCGGAACAGTTTGGTGTGACGCCGCAGTATATCTCCAATGTGTTCAAAAAGTACCGGGGCGAGAACGTCAAGGATTATATCGCCCGGCACAAGCTGGCCCAGGCAAAAGCCCTGCTGACCGGCACCGACCTGCCGGTGCGGGAGATCGCCGCCCGGCTGGGCTATTCCGGCGAGATCGGCATTATCCGGCTGTTCCGCAAGTACGAGGGCGTCACGCCCGGCGACTACCGGGCGCGTCACCGCTGAACGCCCGGCAGGCGCAGCACCGGAGGAACAAACGCCCCCGCCGCTCCCTTTGGGCAGGCTTGCCTGCAGGGAACGGCGGGGGCGTTGTGTTTGTGCTTGGTTTCCCGGTCAGATCCCGTCTGCCCAGGGAAACGCCAGCGGAAGCGGCAGCAGCCCGGCGGGCACGGCTTCCGCCCCCGGCACCAGCATACTGTCCGGGCCGAACAGCAGCCGTGCGGCGTCCAGCGGGGGCAGGGTCAGATCAGGCACTTCCTGCCCGGCGGCAGCGCGGACTTCAAGCCTTTGGCCGGTCTGCGCAAAGCACAGGCGCGCCGCGCCTTCCACCTGCAGGACAAACGGCTTGGCCAGCCGGGGAAACGCCCGGCCGCCGCGCAGGGCAAGCCCGGCGCGGGCAGCAGCCAGCCAGTCCAGGACCCGGTAGCTGTGGTTGGGCACACAGATGCTCTGCTCTGCCAGGGCGGCAAAGCAGGTCAGCTCCGCCTGCTGCCAAGGGTAGAGCTGCAGCTTTACCGTGCCGCCGGCCATTTGGATCAGAGCGGCGGCAAAGCCGGGCAGCAGTGCCGGGTCCGGCAGTACCAGCTCCAGCAGGCAGGGCGGCCTGCCGGGCGCAAGGGTGCAGTATCCCGCAAACCGGCCCCGATGCAGAACGGCCAGGGGGCGGCTGCGCCAGCTTTGCAGCACGGCATAAAAGCGCCGGTCCGGGCCGCGGTCGCACAGGACCGGCTGGCGGCGGTAAAGCGCATTGGCCTGGGGCAGCCAGACAGCCTTTTGCAGCAGCGGCGCCAGCGTTACGCCGCCGGCCGGGAGCCCACGCACGTTGCGCGGGGAAAGCGTAAAAACCCATTGGCTGCCCGACGGTGCATAACCAAAGCGTTCGTACCGCTGGCGCTGGCCGCCCAGCATACCCAGCGCGCAGCCGGCGGCTTCCATGCGGGACGCGGCGTCCTGCATCAGCAGGGCAAGGTATCCGTTCCCGCGGCTGCCGCTGTCCACGCAGACGGTGCCCACGCAGCCCACCCGCAACGGGAGACCCGCCGCATGAAATTCCTGCACCTGCAGGCAGTACAGTCCCACAGCGTTGCCGTCCCGGTACAGCACCGTGTGCATCGGCGCGCTGCCGGCCCCCGGCGCATACAGCTTGGGCAGCAGAGCGGCGAAATCCTCCGGCCCCTGGCGTGTGCGGAACGCCCGGCCTGCGAAGGCGGCCAGCGCCTGCAGCTGCTCCGGCCGTGCCTGTTCCAAATGGGTCATGTGCATCCTTCCTTTCTGCCGGGCCTTCCGTCATCGCCGCAGGGCGGCCGTCTGCCCCGTCAGGCCGTTTGGGATGCGGCCCGCCTGAATACAGGTCAGCCGATCTCTGCCAGCACGCGCTTTTCAAACTCTGCAACATCCACCGTTTTGCCGGTCAGGCGGGATTCCTCTGCGGCAAAGGCCATTACGTGGCTGTGCACCGACTGGGCAATGGGGTTGGTGTTGGGGCGTTCGCCTTTCAGGATGGAGACAAATTCCTCCATGATGCCTTCATCCCCGCCGGAATGGCCGGTGCTGCCAGGCTGGACGGTGTACACGGCCCGGTTTCCCGTCATAACGCCGGGGCCGAACCAGGTGACCTCGATCACATTGTTGTCCATGGAAGCGCGGATCTCTCCTTTGGTCCCCATAAACGTCACGGTGCGGTCGCAGGCGTTGGAGAAAGCGCACATGGTAAAGGATACGGTAACGCCGTTTTCAAACAGCAGACTGGCCGACTGGTGGTCCACTACATCATTGTCGCAGTGGAAAACACATCTGCCGTAAGGGCCGTTTTCCAGTGCCTTCCGGCGTGCCGCATAGCTTTGGTCCGGGCCCAGCGCCGTCCGTGCGGTGGACCAGGGGACCTCGTCGTTCAGGTACAGCGCCGGGGCGTAGTAGGGGCAGGACGCGCTGTGGGGGCAGCCGTCCAGGCAGCGGGCCGGACTGCCGGCCGGCGCGTTTTCGGCGCGGAAATAGCGCAGGCTGCCAAAGCTGGAGACAGTCTTGCAGCGGCTGCCAAGCAGCCAGGACAGAATGTCCATGTCATGGCAGCACTTGGCCAGGATCATCGGGCTGGAGTCCGCTGTTTTGCGCCAGTTGCCGCGCACATAGCTGTGGGCATAATGCCAGTAGCCCACATTTTCGGCATGCTGGATGTGCACCACGTCCCCGATGGTCCCGGCATCCAGCAGCTCTTTTATTTTGCGGTAGAACTTGGTGTAGCGCATGACGTGGCAGACCATGATCCGGGTGCCTTTTGCCTCGGCCCGGCGCTGCAGGTCCAGGCACTCCCGCACGCTGGGAGAAATCGGTTTTTCCAGCAGGATGCTGTACCCCAGGTCGATGGCCTGGCAGGCGTAGCGGTAATGCTGGGCGTCCTGGGTGCAGATCAGCACCGCGTCCGCCAGCCGCGGCCGGGCAAAAAACTGTTCCGCCGTCTCAAACACGCCGTCGGCAGGGACCTGATAATCCTGCACGAACTTTTCGCGCCGGCCCCGGTCCGGGTCTGCCACGGCGACGAATTCCACCTCGTACCCGTGCATTTTTGCGTAGGGGGCATAGCAGTATTGGCCGCGTTCACCGGCGCCCACCAGCGCCAGACGGATCTTTTGTTTCATTTATGGTTCCTCCTTTTCAGTAGGCCGACATGCCCGCCGCGTAGCTGCGGCTGATCTCGCAGTCCAGGGGCTGCCCGGCCAGGAAACGCGCAATGTCCTGCGTTACGCTGCGGGTCACCGCCAGGCGGCGGTCCACGGTGGGGCCGCCCATGTGGGGCATCAGCAGGGTGTTGGGCAGCCTTTGCAGCGGGTGCCCCGGCGGCAGCGGCTCAGTCTCGAACACATCCAGCGCCGCTGTCAGGTCGGGACGGTCGGCCAGCACCCGGCAAAGGGCAGGTTCGTCGATCACGGCTCCCCGCGCCGTATTGATCAGCAGCGCCCCCGGTTTCATGCTGCGCAAAAGCGCCTCGGTGACAAGATGGTAGTTTGCCGCCGTCATGCCGCTGTGGATGGACACAATGTCGCATTCGGCAAAAAGTTCCTCCAGCGTAGCTTTGGCTACGCCGCTGCGCGCCAGCGCGGCCGCATCGGAATGGCGGGAATACACCCGGATGGGGCAGCGAAAGGGAGCCAGCATCTCCACCACATGGCGGGCGATCATGCCGTACCCCACCAGCCCGACGCTGCGCTCCAGCAGGCCCCGGTTGGAAAAGCTCTGCGGCCAGATGCCCTGCGCCAGGTTGGACGCATGGAAGGGGATCTGCCGCAGGCTGGCCAGCGCGTAGGCCACGACGCTTTCGGCTACGGACTCGGCAAACACGCGGTTGCCGCTGACCACCCGGATGCCCTTTTCGTACACCGCGTCGGTGACGTAGGGCTTTACCGAACCTCCGGTGTGGGCAATCAGCTGCAGGCGCTCCGCGCCGGCCAGCACAGTCTCGTCAAACGTGGCGGTTCCCCAGCCGGTCACACAGACGTCGGCGTCCTTTACCGCTGCAGCCAGTTCCGGCCCGGTGTACTGGCGGCCCAGCGTGTTCCAGCGCACGGTGCCCAGCGCCTCCAGCGTCTGTTTTGCCGACTTGTCAAAAAAAGTGTCGAACACCGCGTTCTGCGGCATTGTTACCACGATCTGAACAGGGTTCATCCCGAGACCTCCTCTCCGGCCGGGACATCGCAGCGATTGTCCCGCAAAATGATTTCGGTATCCGCCGCCACCGCGCCGTCTCCGCTGCGGCAGATCCGAACACCGTCCCGGAACCAGCACCCTTCGATCAGATTCGGCCGCCTGGCGCGCCGGCTGCGCTGGGTCAGCACCAGTTTGTCTCCGGTGCAGCCGCGCATCTGCAGGCCGTCGGCGTTAAGCAGGAAGGTGCCGCAGGGGCCGTATCCGCCGGTATCCACGCCGTCGTAGGCGCCTGTATGGCAGACGGCTACGTCCTGCAGCGTCAGCTCGCTGACCTTGGCAAAGCCGATGCCCCAAAAGCCGGTGTGGCGCACCACTGTGATGCGCCGGGCACAGCCGCCCCAGACCGGGCCGCTGTTGGCAAAGCTGAGCAGCCCCGAATTGCCCAGATAGGTCAGGTCGTGCTCGTACTGGCCGTGGGTCACATACGCGCCGTGAAAATCGCCGTCTGCATGGCAGTTTTCCACCATACAGAACGCACTGCCGGTAAAATCGTTCAGATGCCTGGCATTGGAGCAGGTGCAGTCCCGCACTTTGCCGTAAAGGCAGTGGATCTGCTGGGTCAGGTAACCGGTGCCGCCCACCACCACCTCCACCGGATTCTGCAGGCTGCATCGCTCGGTGACATAATGGGTGTTGTGGCGGCGCAGGATGACCGGCCAGTAGGTATGCCGGGCGTGTATGTCCCGCACGTCGCACCGCACCGCGTATTCAAATGCCAGCGGCTGCGCGCCGGACGTCTCGCCGCCGGGGTTGCCGCAGAATTCCATGTTCTGCACGCACACGCCGCAGATCGGTCCCACCCGCTGCCAGGTCATGGTTCGCCCTGCTTCCAGCGGCCAGCCCATTTTATAGTTCACGCGCACATGGGTCGCGTCGATGTGTTCGGTCACGCACAGCAGCTTGTCGATCTCCCTCTCCTCGCTGCCGGCCAGGCGGTTGACCCGGACCTGCCACCAGGAATACAGGGGGATGCTTTCGGCGTCGGGCACTTCAAATACATCGTACAGCTCCGGCAGCGGCTGCGTCAGCGCAAAGCGCCGCACCTCCGGCAGAAGGGCGCCGGTAAAATGGAACAGCGCGCCGAAGGGATCGTTGTGCCGTGCGGGAGCGATCCCGCGGGCGGTCACCTGGCGCCCGGTAAAGTCCAGCGTCACGCCGCCGCGGGTAAAGGTGTGCCGCCGGGTAAAATTGACGTCGGTCCCAAAGCGGATGAAGCGGATGCTGCTGTCCGCCATCAGGGCATCCAGGGCGTCGTCGGCGGGTGTTTCGGGGCCGAACACGCCAAAGCACCGCGCGTCCACCGTGCCGTCGTGGCACAGCAGCCAGCGCCCGCAGGCCGGCTGGCCGTCCGGCGCAAGCACCGTGCCGCCGTTTGGCGCCGCCGTGCAGGCGGCGTCCCAGCGGTACAGCCAGCTGCCGTCGCCGGGGGCAAGCCGGCCCAGCACCTGGGCCAGGTCCCCGGCGGCCAGCGCCGCGGCAGGCAGCGCCAGCAGCTGCTTTGCCGTTTCCACAGTATGGATCATTGCCGTTTTCCTTCTTTCGTTCTCCGTCTCAACAGAAAAGGCCGGGGATGCCTTTCCCGCCGCAGGTGTCTGGAGGCTTGCCGGCAGCGCCGCCTTTGCGCAGGCATCCCGCACCGGAACTGCGGGCTGCCGTATGCTGTTCAGACACTTCCGGGGGAAAGGCCCCGGCCTGTTTTTATAAATATTACTGGACGGCTTCGTTCCAGCGCGCCAGAGCGGCTTCCTTAATTTCGATCAGCTCCGACAGGCCGATCTGCTCCAGCGAGGCCAGGTAGTCCTCCCAGCCCGATTCAATGTCCACCTCGCCCACGATGAACTTGGTGGTCATCAGGGTGACCTGGGTGTACAGATCGTTTTCGATCACGTTGCCGCGCTCCGACTCCTCGGTGGTAAACCGGGCGTTGGAAGGATAGGCGTTTTCCAGGTTGTAGTAAGGTTCCTGCATCTCCTTGACCTGTGCGCATTTCATCTCCATCAGGGGGTCGCCCACCGGTGTTGCCATAAAGTTCAGGTAGCCAGGCAGTTCAGAGGTGACGGATACCGATTGGTTGATGTCGCTAAAGCCGGTGATAGGCTCGATCCATTCGTAAGAGGTCTTGGTGTCGTCGGTGTACTGCCAGTGCTCGCCCTCGTAGCCGGCGAACAGCGTAGTGCCGCAGAAGCCTTCCACCGCATTTTCCTCGGTGGCGTAGAACATATCCAGCAGGCGGATGGCGGCCACGGGGTCCTCGCACTTGTCGGTGATAAAGGCGCGGCCGGGATACAGGTAGTAGGGCTGTTTCAGCACCTTTTCATCGTTGGTGGCGCTGGTGAGCGGGGGCAGGCTGAGCTGCTGCGCCGTGGTGGACGGGTCCAGAGAAGTGGGGCTGCCGCTGTACACACCGCACAGGTTCGCCGCTACCTTCGCCTGCCACTGCTGCGATGTCTGGGTGGCAAACTCAGGGTCCAGCAGACCTTCGCTGTACAGCTTGTTGGCATACAGCAGGAACTCCTTGTATTCCTCCATGGCCGGCGCGTACACCACGTTGCCGTCGTCGTCCACATTAAAGCTGAGGCCATCCGGCAGACCGGTGAAGGCGGGGATCAGCAGGTCGCGGATGGTGGTGGTCAGGCCGACGCAGGTAAAGGGGATCTCGTCGTCCGGGTCGCCGTTGCCGTTGGCGTCCTGCTCCTTGAAGGCGACCAGCATGTCGTACAGCTCGTCGGTGGTCTCGGGGACCTTGGTGATGCCCACATTGTTCATCCATTCTTCGCTGAAAAAGCCGGTATGACCCTGCACCGTGGCGGTGTGGAACACGTAGGGCAGACCGTAGATCTTGCCGTCCATGCTGGTCATGGCCGCCTTGACGTCCGGGTTTTCTTCCATCATGGCCTTGATGTTGGGGGCGTACTGGTCGATCAGGTCGGTCAGGTCGATAAAGATGCCCTGCGGACCGTAGGTCTCTTCATCGGTGATGGCGTTGGCGTCGTCGCGCAGGATGATGTCGCCGTACTCGCCGCCCACCAGGGCAATGTTTTTCTGCTCGGTCCAGGTCTCCGAGTCATAGACCTCGAACTCAAAGTTGATGTTGGTGATCTCGGACAGGCGCTGGAAGATCTCCAGTTCGCTCCAGTCGGGGGCGCCTGCGTCCTTGCGTCCCATGATGCTCAGGGTGATAGGTTCGTCGACGATGGGATACTCGCCCACCGGGTTGACGTTGTCCGCGCCGGTCGTTTCCCCGGTGCCGGATGCCGTTTCGGCCGTGCTTTCCTCTGACGAAGCCCCGCCGCAGCCGGCCAGCAGGCTGGCGGCCAGCAGAGCGGTCATGGCCAAGGATGCCAGTTGTTTCAGTTTCATTGTGTTCCTCCTTTTTGCTGTAAAACTATCCTATTTATATGGGGCGAAGGGACCGGGTCTTATCCCTTGACCGCACCCACGGTCACACCTTTGACAAAATGCTTTTGCACAAACGGGTACAAAAGCATGACCGGCAGCGATGCCACCACGATCAGCGCATACTTGATCTGCTCGGCAATGCGCAGCTCCTCCTGCAGTTCCGCCGCCGTACCGCCGCCCTGCTGCAGCATTTCGGCAGTAAACTGGCTCTGCATCAGGATGTCCCGCATAACGATCTGCAGCGGCTGCCACTGATCGTCCCGGAGATAAATCAGCGCGTTGAAGTAGCTGTTCCAGTGGGTCACCGCAAAAAACAGGGTCATTACCGCGATGATGGAACCGGACAGCGGCAGCACGATGCGGAAGAAAAACCGGCTGTTGCTGCACCCGTCAATTTCGGCTGCATCCCGCAGCTCGTTGGGAATCGTATTCTCGAAAAAGCTGCGGCTGATGATGATATTGGTCATGCTGGTCGCGCCCATAATGACCATTACCAGCGGGCTGTTGTAAAGGCCCAGATTGCGCACCGTGAGAAAGGTGGGGATCAGGCCGCCGGAAAAAAACATGGTGATGGTGAACATTACGGTAAAAAACTTGCGGCCCACAAAATCCTTGCGGGAAAGCGCATAGGCCGCCGGCAGCGTGACCGCAAGGTTGACCGCCGTGCCGCAGGTCGTGTAAAGGATGGTGTTCAGATAGCCGCGCAGTACGCTGTCGTCCGCCAGCAGATGCTTGTATCCGTCCAGCGAAAACCCCTTGGGCCACAGCCATACCTGCCCCAGATTGACCTGATTGGGGTCGCTGACGGAAGCAATGACGATGAACCACAGCGGGTACAGGCAGACCACAAAAATGATGCCCAGGATCAGGTAATTGAAGAAGTTGAAGATCCGGTCGCTTCGGGTTTCCTTGATAACCATTTCTCCGCCTCCTTACCACAGGCTGGTCTCGCTGAGCTTTTTGGAGATCTTGTTCACGGCCACCAGCAGGACCAGATTGATGATGTTGTTGAACAGGCTGACGGCGGTGGAAAGGCTGTACTGCGCTTTCTGGATACCCAGCTTGTACACGTAGGTGGAGATGACCTCCGACACCGCGGTATTGCTGTCCGTCTGCATCAGCAGGATCTTTTCAAAGGAAAGGTTCATCACGCCGCCCAGCGTCATGATCAGCATGATAACGATCGTGGGCATGATGGCCGGGATGTTGATGTGGATGATCCGCTGAAAGCGGGTGGCGCCGTCGATGGTGGCTGCTTCCTGCAGGTCGGGCGAGATGCCGGCCAGGGCCGCGATGAACACCACCGCGTTGTAGCCGGTGGCCTGCCAGACGCCGCTCCACACATACAGATCGTCAAACAGAGAATCCTTCATCAAAAACAGCTGGGGCTCGGCGCCAAACAGCGCGCCGATCTGGTTGGCCAGCCCGTTGTAGGAAAAGAACAGATTGATCATGCCCACCAGTACCACGGTGGAAACAAAGTAGGGCAGATAGGTGATATTCTGCACCGCTTTTTTGAAACGGGTGTTTTTGACCTCGTTGATCATCAGCGCCAGTACGACGGCTGCCGGGAAGCTGGCCGCAATGTAGTACAGCGACAGCTTGAGGGTGTTGCCCAAGATGTTCCAAAAATTGATCGAACTGAAAAAGGTGATAAAATGCTTGAACAGCGGCTCGGCCCAGGGGCTGCCGGAAAAGCCTTTCGACGCCACAAAATCCTTAAAGGCGATCTGTACGCCGTACATGGGTACATAGGCGAAGATCAGAAAGTATAAAAATGCCGGCAGGATAAACAGGTACAATACCTTGTTGCGCCGGATCAGCAGCAGACTGGCGTTTTTGCCTGTCGCCGTCCGGCGTCCCGGCAGCCGCAGCTGGAACTTTCGGCGGCTTTTTGCGTTGGTCTCCATGGGGTCGTTGATTCCTCCTTTGCTGTGCCGCCGCAGCCGCCAGGTCAGCCTGGCGGGTACGCCGGTGATGTCTGCGCCGCAGCCCTTTGCTCTGGTCACAGCATACCACCAACCGGACCCGCGGTAAATTGCCAGAAATTAAGCCGCCGCCATCAAAAATTAAGGACACCGCGGGCAAAGCGGCATCCGCCGGAACTATCAATTTTTAAGGCGGCTTGCAAAAATTAAGTTTTTGGCCGCCGCCGGCCACCTGTAAAAACGAAACCCTCGTTCTTAAAAACTGGCAATTTACCCGGTGCGGAGCCGGCCCCATAATAGAACCAGAGCCTGCGGGGCGCGCCGCCCTGTATTGGCGCGCGGCAGCCCGGATCACGCTTTGCCATTTCCGATCAGACAGGAGGAACCCCGAATGTGGACTGAAGAAAAACTGAACACCATGCTGACGACCCCCAGCGCGGCGCTGGCAGAGGAGCTGGCCGCGCTGGACGGCGATATTCTGGTGCTGGGTGCGGGGGGCAAGATGGGCCCTACCCTGTGTACGCTGGCCAAAAACGCGCTGCGGGCGGCCGGCTCTGACCGCCGCGTGATCGCGGTGTCGCGTTTCAGCGACCCGCTGGCGGCGGAACTGCTGCGTGCCGGCGGTGTGGAGCTGGTCAGCGCCGACCTGCTGCAGCCGGGTGTGCTGGAAAGCCTGCCCGACGCAGAAAACGTCGTTTACATGGCCGGCAAAAAATTTGGAACAAACGGCAACGAGTATGCTACCTGGGCCATGAATACCTGGCTGGCCAGCCGGGTGGCCGAGCGATACCGGAACAGCCGCATCGTTGTGTTTTCCAGCGGAAACCTGTACCCCAAGGTCCCTGTGGGCAGCGGCGGCGCCACGGAGCAGACCCCCACCGAGCCCATCGGCGAATACTGTATGTCCTGCCAGGGGCGGGAACGCATGTTCGAGTACGCGGCCCGGACGTTCGGCACGCGGGTTGCGCTGTACCGGCTGAACTACGCAGTGGACCTGCGTTACGGCGTTTTGTATGATCTGGCCCACAGCATCCTGCAGGAAGCCCCCATCAGTCTGACCACCCCCAGCTTCAACTGCATCTGGCAGGGCGACGCCAACGAGGCCGCCCTGCGCCTGCTGGCCCACGCCAGCCCGGAGGTGTTCACGCTGAACGTCACCGGCCCCGAAACCGCCGGCGTGCGCGAGACCGCCGAGAAGCTGGCTGCGCTGCTGGGCAAACCGGCGCACTTTGCCGGTGTGCCTTCCGGCACCGCCTACCTGAGCAACGCCGGCAAAATGTTCCGGCTGTTCGGATATCCTTCCGTGCCGCTGGAGACGCTGATCGAATGGCAGGTACAGTGGATCCGGGACGGCGGCCGCGCACTGGGCAAGCCCACCCATTTTGAGGAAAGGAAAGGAAGTTACTGATATGGACAGGCACGAAAAAGCAATGCAGCTGCTGCACCGCGGCACCGTCATCCCTGCCATCCCGCTGGCGCTGCACAGTGACCGGACTTTGGACGAGGAGGGGCAGCGCACCTTGATCCGCTATTATCTGGCGGCCGGCGTGGGCGGCCTGGCTGTGGCGGTGCATACCACCCAGTTCGAGATCCGAAAACCGGAGATCGGCCTGTTCGAACCGGTCCTGCGGCTGGCTGCCCAGGAGATCGACGCCTTCGAGGCCCGCACCGGCAGGACCGTTGTCCGTGTGGCCGGCGCCTGCGGCGATACCGCCCAGGCCTGCAAAGAGGCCCAAACGGCCCGGAACCTGGGGTTTGACGCCGTACTGCTCAGTCCCGGCGGGCTGGCAGACCTGACGGAACAGCAGCTGGTGGATCGTACCCGCGCGGTGGCGGAGCACCTGCCGGTGATCGGCTTCTATCTGCAGACCGCCTGCGGCGGACGGCGGCTTTCCTGTGAATACTGGCGAGCCGTGGCGGATACGCCGAATGTTGCAGCCATTAAATGTGCGGCGTTCAACCGATACCAGAGCATTGACCTGGTGCGCGGCGTGGCGGCCTCCCGCCGCCGGGACGAGATCGCCCTGTACACCGGCAACGACGACAACATTGTGGCGGATCTGCTGACGCCCTATCGGTTCCCCGGCGTGCAGGGCGGGAACGAGCTGCGCTTTGTGGGGGGACTGCTGGGCCACTGGTCGGTGTGGACCCGCCGGGTGGTGCAGCTGTACGAGGAACTGCGGCAGTACCGGGACGGCCGGGACATTCCGGCACGGCTGCTGGCGCTGGGGGCTGCCATCACCGACTGCAACGGGGCATTTTTTGACCCCGCCCACAATTTTGCCGGCTGTATCCCCGGTGTGCACGAGGTGCTGCGCCGGCAGGGCCTGATGGCCGGTACCTGGTGCCTGGACCCGGACGAGGTGCTCAGCCCCGGCCAGGCGGAGGAGATCGACCGGGTATACGCCATGTACCCCGACTTGAACGACGACGCATTTGTAAAGGAGCATCTGCAGGAATGGAAAGCAGGAACCGTACAGCGACGGAGCTGAAACAGGCCGCCTTTGCGGCCATCGACGGCTGCGCGCCGCGGCTGATCGCGTTTGGCAGAGATATTCTGGCACACCCTGAGCTGGGATACCGCGAGACCCGCACCGCCGGCAGGGTGCTGCAGGCATTTGAGGATATGGGCCTTGCGGAAATCACCCGCCCGGCCCGCACCGGGGTCAAAGGCTGGCTGCTGCGGGGCGGCGGCCCGCACATTGCCGTGATCGGAGAACTGGACGCGGTGCTCAGCCCCGGACACCCGTTTGCCGACCCTGCCACCGGCGCGGCGCATGCCTGCGGCCACAACGCCCAGCTGGCGGCCATGCTTGGCTGCGGGGTCGGGCTGCGGGCGGTGGCCGGGGCGCTTGCCGGCAGTGTATGCCTGATTGCCGCCCCGGCCGAGGAGTATATTGAGATCGGCTGGCGTGCCAGACTGCGGCAGGACGGACAGCTGCAGTATCTGGGCGGAAAACAGCAGATGATCGCCGAGGGGGCCTTTGACGACATCGACATGGCTATGATGGTGCACAGCGAGACCAACGCGCCGCAGCCGCGGGCTGTGGTGGGCGGCGGCGCCGGAGGATTCATTGGAAAGGAGCTGCGTTTTATCGGCAGAGAAGCGCACGCCGGGGGCGCCCCCTGGGAGGGCGTCAACGCACTGAACGCCGCGGCGCTGGCTATTTCTGCCATACACGCCAACCGGGAGACATTCCGGGACGAGGACCATGTCCGCGTACACCCCATTGTGACCAAAGGCGGCGACCTGGTCAATACGGTCCCTGCCGACGTCCGGATGGAAAGCTACGTGCGCGCGGCCGGCATCGACGCCATGTGCAGTGCCAACGCCAAGGTGAACCGCGCGGCGCGGGGCGCCGCCTACGCGGTCGGCGCGCAGGTGGAGATCCGGGATCTGCCCGGCTATCTGCCGTTGGAACAGAACGCCGCATTGTCGGATCTGTTTGCCGCAAATGCCGCTCGGATGCCCGGCCTTGCCGTGGAGCGGGGGCTGCCGTTCTGCGGCAGCACCGATATGGGCGATCTTTCCTGGCTGATGCCGGTCATCCAGCCCACCGTCAGCGGGTTTGCCGGCGCGCTGCACAGCTGCGCGTTTGCCGCCGCTGACGAGAACCTGGCCTATCTGGTGCCCGCCAAGCTGATGGCCGCCACCGTCATCGACCTGCTGGCCGGCGGCGCGGACCGCGGCAAAGCGATTGTGTCCGGCACGCCCCGCCGTTCCCGCCGGGAGTACGCCGCGCTGTGGCGGCAGATCCTGGACGGGACGGACCGTATTTGAGCGGTCTGCCGGCCGCAGAAAGGAGTTCCCATGGTACCGGCTGCCCTGCTTTGCACCATTGCGCTGTTTGTGATGCAGACCCTGTCCATGAAAGTGCAGCATGCCGACACCCTGCCCCGGAAACTGCTGGTCAACTGCGCCGCCGCGGCGCTGGCGGCACTGGCGCTGGGCGCCGGCCGGCTTTGGTCGCCCGACGCTTTTGCGGTGGGGCCTGCCACGTTTTACTGCGGCATTGCCTTTGGTGTTCTGTTTGCCCTTACGATCCTGTTTTACAACCTGGCCATTGACAGCGGTCCGCTTTCTTACACGGCATTTTACTTTTCTGCCAGCATGCTGGTCCCCGCGGCGGCCGGCGTCCTGTGGTTCGGCGAAACCTTCCGCCCGGCTCTGGCCGCTGCCATCGTGCTGTTTTTGGCGGCGTTCTGGTGCCTGAAGTCCGCAGGGGCTTCCCGCCCGGCCGCGTCCCGGTGGCCGCTGCTGTGTGCGCTGACGTTCCTGTGCAATGGTTTGTGCGCCGTTGTGCAAAAGTTCCAGCAGCGTGCGGCGGATGGCAGGCAGGCGCCCGGCCTGATGCTGGTGGGATTTTGTACCGCGGCGCTGTGTTATGCCGCGGCTTTCCTGGCGCTGCGCAGCAAGAACAGCGGGCGGCAGCGGCCCGGCCTGCTTTTAAGGCGGAACCTGCCCGCCGTTTTGCTGCTGGCAGCGGGTTCGGCGGGCGGCAACCTGCTGCTGACCGTCCTGGCCGGACGGGTGGACGCCAGTTACCTGTTCCCGCTGGTCCAGGGCAGCATCATCGTGGGGGTTGCGCTTTGCTCCGCGCTGCTGTTCCGGGAAAAACTGTCCCCGCGCGGCTGGCTCGGCATCGCACTGGGGGTTGCCGCTATTGTGACGATCCAGCTTTAGGGTATGGCTGAAGCCGCCAAAAGTACCCGGTTTCCAAAGGATCCGTTCCCGAAAATCGGACGGTGCTGGCAATTTTATTAGAACATCTCAGGGAGGGAATGCCATGCTGCGCATCGGAATGATAGGCGCGGACAATTTCCACGCTCTTGCCTTTTCCCGTCTTGCCAACCTGCCGCCGGAAGAAGGCGGCAGCGGCCTGCCGGCCCGCGTCACCATGCTTTGGGGCGAAAGTGCAGACCGGGCGGCTTTCGTTGCCGGGGAGGCCCGGATCCCCGCGGTGGTATCGGACCCCTGCGAGATGCTGGGCCGGGTGGATGCGGTGATGGTGGTGCTGCGCCACGGCGGGCAGCACTATGCCGCGGCGCTTCCTTTTGTGCAAAGGGGAGCGGCCGTCTGGGTGGATAAGCCCTTCACCATCGACATGGCTCAGGCCAGGGCGCTGGTCGCGGCGGCGCAGCGGCACGGCGCGCTTTTGGCGGGCGGGTCCGCCTGCAAATACTGCCCGGATGTGCTGCAGCTGCAAAAAGATTACCGCAGACTGCGGCGGGAGAGCCGCGTCCTTTCGGCCGGGCTGAACTTTCCGGGCGAACTGGACAGCCCCTACGGCGGGCTGTACTATTACGGCGGCCACACCGCCGAAATCCTGACCACCGTTTTCGGCCCGGACCTGCGCAGTATAAAGGCCGATGTGACAGCCGGCAATGTGATCGCCGTTTTCAAGTATGCCGATCTTGCAGTGTGTGTGAACTTTGCCGAGGTCAGCCGGTTCTACGGAACATTGTACAGCCCGCAGGAGGTTGTGGTCCGCCCCATCGATATCACCGGCATCTACCGGCCGGCGTTCCAGGCGTTTGTGCAGGGGGTTCTGCATGGGGTCCCCCCGGAACCGGTTTCGTCTTTGCTGCACCCGGTCCGTATCCTGAACGCCCTTGTGGAAGCGGCCGCGACCGGGCGGGAGGTGCCTGTGCCGGCCGCATCGGATTGAGCCGTGCCGCTGCTTTTGGACGGGCGGCGTGCCAGAGACTTTCCCGGCGGCGGTTTCCTTGTCCGGGCCTGCTGCAAAGCAGCTTTAGTCCCAAAATAATGCACAAAAACTGACCCTCAAAAGAAGCAAAACCGCTTCCTTTGAGGGTCGATTCTTCTTGCTGCATCTGCTTTTTTGTGCAAATGCAGCATTTTTATCTTGCAGCGCGCCCGGCCTGCCCGACCGGCGGATGGGCCCAAAACTGCGTTGGCAATGCAAAACAAGGGGGCAGGGGCGGCATAGAGCGCAGCCCCCCAAAAAAGCATACCCCGCTTTTATCCCTGTTCCTGCCGGCCGCGCTGGTGGCTGACCTGGTATTCGTAGGGGTTCTTGCCGAATTTTTTCTTGAAGGCGGTGGAAAAGTAGCTCAGAGAGGAAAAGCCCACCTTCTCGGCGATCTCGTACACCTTGCAGTCGGTCTGCTCCAGCAGCTGCACGGCATGTTTCATGCGCAGGTTGTTCAGGTAGGTGATGTAGTTGACGCCGGTCTCCCGCCGGAACACCCGGCTGAAATGCTCGGCGCTGAACCCGGCCTGTTCGGCCAGTTCCGCCAGCGTGATGCGCTCGGCATAGTGGCGGTCCAGGTACTCGATGGCTTTGCGCACCTGCATGGTCTTGCCGCCGGTCTGGGCCGAGGTCTCCAGCAGCGGCGCAAAGACCAGCTCCACCTGGCGCTGCACCTGGTCAATGTCGGCAGCCTGCTGCAGGGCGCAGCGCACCTCCTGGGCGCGCCGGTCGGCCTGCTGGGGATCGTCGCAGGCAAAGTGCAGGTACGATACCAGCGCAGAGATCACCGTGTCCAAAAAGCTGCCGATGCGTGCCGGGCGCTCCTGCCTTGCCGCCTGGATAAACTGCCGCAGCCGGCGGCAGGCCGACAGAAAATCCTGGTCGATCAGCAGGCGAAGGTATTCCAGCTGAAAATGGTCCGGCGCGCCGGTGTCGGCGGCGGGCGTTCCGCTCCAAAATACCCGCCGCTGCGGTTCGTAAAAGGAAAGCGAACAGCGGTAGCGAGCGTTGGCGATGGCCGCCGCCAGCTGCCCCGGCCCGCCAAAACAGTCGCTGATGCCGCAGACCACATCCGGCCGGTCGGCAAACAGCCGCTCACAGTCGGCGCTGACGCGGGCCGTGTTGCGGCGGGAAGAATCGGTCACGTTGGCCACCATCAGCAGATGGTCGGCCCCCAGCGTGAAAAACACCGCGCTGTCCACGCCGGTCAGCCCGCCGGTCAAAAGCTGGGGCGTTACATCCCCGGCCGTGTGGCGGCAGTCCAAAGCCAGGATGGGCACAGGGCGCAGCGGAAGGTCCTGGCGGGCCAGTTCCTCCGGCGGAAGGTCGGCGGTGTTGCCCCGCAGCGCCAGCGCCTGCAAAAAACGCTCCCGGCTGACGCGCGCATGCTCGCTGGTGCGCTGTTTCTCCAGCTCGGCACGGGCCTTTTCCAGCACGGCGGAAAGGCCGTCCTCCGTCATTTCGGTCTTGAGGATATATTCGGCGCAGCCCTGTTTCAGGGCCGCGCGGGCGTAGTCGAAGTCCTCGTGGCTGGTCAGGATAACGGCATAGATATCCGGCAGACGGCGGCGGATGTGTTCCAGCATCTGCAGGCCGTTCATGCCGGGCATCTCAATGTCAGACAAAACGATGTCCGGCGCTTCCACCTGGGCCAGCTCAATGCCCTCCTGGGCGCTGGAAGCCGCCACACAGCGGAAACCGGGCAGCCGCGAGATGCAGTAATACAGCCACTGGCGGATGGGAGCTTCGTCATCCACAGCCAACACTTTGATCATGGGCTTTCCTCCTGTCTGTGAAGGATGGGAATGTTGGCGGTCACCTTGGTGCCCTCGCCGGGGGCGCTCTCGATATGCAGGCCGCTGCCGCTGCCAAAGGTCAGCTGCAGCCGCTCGTGGATATTTTTCAACCCGATATGGGGTTTGGCGCCAGGGTCCTCCCCCTGGGTAAAAATACGGTCGATCTGCTGGGCGGTCATGCCCACGCCGTTGTCCTCCACGGCCAGCTCGATCTGGCCGTGCCGGGTGCGGGCGGTGACGGCGATCACGCCGCTGCCGGTCCGGGCCACGCCGTGGACGATGGCGTTTTCCACCAGCGGCTGCACCAGCAGCGAGGGAAGCAGGCAGTCCGCCAGGTCGTCCTCGTACTCGATGACGATCTCGAACTGGTCGCCGTAGCGGAATTTCTGCAGGTCGGCATACTGGTGCAGCGCGTCCATCTGCTGGCGCAGCGTGGTCATGGAATCCGGGTCGGTGAGCGAGCTGCGCAGCAGCTGGATAAACGCCGAAAGCATCTGGCTGGCGCGGCGGTTCTCGTTCATGTCCACCACGCACTTGATGGAAAACAGCGTGTTGTACATGAAATGGGGGTTGATCTGCGCCTGCAGCAGGTGATACTGCATTTTGCGCTTCTGCTCTTCCTTGCGCTTGACGTTGTCGATCAGCTCCCGGATGCGGGCCAGCATCTGGCGGATCCCCTGGCTGAGGGTGTTGATCTCGGTATAGCTGTCCATCACCAGCGGCACATCCAGTTCACCCTCGCCGCCGCGCACCCGCAGCACGTAATCCCGCAGCTGCAGGATAGGCCGGGTCAGCCGCCCTGCAAACAGCAGCGACAGCGCCGTGCCCAGCAGCGTGACCACCAGGGCAATGCCCACCAGGATGTTGCGGCTGCGGCGCACCGGCTGGAGCAGATAGTCCAGCGGGGTTTCCTCAAACACGGTAAACCCGTAGGCGGCGTCTTCATACTTGGAAAAAAGCGCCTCGTGCCGGGGCATCTGGACGACGGCATAGACGCCGCCGTCGAACATGTCCCGCAGGTTCTGCATATGGAAATAGTGGGTACCCACGATCTGGCTGACATTGCTGGAAATGATATCGCCGTTGTCGTCGGTGATATAGATGTTGCTGTTTTCCGAGATGATGTCGTCGTAGGTGTCGTAGATCTGGCGCTCGTCGATGCAGATCATCAGGTAGCCGGCGATCCCACCCTGCGGGTCCGGCACCGAGCGGGCGGCCACAAAGCTGTGCAGCCCCAGGGCGCGGTCGTCAAAGCTGGCCACGTCGATAATGTCGCCCCTGGCCTCGTACAGGTCGCGGTACCAGATGCGGATGGTGGGGTTGATGTAATTATAGTCCTCCGGCACCTGCACCGAGCAGTAGCCCACCCCGTCGGCCGAGAGGTAGACCACGTAATATTCCAGGTTGATCTGGTCGAAGGAGAGCTGATACTGCCGGGTCAGGCTGTCCATATAATCGGCAAACTCCGCCCGGGTCTCGTCGTTCAGCGCAAAGGCGCGGCGGCGGAACCCGGCGTCGTTGTAATACAGATTGGAAATGGTGTAGGCGCTGCTTTTGATATCCTGCATACGGCTGCCCACCTGGCTGAGCACGTCCGAACGGTTGGTGCCGATGGTGTCCAGCAGGGTGCTGCTGAAGATCCAGTAGGAGCCGACGGCGATCAGAAGGATCACAATAACGCAGGCGCAGATCATCTGCAGCGCCGAGATGACACGGATGCTTTTCAGTTTTTCCTTCATTCGGCTGTGGTTTGTATCCATGGGGCCGCCTTCCTGTCATGCCGATGGGGTTCCGGGCGGCCATGCCCGGCCGCCTGGACAGTATGTCCAGTAACACTATACACTGGTTGCCTTTTCCGGGCAAGCGCATTGCCGCCCGAACATCCCCAAAATCCCCGCCTGGCGCGCCGGGAAGGGAACCGGCGCGCCGGGGCGGGGTGGAGGGAAAGTCTGAAGGATCAGTATTTGCCGATGCGGATGGGAAGGGTGTCCTCGGTCTCGATGATGCGGTCGGTCAGCTGCTTCAGCAGCTCGGCCTTTACATCCGCGTAGTCGGGGTCATCCCAGTGGTTGACAAACTCGTCGGGGTCGGCGTTGCGGTCATACAGCTCGCCAAAACGCTCGCCGGCGTAGTAGGTCAGCTTGTAGTCCCGGCTGGTGATGGTCTTGATGTTCAGGCCCCAGTCGTAGCAGTTGAACTCGGTCAGCGCAAAGGCGCGGCCTGCGCCGCTGTCGCCGCGCAGGATGGGACCCATGGACATGCCCTGCACGCCGTAGGGAACGCGGATGCCCGCGTAGTCCAGAATGGTGGGCATAATGTCCACATGCTCGGTCAGCTGGGCGTAGCGGGCGCCCTTGGGCACCACGCCGGGCCACTGCACCACCATGGGCGCCTTGATCAGGCAGTCATACAGGAAGGGCCCCTTGAACAGCAGGCCGTGGTCGCCCATCAGCTCGCCGTGGTCGCTGGTGAACAGGATCAGCGTATCGTCCAGGATGCCTTTCTGCCGCAGCGCGTCCAGAATGCGGCCCACATTGTAGTCCACCAGCGAGACCATGCCGTAGTAGGCGGCCTTGACCTCGCCCCAGTCATGGGCGGAAAGCCGGCGGTAGTCGTACTTCTCGTTGGAGAAGCCCCTGCCGGTGCGGTGGCGGCGGAAATGGGGCGGCTTGTCATCCAGCTCACCCTCCTGGCAGACGGGCGGGGCCAGCTTGTCCGGGTCGTACATGGTGGAGTAGGGGGCCGGCGGGTCGAAGGGATGGTGCGGGTCCACAAAGCTGCACAGCGCAAAGAACGGCCGGTCGGGGTCGGCCTCGTTGATGAGGTCGATGGTGCGGTCCGCGATCCAGGCGGACTGGTGGTATTCGGGATTCACGTCGCTGGGGTAGACCTGCGGCGGGCCGCTGGTATCCTTGTCCGCGGCGGAGGCGCGGTCCTCTTTGGCCTTGCGCTCGCCCTGCATCTTGACGATCTCGTAATCCCTGGGGCTTTTCGCCTTCAGCCAGTCCAGGTACTCGCCGGTTTTTGTGTCGCAGGTGGTGTGGACGACCTCAAAGCCGTACCGATCTTCCGGCCAGTCGTCCTCCTCGTTGACCTTGGGGCGGAACTGGGTGGTAAAATGCATCTTGCCGATGGCTGCCGTGCGGTAGCCGTTGGCCTGCAATACCTGGGGGAAGGTCAGCTCCTCGTCCCGCAGGGGGATGCCGTTGTCGCGGGTGCCGTGGTTTTTGGGGTAGCGCCCGGTCAGGATGGTGCAGCGGGACGGCGAGCAGACCGGGTTTTGGATAAAGTGGTTGTCGAAGGTGGCGCCGTTGAGGGCCAGGCTGTCGATGTTGGGGGTGTGGATCTGGGTGTTGCCGTAGCAGCCCAGTGCGTCGTAACGCAGCTGATCCGCCATGATCAGCAGGATGTTGGGGCGCCTTTTCAGCGCGCCGGCGTCAAAAGTGTCGCTCATAGTTACCACCATTTGATCAGGTCGGTGACCTCGTCGCGCAGTTTGTTGAACTCGATGTCGGTCACGTCGCGGGGGCGGGGCAGATCGTTCGCGATCTCCTTTTTGATCGTGGTGGGCTTGTTGGTCAGCACCAGGATCTTTTCAGACAGGTAGACCGCTTCCTCGATGTTGTGGGTGATGAAGATGACGGTGGTGCCGGTGTGCTGCCACAGCTTGATCAGCTCATCCTCCAGCTTGTAGCGCAGCTCGTTGTCCAGCTGGCCGTAGGGCTCGTCCATCAGCAGCAGCTCCGGCTTGACCGCAAAGGCGCGGGCGATGGAAACGCGCTGCAGCATGCTGGCCGAAAGCTGGTCCGGGTAGTAGCTGCGGTACTCGGTCAGGCCGACCATGTCCAGCATCTCCTCCACGGCGGCCTTGATCTCCTCCTTGGGGCGCTTTTTGACCTTGAGGCCGTAGGCGATGTTCTCCTCCACCGTGTACCAGGGGAAGGAGGAATACTCCTGGAAGATGTAGGCGACGTTGTGCTTTTCCAGGTTCACGGGCTCGCCGTTGATCAGGATCTCGCCCTTGGTCAGGTCGTAGCCCTTCAGCTTGGTCAGGCAGTTCAAAAAGGTGGTTTTGCCGCAGCCGGTGGGGCCGACGACGCACATGAACTCGCCCTGCTTTACGTCAAAGGAAATGTCGTTCAGCACCAAAAGATCGCCGAACTGTTTGGTCATGTGGGAAACGCGCACCTTGACATTCTGTTCACTCATGTGGCTGTTCCCTCCTTATCGTGTGGATTCGCAGATCGTCTCGATCTCGCGGCGGATCTTCAAAAATTCAGGGTCGCTGTATTTGCGGGGCCGGGGCAGGTCCACCCGGACCTCCTGGCGGATGTGGGTGGGGGTGTTGGTCAGGATGATGATGCGGTCGGCCAGGTAGACGGCCTCCTCGCTGTTGTTGGTGACGAACACGACGGTGCGTTTTTCCTTCTGCCAGATCTTTTCCAGCTCGGCTTCCATCATGTAGCGGGTCTGGGCGTCCAGATGGCCGAAAGGCTCGTCCATCAGCATGACCTTGGGGTCGTTGGCGTAGGCGCGGGCGATGCCCACGCGCTGGCGCATGCCGCCGGACAGGCGGTTGGGGTAGGTGTTCTCAAAGCCTTCCAGGCCCACCAGCTTGATAAAGTACTCGGCCTTTTCGCGCCGGGTCTTTTTGTCCATGCCGCGGCTTTTGGGGCCGAACTCCACGTTGCCCATCACGGTGCAGAAGGGGAACAGCGCCGTGCGCTGATAGACCACGCCGCGGTCGGGGCCGGGGGCGGTGACCTTTTTGCCGTCCACGATCACCTCGCCGGCGGTGGGAAGCTCCAGCCCGGCGATCAGGTTGATCATGGTGGTCTTGCCGCACTGGCCGGGTCCAAACAGCACGACGAACTCGTTTTCCATCACATCCAGATCGACGCCGCGCACGACCTCATTGCTTTTATGGATGGAATAATAGGTTTTGCCCACATTCTTCATCGAGATGATGGGGCTCAGTCCTCCACTTTGTTCCACGAGCAAAGCCTCCCTTCGATCTTTCTCATAATGGTGGCCAGCAGCAGGCCGACGATGCCGACGACGATCATGCCGACCATGACCAGGGTGATGTTCAGCGTATCATTGCCGCGCATGATCATCCAGCCGCAGCCTTCGCGGGCGCCGATCATTTCGGCGGCCAGAACGGCCATCCAGCTGGTGGAAAGGGCCACCTGCATGCCCGCAAAGATCTGCGGCCAGCAGGAGGGCAGGATCACGCGGAAGAAGATGCCGCGCTCGCTGGTGCCCAGCATTTTGGCGGCGCCGATCAGTTCGGGGTCCACGTTCTGGGCGGCGGTGTAGGCGTTCAGCGTCACGTTGGTGAACGCGCCGATGCCGGTAAGGATGTACTTGGGCGTTTCGCCCACGCCGAAGAACAGGATGACCAGCGGAATCCAGGCGATGGGGGGGATGGGGCGCAGCAGCTCAAAGATGGGCTTGATGATGGCCCTGGCCCAGTCCGAGGTGCCCATGGCGATGCCGAAGATGATGCCCAGCACGGTGGCCACGCCGAAGCCCACCAGAACACGGCGCAGGCTGATCATCAGGTGGCCGATGATGGTGTAGGTGCCGATGGGCTCCGTGAAGGACTGCACCAGCAGCTGCAGCACCGGCCAGGGGCCGGGAGTCGTTTCTTTGGCGGGGGTAAAGGTGGTGATGAACCACCAGAACAGGAAGAAGCAGCCGATGGCCAGGACGGCATAGACGATGGCTTCTTTGTCCATTTTTTTCTTTTTCATTACCGGCGGCCTCCTTTCACGACTTTCTTCTCCAGCCAGTCAAGCAGCGTAGTCAGGATGATGCCCACCACGCCGATGGTCAGCATGCCCACGATAATCAGGTCGGCGCGGGCCAGCGTGCGGTTGAGCTGGATCATGTAGCCCAGGCCGCGGTTGGATGCCAGCATCTCGGCGGCGCACAGCGTCATCCAGGCGGTGCCCAGAGAGATGCGCATACCGGTGAAGATCAGCGGCATGGCGGTGGGGATGGCCACGGTGAACAGCATCTCGCGCCGGGACGCGCCGAAGGTCTGGGCCACCCACAGATGCACCTGTTTGGTCTGCTTGATGCCGGAGTAAGCGTTGATGACGCAGGGCACGAAGGCCGACACAAAGATGATGGCCGCCTTGGCACCCAGGCCGATGCCGAACCACAGGATCATCAGGGGGATCCAGGCGATGGTGGGCACTGGGCGGATTAGGTCGAACAGCGGGGTGACGAACAGGTCCACCTTGTGGAACCAGGCCATGGCGATGCCCAGGGGCACGCCCACCACCACGCCCAGTACATAGCCGGACAGTGCGACCTGAAGGCTGGCCGCGATGTGGCCGAACAGCGTGGCGCCGTCGGGCGCGGTGTTCGTCAGCTTGTAGACAAAGGCTTCCAGCACCTGGACCGGGCTGGGCAGGATGTAATCCGGCTTGAGATGCAGCACGGCGGAGCAGACATACCAGATGACGAAGAAGCAGATCAGCGAGATAGCCGACACGATGCCGAACTTGATCTTTTTCTTGTGTTGTTGCTTTGCGTATTCGTTCATGCAAACCTCCCCTTCTTCAAACGCCGGGCGGACCGGCGGGGCGTTTTTTCATAAAAAAGGAGGGGGAGCCGTTCCCCCTCCCGGTTCGGGTCGTGATTTCAGATGTGCTTTGGCTCAGAAGCCCAGAGCTTCCTTGACCAGGGTGTCGTCCACATGGGCGGCGATCTCCGGGAAGCGGGATTCCTCCAGCAGCTGCTGGGAGACCCAGAACTCGCCGGTGATCTCGACGGACTCGCCCACCGTGATGGAGGCGGCTTCCTCAGAGGTGACGAAGGGACGGGACTCGACCTCAGTCTTGCAGCTTTCCAGATCGGTCTCCTGGCCGTTCTCGGTGTACCAGTCCATCAGCATCTGGGCGCACATGTCGGTGTCCGCCTGCAGGGCGTCGCAGGCCTCGAAGAAGGCCTTGATGTACTTGACCACCAGGTCGGGCTTCTCATCGTGCATCTTGGCGGAGCAGATGATGGAGTCGTACTGGGGAACGTCCAGGGTGGACAGGCTGGAGGTGATGACATAGCCTTCGCTCTCGGCCTGGAAGGAGGTGGGCGGGTTCAGCGCGGCCACGTCGCAGTTGCCGGTGAGCAGGGCCTGGTAGGCGCTGGGGAAGTCCATGTTGACGATGTTCACGTCGTCGGTGCTCATGCCCAGGGCTTCCAGCCACTTGATGACGTTCAGGTGGGAGATGGTGCCGGTGTTGGTGGCGATGGT
>HBJMC02800__coassemble_190_pt1 | contig 31467 bp, 26 predicted proteins | sample HBJMC02800__metabat2_low_PE_013 | metagenome-assembled genome bin HBJMC02800 | reverse complement strand
CGGCGGTGCCGGCATGGTAGACGATGGCGTCGCTGCCGGGCAGCTGGCCGTTTACCAGGCCGGTGATCTCCTTGCCCTTCTCGTAGGCAAGGGGGTAGCCGCCCGAGGCCAAGATCACGCAGGCGGCGGCGTCGGTACTGAATTTAACCTCGGTCTTATCCAGCGTGCCGTTGGTGGTGGCCAGCATGATCTTGAGCAGGTCGCTTTGCAGCAGCGGCAGCACCACCTGGGTCTCGGGGTCGCCAAAGCGGCAGTTGTACTCGATGACCTTGGGGCCGTCGGGGGTCAGCATCAGGCCGAAGTAGAGGCACCCTTTGAAGGGGCAGCCCTCCTTCTGCATCGCCGCCACCGTAGGCAGAAAGATCTCGTTCATGCAGCGGTCGGCCATTTCGGGGGTATAGTAGGGGTTGGGGGCCACGGTGCCCATGCCGCCGGTGTTCAGGCCCGCGTCGCCGTCCAGCGCGCGCTTGTGGTCCATGCTGGAGACCATCGGTTTCAGCGTTTTGCCGTCGCAGAAGCTCAGCACGCTGACCTCCGGGCCGGTCAAAAACTCCTCGACCACCACGCGGTTGCCGGAGGCGCCGAACTTTTTGTCCAGCATGATCTCCTGCACGGCGGCGTCGGCCTCGGCTTCGCTTTGGCAGATCAGCACGCCCTTGCCCAGCGCCAGGCCGTCCGCCTTGATGACCACCGGGTACTTGCCGCGGGCGCGGACGTAGTCCATCACCTTGGCCGGGTCGTCGAACACCTCGTAATCGGCGGTGGGGATGCCGTATTGCTTCATCAGGTTTTTGCTGAACACCTTGCTGGCCTCGATGCGGGCGGCCGCCTTGTCGGGGCCGAAGGCGGGGATGCCCACCGCCGCCAGCGCGTCGACCATGCCCAGCGCCAGCGGGTCGTCCTGGGCGACGACCACATAGTCGAAAGCCTGCTGTTTGGCAAAGGCCACCATGGCGTCGACGTCGGTGGCCGGGATGGCCTGGCAGTGGGCGTCGCAGCCGATGCCGCCGTTGCCGGGGGCACACCAGATCTCGGTGCAGTCGGGGCTTTTTTTCAGCGCGCGGATGATGGCGTGTTCGCGCCCACCGCCGCCAACAACAAGGATCTTCATGCCAAAAACTCCTTTTTAGTAAAATACAAGAATTAGGAATTAGAAATTAGGAATTAGAAATTGCGGTGGTCCGGCGGCATACGCCGCCTCAAAAAAGAATGGCAAAACCGTGCCATGATCTTTTTGAGCGCACGAACGTGCGCGGAACACCTTCATTCCTCATTCCTAACTCCTAATTCCTCATTGAAATCAGTGGTGGAACAGCCGGATGCCGTTGAAGGCCATGACGATGCCGTATTTGTCGCAGGTCTCGATCACCTGGTCATCGCGGATGCTGCCGCCCGGCTCCACAATGGCGGTCACGCCGCTGCGGCGGGCGCGCTCGATGTTGTCGCCAAAGGGGAAGAAGGCGTCGCTGCCCAGGGCCACGCCGGTCACCTGGTCCAGCCAGGCGCGCTTTTCCTCGGCCGTCAGCGGCTCGGGCTGGCGGGTAAAGGTCTGTGCCCACACCTCGTCGCCGATCACATCCTCCGGCGTGTCGCCGATGTAGACGTCGATGGCGTTGTCCTTGTTGGGGCGGGTCACGTCGTTGCGGAAGGGCAGATCCAGCACCTTGGGCATGTGGCGCAGCTGCCAGTTGTCGGCCTTCTGGCCGGCCAGGCGGGTGCAGTGGATGCGGCTCTGCTGGCCGGCGCCCACGCCGATGGTCTGGCCGCCCTGCACATAGCACACCGAGTTGGACTGGGTGTATTTCAGCACGATCAGGCTCATCACCAGATCACGCTTTTGCTCTTCGGTCAGGGCCTTGTTCTGGGTCACGATGTTGCCCAGCATGGTGTCGGCGTTGATCAGCAGGTCCTGGCGGCCCTGCTCAAAGGTGACGCCAAAGACGGTGCGGCGCTCGATGGGGTCGGGCGTATAGCCGGGGTCGACGGCTACCACGGGGTAGCTGCCCTTCTTTTTGGCTTTCAGCACCGCCAGCGCCTCGTCGGTGTAGCCGGGGGCGATGATGCCGTCGGACACTTCCTTCTTGATCAGCAGCGCGGTGGGCAGGTCGCACACGTCGGACAAAGCGATCCAGTCGCCAAAGCTGGACATGCGGTCGGCACCGCGGGCGCGGGCGTAGGCGCAGGCCAGGGGCGAAAGCTCCATATCCGGGGCGATGTGGTACATCCGGCGCAGCGTCTCGTCCAGCGGCAGGCCCACGGCCGCGCCCGCGGGGGAGACGTGCTTGAAGCTGGCCGCGGCGGGCAGCCCCAGCGAGGTTTTCAGGTCATGCACCAGCTGGTAGCTGTTGAAGGCGTCCAGAAAATTGATGTAGCCGGGGCGGCCGTTCAAAATCTGGATGGGCAGTTCGCCGCCGTCCGCCATGTAGATGCGGGCCGGCTTCTGGTTGGGGTTCATGCCGTATTTCAGTTCAAATTCCTTCATCGTTTCAGCCCTCCACCGCAGTGTACTTGTTCAGGATCACGTCCTCGTAATCGCCGGTCGCCAGGGTGATGGCGCGCACGAACAGGCTGACCTTGTTGTCCTCGTTCAGGCTCTCCCAGATTTTGCCGGCCAGCTCGTTCGGGTCGTTCTGGTCGATGGCGACCCGCATCGGCTCGCCCGCAAAGCTGGGGATGGGCGCGCCGTTTTTCTGGTAGGTGCTGATGAAATGCCCCTCGCCGGCCACCGGCTGGGGATAGTCAAAGGTCTGGCGCTGGACGCTGGCGGGGTTGCCCTCGCAGGTTTTCAGGATATTCAGCTTGTAGCCGCCCAGGCGCATGTCCACCACGCCGGAGATGCGGGGGGTGTAGTTGGGGGCGTCGTCCTCAAACAGGCGGGTGGCCAGCGCGGCCTCGAAGCTGTAACCGGGGTACAGGCCGTCGCGGATAAAGCGGTAGACCGTGTCGGTCTGGTCGCCGTTGGTGACGATGGTGGTCTCGCGGATGGTCAGCACCGGGTTGTAGATGATCAGGTGCGGGTCCTCCATCCTGGCCGGGTCGGCGGCCACCGTGCGGATGCCGCCGGGGATGGCGTCGAACACCCGGTTGCGGCTGTTGGGGCTGCGGCCCATGATCCAGTAGGCGATCATGGCCTTGTCCCCGTCGGGGGACATGCCGATCACGATGCCGCGGCCGGGATACTCGTTGCCGGCAAGAAACTTGTACAGGTTCTTTTTCATGCTGTTACACCTCACCGTTGCATACCATGGCGATGGCCTTTGGCAAAAGCTGCCATTCGGCCTCCACCATCACGCGTTTTTGCAGGGTCTCCGGCGTGTCGCCGGGCTGTACCTCCACCGCTTTCTGCAGCAGGATGGGCCCGCCGTCGCACACCTCGTTGACAAAATGGACCGTCGCGCCGGTCACCTTCACGCCGCGCTCCAGCGCCGCCTCGTGCACCCGCAGCCCGTAAAAGCCGGGGCCGCAGAAACTGGGGATCAAACTGGGGTGGACGTTCAAAATGCGGTCAGGGTAGGCGGCGATGACGCTTGGCCCCAGCACGCTCAAAAAGCCGGCCAGCACCACCAGGTCGATGTGATGCTCCCGCAGCACGTTCAGCAGCGCCGCGTCGAACTCCTCCGCGGTGGCGTAGTCTTTGCGGCGCACCACCACGCCCGGCACGCCAAAGTTTTGGGCGCGTTCCAGCGCGTAGACGCCCGGCTTGCTGGCCACCACCAGGGTGACCTTGCCGTTGGGGTTCTCGCCCCGGCGCTCGCTTTCCAAAATGGCCTGCAGATTGGTGCCGCCGCCCGAAACCAGGACTGCGATCTTTTTCATACCAGTTCCACCCCTTCGCCCTCGGCGATGACGCCTAGGCGGTAGGCCTCCTGGCCGTTGGCCTGCAGGACTTCAATGGCCTTGTCGGCGTCCCCGGCGGCAACGGTCAGCACCATGCCCACGCCCATGTTGAAGGTGTTGAACATGTCGCGTTCGGGCACATTGCCCTCCTTCGCCAGCACGTCGAACAGCGCCGGGGTGCGCACGTCCGCCTTGCGGATGCGGGCGCAGCAGCCGGCCTTCAGGCTGCGGGGGATGTTCTCGTAAAAGCCGCCGCCGGTGATGTGGGACACGCCCTTGACGGTGACTTCTTTCATCAATGCCAGCACCGGCTTGACGTAGATCTTGGTCGGGGCCAGCAGGGCGTCGCCCAGCGTGCCGTCCAGGCCGTCGTAGTGCTTTTGCAGCACTTCGGGGTGGTTTTCGATGTCAAAGATCTTGCGCACCAGCGAGAAGCCGTTGGAGTGCACGCCGGTGGAGGGTAGCGCGATCAGCACGTCGCCCGGCTGCATGGTGGAGTTGTCCAGGATCTTGCTTTTGTCCACCGCGCCCACGGTAAAGCCGGCCAGGTCGTAGTCGTCCTCCGGCATCACGCCGGGGTGCTCGGCCGTCTCGCCGCCCACCAGGGCGCAGCCGGCCTGCACGCAGCCTTCGGCCACGCCCTTGACGATCTCGGCGATGCGCTCCGGCACGTTTTTGCCGCAGGCGATGTAGTCCAAAAACACCAGCGGCTTTGCGCCGGCGCAGATGATGTCGTTGACGCACATGGCCACGCAGTCGATGCCGATGGTGTCGTGCTTGTCCATCAGCTGGGCGATGCGCAGCTTGGTGCCCACGCCGTCGGTGCCGGAGATCAGCACCGGGTGGGGCATGTCGGTGCAGTCCAGCTCAAACAGGCCGCCAAAGCCGCCCAGCCCGCCGATGCAGTGGCGGTTCATGGTGCGGTCGACGTACTGCTTCATCAGCTCCACGGCCTTGTAGCCGGCGGTGATGTCCACGCCGGCGGCGGCGTAGCTTTCAGAATGGCTCTTTTCCATAAGGTCCTCCTTGTATTCCGGCCCGTCGGGCGCGGTGCGCTTACAGCACCTTGTTGGTGTTGGACTGGCTCAGCGGCCGGTCATAGACGTTCTCCTCGGCCTTGGGCGGCGGGGCCACCGGGTAGTCGCCGGTAAAGCAGCCGGTGCAGAACCCGCAGTGGCTGTGGATGGCCAGCTGTCTGACGTGCTCCACGCTCAGGTAGCCCAGCGTGTCGGAGCCGACCAGCCGGTTGATCTCCTCCACCGTGTGGCCGGTGGCGATCAGCTGCTTTTCGTCCGGGATGTCGGTGCCGAAATAGCAGGGGTGGGCAAACGGCGGGGCCGAGATGCGGTAGTGCACCTCCTTGGCGCCGGCCTCCCGCAGCAGCTTGATGGTGCGGGCGCTGGTGGTGCCACGGACGATGGAATCATCCACCAGCACCACCCGCTTGCCGGCCACCGTGGAGGGGATGGCGTTCAGCTTGATGCGCACGCTGCTCTCGCGCTGGGCCTGGCTGCCCTGGATGAAGGTGCGGCCCACGTACTTGTTTTTGATAAAGCCGATGCCGTAGGGGATGCCGCTCTCCTGGGCGTAGCCCAGCGCGGCGTCCAGGCCGGAATCCGGCGCGCCGATGACCACGTCCGCCTCCACCGGATGCTCCTGCGCCAAAAAGCGTCCGGCCTGCAGCCGGGCTTCGTGGACGTAGGTGCCCTCGATGCAGGAGTCGGGGCGGGCAAAGTAGATGTACTCGAACACGCAGATGGTGTGGGGGGCCTTGCCGCAGTGGGTGCCGATGCTGCGCAGGCCGTTGCGGTCGGCCACCACGATCTCGCCGGGGCGCACGTCCCGCACAAAGCGGGCGCCCACCGCATCCAGCGCGCAGGACTCGGACGCGAAGGCCCAGCCGGCGCCGTTCGGCAGCTCGCCGATGCACAGCGGGCGGAACCCGTTGGGGTCGCGGGCGGCGATCAGCTTGGTGTGGGACATGATGACCAGGCTGTACGCGCCCTTGATGATGTCCATCGTCTCGCTGACGGCGGTCTCAATGTTTTTGGCGGTCAGCCGTTTCTGGGTCAGAATATAGCCGATCACCTCGGTGTCAGAGGTGCCGTGGAAGATGGAGCCTTTCAGCTCCAGATCGCGGCGCAGCTGGGCGGCGTTGACCAGGTTGCCGTTGTGGCAGACGGCCATGGTGCCCTTGCAGTGGTGCAGCAGCATCGGCTGCGCGTTGGAGCGGGTGCGGCGGCCGGAGGTGGCGTAGCGCACATGGCCGGTGGCCATCTTAGCGCCTTTGGGCAGATCCTCCAGCACGCGCTTGGTAAAGACCTCGCTGACAAGCCCCAGGTCCTTGTGGTTCATCAGCACGCCGTCCACGTTCAGGGCAATGCCGCAGCTTTCCTGGCCGCGGTGCTGCAGGGCGTACAGCGCGCTGTACACGGCGCTGACCATGTCGGTCTCGCCGGTCTTGTCATAGATGCCGAAAACACCGCACTCCTCGTGCAGGGCGTCGGCGGGGGAAAGTTCAAACATGAAATAACCTCAATCCTGACAAAAAGCAGTGGGAACATCCAGACGTTGCCGCGCAGGCGGGGCCTGTGCGGCGGGGGCGGCGGCTTTTCAGCCGATCAGCCGCTTCATCACTTCCTGGTAGGCGTCGGCCTCGCCGCCCATGTCGCGGCGGAACAGGTCCTTGTCCAGGTGGGCGCCGGTGGTGGCGTCCCAGAACCGGCAGGTGTCGGGGCTGATCTCGTCGGCCAGGATGATGGTGCCGTCGGGCAGGCGGCCGAACTCCAGCTTGAAGTCGATCAGGCGGATGTTGGCGTCCAGCAGGATCTGTTTCAGCACCTCGTTGACCTTAAAGGCGTACTTGGTGATGGTGTCGATCTCCTCCTGGGTGGCCAGGTCCAGGGCCAGGGCGTAGTAGTGGTTGATGAAGGGGTCGTGCAGGTCGTCGTTCTTGTAGCTGAACTCCAGGATGGGGGTCTTGAAGGGGGTGCCTTCGGGCACGCCCATGCGCAGGCTGAAATGCCCGGCGGCCACGTTGCGGATGATGACCTCCAGCGGCACGATGTCCACCTTCTTCACGAAGGTGTCGCGGTCGTTGATCTCCTCCACGTAATGGGTGGGGACGCCCTCTTTTTCCAGCTTCTGCATCAGGGCGTTGGACAGCTTGTTGTTCACGATGCCCTTGTCGCGGATGGTGCCCTTCTTCTCGCCGTCGCCGGCGGTGGCGTCGTCCTTGTAGTGGACCATGACGATGGAGGGATCGCTGGTCTCAAACACCTGTTTTGCCTTGCCTTCGTACAGCTGACCTTTGATGGTGACGTTCATGGTGATACTCTCCTTTTCCTGTTCAAAAAACCGAAATGTGATTGTGTTTCCCTATATGATCTATCATACCACAGCGCGGCCGGATTGAACACCCTGTCAGGTGTCTTTTTTGCGCTGTTTTGGCAAATTTGTGCCCGTTTTTACAGCGCGGCGGCCTCGGCGCGGACGGCGGCGTCCTTCTTGGCGATGGCGGCGGCGATGTCGGCGCGGAACTGCTCCAGCTTTGCGGCCAGCTCCTCGTCAGCCACGGCCAGGATGGACACTGCCAGATAGGCGGCGTTCTTGGCGCCGTTGAGCGCCACGGTGGCCACCGGGAAGCCGGAGGGCATCTGCACGGTGGCCAGCAGGGCGTCCAGGCCGTCCATGGCGCCGCCCTTCATCGGGATGCCGATGACCGGCAGGGTGGTGTTGGCGGCAAAAGCGCCGGCCAGATGCGCGGCCATGCCGGCGGCGCACAAAATGACGCCGAAGCCGTTGGCGCGGGCATTTTTGGCAAATTCCGCGGCGGCGGCCGGGGTGCGGTGGGCCGAGAGGATGCGCGCCTCGTACTCGACGCCGAAATCCTTCAGCACGCTGCATGCGCCCTTGACCACCGGCCAGTCGCTGTCGGAACCCATAACGATGGCAACTTTTCTGTTCTGCATCAGACGATTACCTCCTTGGTGAAAAACAAACAGCGCAGTGCCTTTTGGGTGCACTGCGCTTATCGGTGTGGGATGGATACACGGCGAGAGGGGGACAGGGGCGCCGCTGCCCCGGCCTGCGTAACCTGTGCCCGAACCTTGGCCACAGCCAGCCCTCCTAACCACAAAAATTGGCTGCCCGCCGCGCACCGGGGACCCAGGGCACAGCAGGCAAACATCCTGTGATGATCGCCATGTAAATTTAGTGTAAATCGGCGGCGGACAAAATGCAAGCATAGCCGGTGCTTTTCGGCTATCTTGCCAGTGGGGGCGCGGCAAAGCGGCGCATTTTGTCAAATTTACCAGAAAGCCCGAAAGAAAAGTATGACTTATTGTTGCATCGGGCCGGGCGCGGCGGCGAAAGCATATTCCCCGGCAGCCCGCCGCCGCGCCGGACACAGAAATTTTACAGCTTTTTGGGGCTGCAGGCGGCCCAAACCTCCCCAAAACCGCGGCGGTTTATGGTATAATCGGGATACATTCCAAAAACAGCCCGGCCGCCGCAGGCCGGCGCACAGAAAGGCAGGGGAGCGGTATGTCCGCCGAACACGGTTTGAACAGCGTACTGATCCTGGGCAGGGGCGGCTTCGGCACCCAGCTGGCCGAGCTGCTGGTGCAGTCCGGCCGGTACGGCCGGGCGGTCTTTCTGGACGACCGCGCCCCCGGCTGCGCGGGGGCCCTGGCCGACCTGGCCCGCCCCGACCTGCGCGCCGCCTGCCCGGACGCCTTTGCCGCGGTGGGCAATAATGCCTTCCGGCTGGAACTGCTGGACCGGCTGGCCGCCGCGGGCTACCGCCTGCCGGTGTTCGTGCACCCGGCGGCGGTGGTCAGCCCCTCGGCCGTGTTGGGGGACGGCACGGTGGTGCTGCCCTTCTGCTACGTGGGGGCGGGGGTCACGGCCGGGCGGGGCTGCATCCTGAACGCCGGGGCCATCATCGACCACAACGCGGCGCTGGGCGACGGCGTCCACGCCGCGCCGGGGGCCATCGTCAAGGCGGGGGCGGCCGTGGCCGCTCTTGCCAAAGTGGAGAGCGGCCAGGTGGTGCGCTCCCCCTGGGACGCGCCGCCCGCCCCCTGACCGATACGCAAAAACTCCGAAAGCAGCATGGAAAGGAGCCGATATGCCGCAGACACAGACCATCCCGGCCGCCGGCCAGCCGCCCCGCCGCGTCTATGTGGACGCGATGAAGGGGCTGGGCATCATCCTGGTGGTGTGGGGCCATTTTGAGGAGTATTACCGGGGCACGTCGCCCCTGTTCAACGGCACTTTTGAGTGCATGTATCTGTTCCACATGGCGCTGTTCTGCCTGTGCAGCGGCCTGGTGGCCAAATTCAACTGGAAAAAGCTGATCCTGCAGCAGGTCTGGCTTTACCTTGCCTGCCAGGCGCTTTTGATCCCCTTCCGCACCGCGGTGCTGACCGAGGACCTGGCCGCCGCCGGCGGCACGCTGACGGCGCTGCTGGTGCCCTGGCGGCATATGTGGTATCTTTACGCGCTGATCTTTTGGGAGCTGACGGTGCCCGTGCTGGCGCTGCTGCGGGATAAACTGGGCCTGCCCGGCAGGGTGGCGGGCTTTGCGGCGGCCGCCGCCATAGGCCTGGCCGCCGGCTTTGTGGAGTGGCCCTGGTCGCTCAACCGTGTGCTGGGCTTTTTCCCGTTTTTTGCGGCGGGCGTGCTGTTCCGGGACGAGATCGACCGCTGGTTCCGCGCCGCCCGCAGGCTGCCGTCGCTGCGGCTGCTGCCGGGGCTTGCCTTTGCGGCGGTGTACGGCTTCTGGTTTGTCAGCATCCTGCGCGCGCCGGAGCCGGTGTACGAGGGCGCCCGCATCTTCAACGACGTGGCCTACACCGCGGGCTACACCATTGCCGACCGGGCCATGTTCTACCTGATCGGCCTGGCCAGCGCGCTGGCGCTGATCGCGGTGCTGGGCAATGTGCGCGCCCTGGCGTCGCTGGGCAAGCGGACGCTGCCCATCTACATCATGCACATGCCGGTGTACGCCTTTTTGGTGGAGTTGGGCTGCTACGAGGCGGCCGGCGGCAAGGGCGTGCCGGCGGTGGCCGGCTGGGTGTTTTTGGCGGCGGGCGGCTGCGTCTGCCTGTTCGGCGCAAAGCCCGTGACCGCGGTGTTCGGCTTTGCGGCCAACCTGTGGTACAAGGTACTGCCGGGGCTGGCAAAACGGGCGGGGGACGCCGGCGCAAAAGCCTGAGACCCGCCGAAAAAACAACAGTAGGGGAGACTGCCCGCCCGGCAGCGCCCCTGCTGTTGTTTTTCGCTTTGCAGCATGCCGCGCCCGGGCGGCGGGGCGTGCCAAACGCTTTGGCCGCCGGTCAGCCGGGGGACTGCGCGGCCCGGAATGCCTCTGCCTCCGCCCGGCTGTGGAAGGTTATGACCCTGCGCCCGGCGCGGTACTGCTCCAAAAGGCGGAGGATCTCCGGCAGCTGGTCGGCGGGGAAATCCCGGATATACTGGATAAACTCCTCGTCCGGTTCCTCCTCCACCCAGGGCATGTCCTCCCGCGGCAGGCCGCGGCGGGCGGCCACGCCGGCCAGGCAGTCCTCCACCGGCAGGTCCAGGAAAAAGACGGTGTCGCACCGGGCCAGCCGCGGCTCCAGCGTGCGCAGGTAGTCGCCGTCGATGATCCAGCGGTCGCACGCCGTCAGCTCCGCCACGCGGGCGTCAAATTCCTCGCGGGGGATGTTGGTCTTGTCCGGCCTGTGCCAGATGCGGTCCAGATAATAAAGCGGCAGCCCGGTAGTATCCCGCAGCCAGCGGGCAAAGGTGCTTTTGCCCGCGCCGGGGCAGCCGATGACCAGCACGCGTTTCATGGATGGCAGAGAATGCGGCACAAAAAAACCTCCTGTTTCAAATGGTTTTGAGAAGATGTCTTTTGACAGATTTCGGACCGGGGATCGGCGCTTTCCCTTCCGGTTTGGCGTCAGCGGATAGAACCGCCTTGGATCACAGCATTTTCGCTGGTCCGGTTTGTGACACAGAAATAATAGGTGCCGTCCGCCGGTGCGGTCAAGGTATCCGAAAAGGCTGCCGCCTTGGCAGAGGACAGGCCGTGATACACGCCGTCCTGAATATAGCCCAGATCCAGCGTGCAGGTCTGGCCCTCGGCCAGGGTAAACTCGATGCTGAGGGAATCCCCGGCCGCCAGCACCCAGCCGGCTTCCTCCGGCCGGGTGAAAATAACCATATAATTGGGACTGAAATAGGTGGCAGGGATCTCTGCTTCCTCCATGGGCACGCAGACAGACGCGACGGCATACACGTTGGTGTAATCGGCAATCAGGCTGCTTTTGGGATACGTGACTTCTTCTGCAGGGGGCGGCGGCTCCTCGCCGGAAGCAACTGCTTCACTTCCGGTCTCGAACGGTCTGGTCAGGTCTGCCGGCGGGATGCCCGCCGCGGACCCAGCTCCCCAATAGGCGCGATACACCGCACAGCCCACTCCGCCCAGCAGAACAAGCGCGGCACAGGCAGCGGCCAGCAGCAGGCGGCTGTGCCGGGGGCTGGTATGGGTACATGCTTCGGCAATCAGGTCATCGCCGACAAACTGCATCGCATGGGCGATTCGGGAGCTTTTCATACGTCCACTCCTTCTTTCTTTAGGTATTGCCGCAGTTTGCTGCGTGTGCGGAACAAGATGGACTTTACCTTGCTCTCACTGAAATGATACCGCGCGGCAATCTCGCTGACAGAATCAAAAAACCAGTACCTGCGCAGAAATACATTGCGCACGTCCGCTTTCTGCTGCCGCAGAAAGGCATCGATCAGGCGTCCGATGGACGCATCATCGGCCGCAGAGTCTGCCGGCTGCCGGTCCGGCAGGACTTCCTCCAGCTCGGACAGGGAAATCACGGCATCGGGGCTGCGCTTTGCCGCGCTGGCGTATTCCAGCCGCTTCAGCGCCAGATTCCGCGTGATTTTGCCGAGAAATGCCATCAGGCATCGGGGGTGCCGCGGCGGGATCTGCTTCCAAAGGCATAAGTAGGCGTCGTTTACACATTCCTCACAGTCCTGGGGGCTTTGCAGGAGGTGGTTTGCGATTTGGAAACACAGTCTGCCGTATTTTTCGTCGGTTTCCCGGATAGCCAGTTCATCGCGGGAAAAATACAGCGCAATGATCTGCTCGTCCTCCATCGTTTCACCTCCCTGCCTGACCGGTTACCCTTCATCCCATAAGTACGGTTTTTACAGCAAAGGTTGCAAAAAGAACGAAAACTCTGCAAACAAGAGGGGCGGTGCGCCATGGCACCGCCCTTAAAAATCAAGCGTTTTGTGACGGAGTGTCGGCAATCACTCAATGCCCTTTTCCGCTGCGTACTCCTCGATCAGCTCCCGCTCCAAAAACGGCGTCTTGACGCCCTCGCGGTCGCGGTAAGCCTCGTGGCCCTTGCCGATCACGGCGATCATGTCGCCCTCCTGCGCATGGTCGATGGCGTAGTGCAGCGCGTCCAGCCGGTCGGGGATCTCCACATATTTGGCGTCGGGGTTGCCCTTCTGCATGCCCACCTTGATGTCGGCGATGATATCCTCCACCTTTTCAAAGCGGTTGTTGTCCTCGGTCAGGATGCAGAGATCCGCCAGCCTGGCGCAGACCTCGCCCATGCCGTAGCGGCGCAGCTTGCTGCGGTTGCCGCCGCAGCCGAACACCACCACCAGCCGGGCAGGGTGGTAGGCGCGCAGCGTTTCCATCAGGCTCTCGGTGGCGGCCTCGTTGTGGGCGTAGTCCAGCAGGATGGTGAACTTGTGGCTGACGGGCACCAGCTCCACCCGGCCCTTGACGATGGTGCTGCCCAGCCCGTCGTGGATGGCTTGGTCCGGCACGCCCAGCTCCTTGGCGGCGGCGATGGTGGCCAGCGCGTTGTAAACGCTGAACAGCCCCGGCATGTTCACCTCCACGTCCATGGTTTCCCTGCCGGACACATGGAAGGCCACCCCCAGCATCCTCTTGCTGCGCAGCAGCCGGTAATCCTCCCCGGCGCGGTAGTCGGCGTCGGGGTTGTGGATGCCGTAGCTTACCAGCCGGCAGGTGTGGCCTTCCAGCAGGGCGGGGGTGTTCTCGTCGTCGGCGTTCACCACGCCCACCTCGCACCGGCGGAACAGCTGGCCTTTCCAGCCGCGGTACTCATCAAAGCTCTGGTGCTCGCCGGGGCCGATGTGGTCGGGGTACAGGTTGGTGAACACGCCCACCTTGTAGCGGATGCCCGCCACCCGGTCCATCATCAGCCCCTGGCTGGACACTTCCATCACGCAGGTGTCGCAGCCCGCGTCGGCCAGCTGGCGCAGGATGCGCTGCAGGTCGTAGCTTTCGGGGGTGGTGTTGTTCAGGTCGTAGTGGTGGTTGGGATAGTAGACGCCGTTTGTGCCGATCATGCCCACCTTGTGGCCGCCGGCCTCCAGCACCGCCTTGATCATGTGGGTGGTGGTGGTCTTGCCCTTGGTGCCGGTCACGCCGATCATCGTCATCTCCAGCGCGGGGCGGCCGAAAAAGGCGGTGGACAAAAGCGCCAGCGCGTACCGGGTGTTGGGCGTCTGCAAAATGGTCACGCCCTCCAGGGCGGCCAAAACCTCCGGCGGCAGCTCGTGCTGGATCACCAGCGTCTTTGCGCCGTTTGCCGCCACGTCGGCGGCATAATCGTGGCTGTCCCGCTGGGTGCCCACAATGCAGACAAACAGCCCGCCCGGCTGCACCTTGCGGGAATCGTAGTAAATGTCGGTCACCTCGGTGTTCAGGCTGCCCTGCACCAGGGTATAGGGGATCTCCCTGACCAGTTGTTTCAAAAGCATGGTTCTCACCTCGACTGCTTGTTACCGCTTGACGAAATATTCATCGTACCAGACCAGGAAGATGAACACACACCAGATCTGCCGCCAGTTGTCCCGCTTGCCGGACATGTGCTGGTCCAGCATCCGGTTCAGCTCTTTCACGTTGAAAAACTCTGCCGCCGCCGGCGCGTTGAAAGCCTCCCGCACGCGGGCGGCGTAGGTTTCGTCCCGCAGCCAGGCGCGCACCGGCACCGGGAAGCCCAGCTTTTTCTTGTCGGCGGTGCGGGCGGGGATGGTCTTTTCCGCTGCGCCGCGCATGGCGATCTTGGTCTGGCCGGCGTTGACCTTGTGCTCGGTGGGGATGCGGCAGGCCAGCTCAAACACCTTCCGGTCCAAAAACGGCACCCGCAGCTCCAGGCTGTTGGCCATGCTCATCTTGTCGGCCTTCAGCAGGATGTCGCCCACCATCCACAGGTTCAAGTCGCAGTATTCCATCCGGGTCACCGGGTCCTGGCCTTTGGTCTGCTCAAACAGCGGGCGGGACAGGTCGGTGGGTTTCACCGCGCCGGAATACCGCCTCAAAAGCTGTTTCTTGCGGCGCTCGCCCATCAGGTTGGTGTTGCCGATGTAGCGTTCCTCCAGCGGGCGGCCGCGCCGCACCAGAAAGTTGACCCCGTGTACCGGCGGCAGGCACTCGGCCGCCGCGCCGATGGCCCGGCGCAGCCACAGGGGCAGCTTGTCGTACCAGCTGACGGTAAAAGGCTCCTTGTAGATGTTGTAGCCGCCGAAAAACTCGTCGGCGCCCTCGCCGGACAGGCAGACCTTGACCTGCCTGGCGGCCTCCCGGTTGACAAAGTACAGCGCCGCCGAGGCTGCGTCGGCCAGCGGTTCGTCCATATGGTACTGGATATTGCCGATGTTTGCCCAGTATTCCTCCGGCGTGATGCGGTAGGCAAAATTCTTGACGCCGATCTTTTCGGAAAACTCCCTGGCGTAGTCGGTCTCGTCGTACTGCTTGTCGGCAAAGCCCACCGTGAAGGTCTTGTCCACATGGGCCAGCGCAGCCATATAGCTGGAGTCCACGCCGGAGGAAAGGAAGCTGCCCACCTCCACGTCGGCGATCTTGTGGGCGGCCACACTCTCCTCCATCGCGGCGCTGATGGCGTCCTCCCATTCGGCAAGGGAAGGCCCGTGGTCGGGGGCAAAGGCCGGCTGCCAGTAGCGGCCCACCTCCACCTTGCCGTCCTTCCACTCCAGCCAGTGGGCGGGCAGCAACTTTTTCACACCCTTGAAAAAGGTGTCCTCTCCCGGCGAATACTGGTAGGAGAGATACAGCTCCAGCTGGTCGGCGTTCAGCTCCTTTTTGAACTCCGGATGGTCCAAAAAGCACTTGATCTCGCTGCCGAACAAAAGCGTGCCGGTTTCCGGCGCAATATAATAGTACAGCGGCTTGATGCCAAAATGGTCGCGGGCGCAAAACAGCGTCTGGCTGTTTTTGTCCCACAAGGCAAAGGTGAACATCCCCCGCAGCCGGGTCAAAAGCTCCCGGCCCCACTGCTCGTAGCCGTGCAGCAAAACCTCGGTGTCGCAGCGGGTGGCAAAGGTGTGCCCGGCGGCGATCAGCTCCTCGCGCAGCGGCTGGAAGTTGTAGATCTCGCCGTTGAACACCATGGCCAGGCTGCCGTCCTCGTTGAACATCGGCTGCCTGCCGCCCTCCAGGTCGATTATGGACAGCCGCCGGTGGCCCAATGCCACAGGGCCGTCGATGTAATGGCCCTCGCCGTCCGGGCCGCGGTGGGCGATGCGGTCGGTCATCTTCTGCAAAATTTCCTGCATATCGGCGCGCGCGCCGACAAAGCCTGCGATTCCACACATACTTGGCGTTCCTCTATTCCTGGTTCCGTATCCGCGGGGATGCAGTGCCCGGGGTACCCTGTCTGTTTGATATGGTTATTATACACGGGAAATGCCGGCTTGAAAAGCGCCCGGCTTGTAAAATCTGCCTTTTGGATCGTTTTGTCCGGCTTTTTGACAAAATTGCACAGAATATTTTTGTACAGTGTGCATAAGCCCCCTGCGCCCAAGAATTGACACCGCCCCCGTTTGGCGGTAATATAATATCTATACTTTTGAATGGATGCAAAAAGGGGATCAGGGCAATGACGGATTTTCTCCCGGTGCTTCTGGGCAGCGACGCCAATGTCTACGGCATGGCGCGCAGTTTTTACGGGCAGTACGGCGTCACCAGCGCGGCGGTGTGCAAGGGCGCGCTGGTGGCCACCGCCAACAGCAAACTGGTCAAAATTGCGGTGCTGGAACCCCGGCTGGAGGAGGACGAGGTCTTTGTCCGCACCCTGGTCGACTTTGCCAGGCGGCAGACCAGACCGCTGGTGCTGGTCTCCTGCGCCGACGGCTATACCATCCTGCTGGCCCGCCACCGGGAGGAACTGGCGCCCTATTACCATTTTGCCTGCCCGGACCTGCAAACGGTGCTGGATCTTGACATAAAAGACAATTTTTACCGTGCCTGCGCGGCCCACGGGCTTTCTTACCCCAAAACCGCCACCTGCACTGCGGAAAACTACAAAACCGTCACGCTGCCCTTTGATTTTCCCTGCATCATCAAGGCCAGCAACTCGGCGGCTTACTGGAACTGCAGCTTCCCCCACAAGAAAAAGGTCTTTCTGGCCCAAAACCGGCAGGAGTTTGACGCGATCACCGCGGCCATCTATGGCAGCAGCTACCAGGACGAGCTGATTTTGCAGGAGTACATCCCCGGCGACGACAACTGCATGCGGGTGCTCAACGCCTACTGCGGCCTGGACCGCAAGGTCCACCTGATGGCGCTGGGCCGCCCGCTTTTGGAGGAGCAGACCCCGGAAGGCATCGGCAACTATGCGGCCATCCTCTCCATCCATGACGGCGAGCTGCTGGCCCGGATGCGCGCCTTTCTGGAGGATGTGGGCTGGGTCGGCTTTGCCAACTTTGATATGAAGTACGACGCCCGCACCGGCGAGTACAAACTGTTCGAGATGAACCCCCGCCAGGGGCGTTCCAGCTACTATGTCACCGCCAGCGGCTATAACCTGGCCAAATGGCTGGTGGAGGATGTGCTGGAGCACAGGGACACCGGCTACACCGAGGCCGACGCCGAGAGCCTGTGGATGATCGCCCCCTACGGCGTCATCCGCAAATACCTGAAGGACCCGGCCCTGCTGGCCGAGGCCGCCCGGCTGAAAAAGGCCGGCAAATGTGCCCATCAGCTGTTCTGCAAAGAGGATCTCACCCTCAAACGGTTTTTGTGGTACATCCGCAGCCAGCTGAACTACTACCGCAAGACCGCCCGCTATTACGGCAACAAGAGCCTGCGGGACTGATCTTTTGACCCACGACCAGAAAGAGGGGAGGGGACCGCCATGTGCGGCATCACCGGCTTTGCCAGGGCGCATCACGACGCGGAGGAAGCCAGGCGCATCGTCAAGGCGATGGCCGACCGCATCGTCTACCGCGGCCCGGACGGCGAGGGCTACTATGTGGACGACCAGGTGGCGCTGGGCCACCGCCGCCTGTCCATCATCGACCTGGAGGGCGGCAAACAGCCCATGTTCAACGAGGACGGCAGCCTGGCCGTCGTCTTCAACGGCGAGATCTACAATTTCCAGTCGCTGCGCAAGGAGCTGATCGCCGCCGGCCACACCTTTTCCACCCGCAGCGACACCGAGGTGCTGCTGCACGGCTACGAGCAGTGGGGCGACGGCCTGCCTGCCCGCCTGCGGGGCATGTTCACCTTTGTGCTTTGGGATACCAGGACCAGGACCCTGTTCGGCGCGCGGGACATCTTCGGCATCAAGCCGTTTTACTATTACAATGTGGACGGCCTGTTCCTGTTCGGCTCCGAGATCAAGAGCTTTCTGGCCCACCCGGACTTCAAAAAGGAACTCAACGAGCAGCGCCTGCCCGAATATCTGAGCATCGAGTATATCCCCAACGAGGAAACGATGTTCCAGAACGTCTACAAGCTGCCCGGCGCCCATATGTTCACCTGGCACGCCGGCAGGCTGGACGTGCGCCGCTACTACGACATCCGCTACCACATCGACGAGGCCCCCACCCTGGAAGAATGGGAGCAGCGCATCACCGACACCTTTGCCGAGAGCGTGGCCGCCCACCAGATCGCCGACGTGGAGGTGGGCTGCTTCCTCTCCTCCGGCGTGGATTCCAGCTTTGTGGTCAACGAGGTGGCCAAGGGCACGCCCCATGTCAAGAGCTTCTCGGTGGGCTATACCGAGGAGCAGTACTCCGAGCTGCCCTACGCGCAGGAGTTCTCGAAGGAGATCGGCGTGCCCAACATCTCCAACCTGGTGGACGCCGACCAGTTTTTCGAGGCCAACCGGGTCATCCAGTGGTATCTGGACGAGCCGATGCCCAACCCCGCCGAGGTGCCGCTCTATTTCCTGGCCCAAAACGCCCGCAAGTATGTCAAGGTGGTCCTCTCCGGCGAGGGCGCCGACGAGCTGTTCGGCGGCTACCCCATGTACTGCCAGGCCGTCCACTTTATGGACTACGAGAAAAAGGTCCCCGCGCCGCTGCGCAAGGCCGCCGGTGCCATCGCCGCAAAACTGCCGGAGTTCAAGGGCAAGCATTTCCTGGTGCGGGGCGCCATGCAGCCCTGGGAGCGGTATATGCGGGCCAACTACGTGTTTGCCTCGCCGGAGGAGCGGGACCGCTATCTGAAAAAGGACTACCGCTCCAAACGGCCGGAGGAATACTTCAAGCCCTACTTTGACAAGGTGGCCGGCCTGGACGAACCCACCCAGCTGCAGTGGGTGGATATGCACACCTGGATGCTCTACGACATCCTGCTCAAGGCCGACCGCATGAGCATGGCCAACAGCCTGGAGCTGCGGGTGCCCTTCCTTGACCGCGAGATGCTGGAACTGGCGCTGTCCATCCCCCAGCGGTACCGCAGCGGCAAGGAGCAGACCAAGATCGCCCTGCGCGGCGCTGCGCTCAAGCAGCTGCCGGACAGCGTTGCCAAGCGCAAAAAGCTGGGCTTCCCGGTGCCGCTGAACGACTGGCTGCGCCAGGACAAGTACGCCGCCATGGTGCGGGAAAAATTCACCGGCCCGGTGGCGGAGCAGTTCTTCAACACCGCAGAGCTTTGCAGGCTGCTGGACGACCACGTGGCCGGCCGCGCCAAAAACATGACCAAGATCTGGAGCTTCTACTCCTTCATCCTCTGGTACGAGCTCTATTTTGTCAACGACGCCCCGCCCGCCGAGGTCTATGCCCGGTAAAGCGGGAAAACGATAAACCGGATAAAGCCAACCCCGCCCGCCGCGGCTGTTCAAACCGCGGCGGGCGGGGTTGGCTGTTGTCAGGGGGCAGACAGATCGGATGCCCTTTCGGAGACAGGGAAACCGGGTTACCCGGCACTTGAGGTGCTGGAGGAATCGGATGACGCAACATCGCCGGCAATCCACACGTCCAGGATGATCTCCTGCGCGTTGAAGCTGCTGCCGGGGGCCTCGCTGCATTCCACCACGCAGTTTGGAACATAGGAGCCGTCGTTCTCCCGTACCATCATCCGGTAGCTTATCCCGCAGGAATCCAGCATCGCCTGGGCGTTCTCCTGCGGCCAGCCGATGATGTCCGGCATCTCCACTAGGTTTGGTCCCAGGCTCACCGTGATCTCGATCACCGGCGTCTCCTCGGTCTGCACCGAGTTGGCCGCCGGCGTCTGCGACATGATGACGCCCTCGGCATATTCCGAGGAGTATTCCTCGGTGGGCACAAAGCGGTAGCGGGCGTACAGCTCGCTGGTGCGGATCTCGTCAAAGCTCCGCCCCACAAAGTTGGGGATCAGCTGCACGTCCTCCTCCGGCGATGGCGTGGGCAGCGCCGTGCCGCTGGCGACATCGCCGGAGGAACTGTCCGCCCCGGTGCCGCCGGACGCCAGCGGCGCCAGCAGGCTCCACAGCAAAAGCACCGCCAGGATAAAAATGACCACCAGCGCCGCGCCCAGGATCTTTTTGGTGGAGACCTGCGTCTCGCCGGTATCGAACATGGCGTTGGCCACGCTGGGGTTGGCCAGCGCGCTCATCAGTTCCGGCACGGTCTGCATCCGCTTGGCCGGGTCCAGCCGCATGGCGCAGGACAGTACCTGCGAAAAGTAGGTGGGCACGCTGGATTCCAGGCTGTGGGCGGTCTCCATGCTGTCCCGCACCTTGCGCTGCGGGGCGGACACCGGCGTCTGCCCCGTCACCAGCCGGTAGGTCACCGCCGCCAGCGCGTAGACATCGGTATACCGGCCGGAAAATTCCGCCGCCGAATACTGCTCCGGTGCCGCATAGCCCGCGTACAGCTGGCTTTTCAGCTCGCTGCCGCCGGTGCGCAGCGCCAGCGTGCCGTAGCCGGTCAGCATGGCGGTGCCGTCAATGGGCAAAAGGATGTTGTCCGGGCAGATGCCCCGGTGGATCAGCCCCGACTTGTGCAAAAGCGCCACGCCCTCCATCACCGGCTGCAGCAGGGTGCGGGCCTCGGCGGGGGTCAGCGGCCGGGATTTCAGCGACAGGTAATGCGTCAGCGTCATGCCCTTCTCACTTTCCTCCACGCCGTAGACGGTGTTGTTCTCCTCGATCACGTCCACAATGCGGGAAAGCCCGGTGGCCGGCGTCAGCCGGTACAAATCGTCGTACAGGTCCTTAAAGTCCATCCGGCTGGTCTTAAACAGCACCTCGCGTCCGGCCTTGGGCATCAGCGCGCCGTCGGCGCTGCGGCCATTGCACAGCGTCACGGGGAAATATTCCTTGATGCGCACAAACCGCTTTTCCTCGTTGTTCACGCCGCGGTAGCTCAGCCCGTCGCCGTCGGCGCTCAGGTATTTGCCAATGGTGTATTTGCCCGCCAGCTGGGTGCCAAAGGGCAGCGCGCCCTCCGGATTTTTGTTGTCCAGGCTTTTGCCGCAATGGGGGCACTCGCCATGGAAATCCATCTCGATCGGCTCCAGGCAGTGCGGGCAGGGGACTTGCTGCTTCATAAATGTTCCTTTCATATATCTAAAACAGGCCAACTCTTTTAGGCCATCACGGGGTTATTGCAAAACCATTGCCAGGTGGTCACAACTCCTAGCACAAGCAGAAAGCCATACCAGAACACCTTCTCCAGCGTGCCTTTGTGCACCAGTGTGTCGCTGGTTTCCTCCATTACCGGGAAACTGCACGCCACATACCGGGGCATACAAAGAATGGACGTGGACAGCGGGATCAAAACAAACAGGAAACCGGCCACGGCGTCCACGTTATGCCGCAGAGCCTGCCGGCAGCACAGGTACAATGCGGCCAGAGTCCACAGGGCAAAATAAAATTCATTGGCGCCCAGGGTGTTCAGGCCGGACAAAAGGTTGGCAAGCGGATTGCTGGGATCGCGCTGCCAGGCAAGCATTACGTTGGTAAATGCCAGGCCGTCGCCCACCAACCGATCCAGATATGCCATGTAAGCGAACAGCCCCATAGGGATAAAACAGGTGCCAAGCACCAGCCGCGGCTGGCGCAGCACATCCGCCAGAAAACCCGACAGGCTGCATTTTGCAGCACTTGCTTTGGTTTTGCACCAGTATTGCTGGATGCAGGACGCAAGCAGTACAAAGACCAAAAAGATGCCCAGGTTGCGTGTGGCGCTTGCCAGCATGCCGCAAACGCCCATCCGCAGCCACCAGCCGCGGCGCATACAATACAAAAACAGGCAGACCAGCAGGGCAAACAGCGTTTCGGTGTACAGGGTGGAATAGTAGATGGTGTAGGGGCCGAAATTGAGCAGCATCATAAAAAGCAGCGCACCGTCCCGCGCGCATACTCTGGTGTATGCCCCGGCCGCCCAGGTGAGAAGGTACAAAAAAATCGTGTTCAGCAGAACGCCGGCAATAGACACATCCAAGCCGGTCAAACGGGAGGCTAAACTTTCCAAAAGCGGCGCCAGAGGGAAAAAGGCCCACCCTGCCTGCCCGGAACCCAGATGGATGGCGCCTTCGCCCACATACCCCTCGCGTGCGATCTCGGCATACCAACCGCTGTCATACCGAAACAGGGCGTCAAACAGCCCGGCGGTTTCTCCGTAATGATACCGCCATACCAGGTATAGTATGACCACAAACATCCGGGAACAGGCGACCAGCAGCAGCGCCTGCAGCCATAACGGGAGAGTCTCAAAACGGCGGTGAATTTTGGCCGCGATAGAAAAAAGCTTCATAGGAAGGACAGCTCCTGAATGATGATAGAATTGCCGGCATCGGCCTCCAGCCGAAGTTCCAGCAGCTCTCCGGCAACAATGGCACAGGGAAATGTCAATCGGTCATGGTCTCCGGCCAATACCACGCGCGTGGTATTCTGACTGTTGGAAACAGTCAGAATGAGTTCCTGACCGGCTGTGCCTTGCACCTGCAGGCTGCCCTGCAGAACGACGTCACTTTCAACAGTCAGGTATATCGATGCCGTGTTGGAGACTGTCTGCCAGCCTGCGTCTGTCAGCTGCCACTCCCCGCGGGCGAGATGGCCGGCGCCGGAATCCGGCCCGATCGCATCGGTGGTAAAATCCAGCGACTGCCCGCTTTGCACAGACAGACCATCCCTGCCGGGCCAGAAAGCAAGCTGCTGATCCAGATAGAAAGCACGGTACTCACAGCTGCCGCCGGGGTTCAACCCCTGCCAGAGTGTAAGCAGATAAAATGCCATCAGAAGGGCGGCCAGCAGATAACACAAAACCGTGCCGGCACGGTGCAGTTTGGCCATGGCAGAAGGCTCCTTTCCTGAGGTGCATCTGACAAATCTCAACACTTTTGATTGATCAGATGTACCCTAATTTGCAGGGGCGGCAATAAAAAACAGCTGCACGCTGCGTGAAAGCATGGTAGGACAGATCGGTTCTGCCGGAAATACCTGCTCAATGCCGCGGCGCAGCTGTTTATCAAAAAACGAAAACTCTAACGCTAAAAGGAAAAAATTATAGAACCCCGCCCCGCTCTCAGCGGTCCAGGTCCTCCTCGTTCTCCAGGTTGTGCCAGGCGTTCTGCACGTCGTCGTCATCGTCCAGGGCGTCCAGCAGCTTGGCCATGTTGGCCATCTGGTCGGGGTCGGTCAGGATGGTGGTGGTGGTGGGGACCATCGCCACGTCGGCCGAGATGAAGGTATAGCCCTTCTGCTGCAAAGCGTCGCACACAGCGCTGAAAGCTTCCGGCGTGGTGGTGACCTCGGCGGCGTCCTCACCGGCGTCAAAATCCTCGGCGCCGGCGTCCAGAGCGTCCATCATGGCCTCGTCGGCGTCCTTGTCCTCCAAATCCAGCGTGATCACGCCCTTCTGGTTGAACAAAAAGCCCACGCAGCCCATGTTGCCCAGGTTGCCGCCGAACTTGTCAAAGTAATGGCGCATATTGGCGGCGGTGCGGTTGCGGTTGTCGGTCAGGGTCTCGACCATCACGGCGATGCCGCCGGGGCCGTAGCCCTCGTAGGTCATGGATTCGTACTCGGTGCGGTCGCCGCCCTCGGCGCGCTTGATGGTGCGCTGGATGTTGTCGTTGGGGACGTTGTTGGCCTTCGCCTTGCTGATCAGCGCGGCCAGCTTGCTGTTGGAGGCCGGGTCGCTGCCGCCCTCACGCACGGCGACGCTGATCTCGCGGCCGATCTTGGTAAAGATTTTGGCGCGGGCGCCGTCGGTCTTTTCTTTCTTGCGCTTGATGTTGTTCCATTTGCTGTGTCCGGACATGGAATTTCCCCCTATGATTCTGGTTTGTTTTCTGGGCCGAGATCCACGGTCCAGCACATTTTATTGCCGCTGCCGCACAGGGCGCGGCGGGCAAAGGCCTGTGCGCAGGGCGATGCCGGCGCACAAAACCACATATTACAATAGGATAGTATAGCACATCCGTGCGCGGTTTTCAATCACCTGGCCGCGCATTTTTCGCCTTCCGGCGCGCCGCCCCGCGGCAAAGCCGGCCCGCGGCGCGCCGTGCGGCAAAAAAATGCACTTTTTTGCGCCCGACCCCTTGACAAACGCCGGCAAATTGGGTATTCTATTATAGCATTCTCCGTCAGGGGAGCAAGATAGGGGCATAGCTCAGTTGGTAGAGCAGCGGTCTCCAAAACCGCGTGCCGAGGGTTCGAATCCTTCTACCCCTGCCAAGAAAAGCCGCGTATCCGGGTTTCCGGTGCGCGGCTTTTTGTGTTGGCAGGGCAAAACGCGGCAGGGATGCGGCGGCGCGGCACCGGGAATGCCGGCGCGCTCAAAAGCAAAAGCCAGCCCCGGAAGGCCCGCCTGTGCGGCCCTTCCGGGGCTTTGCTGGTATTTGTGGCGGCGGGGCGCCGCGGGTCACTGGCAGATGGCGCCGTAACACTCCGGCCGGCGGTCGCGGAACAGCCCCCAGGAGAGCCGCGCCTCCCGGATGGCCGCAAAGTCGTAGGCGGCGGACAGCACCGCGTCGCCCTCGCGGGCGGCCTGTTTCAGCACGGCGCCGGTCTCGTCGGTCAAAAAGCTGCTGCCGTAAAAGTTCAGCGCCGAGCTTTGCCCGCCGTTTTCGGGGCAGGGGGTCACCGTTTCCAGGCCGTAGCGGTTGGCGGCGGCCACCGGCGTGACGTTGGCCGCGGCATGGCCCTGCATGGTGCGCTGCCAGTGGCCGACGCTGTCCACCTCCAAAATCGGCTCGCTGCCGATGGCGGTGGGGTAAAGCAGCACGTCCGCGCCCAGCAGCGCCATGCAGCGGGCGGTCTCCGGGAACCACTGGTCCCAGCAGATGCCCACGCCGATCCGGCCATAGCGGGTGTCCCACACCTTGAAGCCGGTGTTGCCGGGGGTGAAGTAGAACTTTTCCTGGTAGTAGTGGTCGTCGGGGATGTGGGTCTTGCGGTAGACGCCCAGCACTCTGCCGTCGGCGTCGATCATGGCGATGGAGTTGAACAGCCGGGTGCCGTCCTTCTCGTAAAAGCTGACGGGCAGCACCACGCCCAGCTCGGCGGCCACGGCGCTCAGCCGCTGCACGGCGGGGTTTTCGGCCACCGGCAGGGCGTGATCGTAATATTCATAGCGGCGCTCCTGGCAGAAATAGGGGCGCTCGAACAGTTCCGGCAGCAGGATGACCTGCCCGCCCTGGGCGGCCGCCTGGCGCACCAGCGCCTCGGCATGGGCCAGGTTCTCGGCAGGGTCCTGTACGCAGCGCATCTGGATCACGCTGACGGTGGTCATGGGCATACAAAACCTCCTGATGTATGGGCCAAGGTTGGCCAGATTCTGGAAAAGAGGGGGAAGGCCCCCCTCTCAAATCCAGGCAAAACGTCAAACTTCCGGCACCTGCTGGGTGATGCAGTGGATGTTGCCGCCGCCCAGCAAAATGGCGCGGGCGGCGATGCCCACCACCCGTTTGCCGGGGAAAGCCTCCCGCAGAATGCCCAGCGCGCGGGCGTCGCTTGCGGCGTTCTCGCCGCCGAACTGGGGCACCAGCACCGCGCTGTTGGCAATGTAAAAGTTCGCGTAGCTGCCGGCCAGCCGGTCGCCCGGCTGGCGCATGTCCTCGCCGGGGGCAAAGTCGTAGGCGGCGCAGTCGGCCTCGGTGCACAGGATGGGATGGTCGGGGATGGGCAGCAGCCGCACCTTCAGCCTGCGGCCCGCCGCGTCGGTGGCGGTTTGCAGATAATCCAGGCAGGCTTTGGACAGCGGATACTGCGGGTCGTTTGGGTCGTCGGTCCAGGCCAGCACCACCTCGCCGGGAGCGGTAAAGGCGCAGACATTGTCCGCGTGCTCGTTGGTCTCGTCCTGATAGATGCCCCGCGGCAGCCACAGCACCTTGCGGATGCCCAGATAGTCGGCCAGCTTGCGCTCGATCTGCGCCCGGCTCAGGTTCGGGTTGCGGCCGGCGCTCAGCAGGCAGGCTTCGGTCGTCAGCAGGGTGCCCTCGCCGTCGGTATGGATGGAACCGCCCTCCAGCACAAAGTCCCCGGCGTCGTAGCAGTCAAGCCCCAGCTTGCCGCACAGGGCGGCCGCCACGGCGTCGTCCTTGTCCCAGCTGGCGTACAGGCCGTCCACTTCGCCGCCCCAGGCGTTGAACTTCCAGCTGACGCCCCGCAGCGTCCTGCCGTCCGTCACAAAGGTGGGGCCGACGTCCCGCGCCCAGGCGTCGTCGCTCTCGATCTCAAACACCGTCACGCGGGGGATGCCCGCCGCGGCGGTCTGGGCGGCGGCAAGGTCGGCGGCGCCGGCCAGCAGGTAAACGTCCTCGCCTTTTGCGATCTCCCGGATCACGTCCAGGAAAGCCTTCTGCGCGGCGGAAGGGTCCCGCCCCCAGCTGCCGGGGCGCACCGGCCAGATCAGCACGGTGGCCCGGTGGGGGGCAAACTCGGCGGGCATGGTAAAGCCGTCCGCCGCGGGCAGGGTAGAGAGCAGCGCCATCACGAAAGCCTCCCTTTGAAATCCTCGTAGCCGAACCGGCGCACCACCTCGCAGCTGCCGTCCGGGTGCTGCAGGGCGATGTCCGGCAGCGGCATGCCGTTGAAGGTGTTGTTTTTGACCATCGAGTAGATGGCCATGTCCCCAAACACCAGCCGGTCGCCGATGCTGGGCATCCTGTCAAAGCTGTAATCGCCGATCACGTCCCCGGCCAGGCAGGTGCGGGCGCCCAGCCGGCAGGTCACGGCCTTCTCGCCCGGCTCGCCCGCGCCGAACAGCGGCGGACGGTAGGGCATCTCCAGCACGTCGGGCATGTGGCAGGCGGCGGAAGCGTCCAAAATCAGGATGGGCATGCCGTTTTCCACCACGTCCAGCACGGTGGTGATCAGCGTGCCGGCGTTCAGAGCGATGGCCTCGCCGGGCTCCAGGTAGACCTCCACGCCGTATTTTTGGCGGATGTACAAAATCAGCTGTTCCAGCGCCGCAATGTCGTAACCGGGGCGGGTGATGTGGTGCCCGCCGCCCAGGTTCAGCCATTTTAAGCCGGGCAGAAACCGGCCGAACTTTTCCTCAAAGGCGGCAAAGGTCTCTACCAGCGGGGCGGCGTCCTGCTCGCACAGGGTGTGGAAGTGCAGCCCCTCCACGCCGTCGGGCAGCGCGTCGCCCAGCGCGGCGCGGGGGACGCCCAGCCGCGAGCCGGGGGCGCAGGGGTCGTAGATGGCGTGGCCCTCCTGGGTGGAGTGCTCCGGGTTGACCCGCAGCCCCACGCTGACCCCCGCCGCCTGCCACACCGGGCGGTGGTGTTCCAGCTGGCGCAGCGAGTTGAAGCTGATGTGGTCGCAGATCTTGCACAGCTCCGCCATCTCCCCGTCGGTGTAGGCGGGGCAGAACACATGGTTTTCTTTGCCCAGCTCCTCGTGGGCCAGGCGGGCCTCGTACAGGCCGCTGGCGGTGGCGCCGGACAGGTATTTGGCCACCAGCGGGTAGACCTTAAACATCGAAAAAGCCTTCTGCGCCAGCAGGATGTGGCAGCCGGTGCGCTGTTCCACCCCGTGCAAAATCTCCAGGTTGCGGGTCAGCGCGGCTTCGTCCACCAGGTAGACCGGTGTGCGCAGATCTTCTGCGCGGCAGGTCGCCATGGGGCTTACTCGACGGTGGCGGGATGCTCGTCCACCACCCAGGGCAGGCCGTACTGGTTCAGCATCTCCATGAAGGGATCGGGGTCCATCTCCTCCAGGTTATAGACGCCGGGCTTGCGCCACTGGCCGTTGGCCACCAGAGCGGCGCCGATCATGGCGGGCACGCCGGTGGTGTAGCTGATGGCCTGGCTGCCCAGCTCCTTGTAGCACTCCTGGTGGTCGCAGACGTTGTAGATATAGATGGTCTTTTCCTTGCCGTCCTTGACGCCGGTAAAGATGCAGCCGATGTTGGTCTTGCCCACGGTGCGGGGGCCCAGCGAGGCCGGGTCGGGCAGCAGGGCTTTGAGGAACTGGATGGGAACGATCTCGCGGCCCTCGAACATCACCGGGCTGGTGGACAGCATGCCCACATTTTCCAGGCACTTCATGTGGGTCAGGTAGCTCTGGCCGAAGGTCATAAAGAAGCGGATGCGCTTGACGCCGGGGATGTTTTTGGCCAGCGACTCGATCTCCTCGTGGTGCAAAAGGTACATGTCCTTCTCGCCCACCTGGGGGAAGTCGTAGGTGCGGTGGATCTCCATGGGTTTGGTCTCGACCCAGTGGCCGTCCTCCCAGTAGCTGCCGTTGGCCGAGACCTCGCGCAGGTTGATCTCAGGGTTGAAGTTGGTGGCGAAGGGATAGCCGTGGTCGCCGCCGTTGCAGTCCAGGATGTCGATGGTGTGGATCTCGTCAAAATAATGCTTCAGCGCATAGGCCGAGAACACGCTGGTGACGCCGGGATCAAAGCCGGAACCCAGGATCGCGGTCAGGCCGGCGTCCTGGAACTTTTTGCGGTAGGCCCACTGCCAGCTGTAATCGAAGTAGGCGGTAAAGCCCTCCTCCTGGCAGCGTTTTTCGTAAACGGCGCGCCAGGCCGGGTCGTCGGTGTCCTCCGGCTCGTAGTTGGCGGTGTCGATGTAGTCCACGCCGCAGGCCAGGCAGGCGTCCATGATGGTCAGGTCCTGGTAGGGCAGGGCGACGTTCAGCACGGCGTCGGGCTGGCAGCTGTTGATCAGGGCTTTCAGCGCCTCCACGTCGTCGGCGTCCACCTGGGCGGTGGTGACCTTGGTGGCGGTCTTGCCCTCCAGTTTTTCTTTCAGCGCGTCGCACTTGGACAGGGTGCGGCTGGCGATGCACAGCTCGGTAAAGGTTCCGCTGTTCTGGCAGCATTTCTGGATGGCCACCTGGGCGACGCCGCCGCAGCCGATAACAAGCAGTTTGCTCATGGGGATACACTCCTTTTGATTTGGTTCAAAATTTGGTTCAAACTTGCGGGTTCAAAGGGCGGAACGGTAAAAAATCAGGAATGCCGGCGGTTCAGCTTTCCTCCTCCTCCAGCAGTTCCTCCACATACCGCGGCAGCATAAAGGCGCCCCGGTGCAGGTGGGTGGAGTAGTACCAGGTCTTGATGTGCCGCGCATCCCAGCGGGCAGCGTCAAAGTCCTTCAGCGGATGGTATTTTTTCGAGGCAAAGCCGAACAGCCAGTAGCCGGCCGGGCAGGTGGGGATGTGCGCCTGGTACACCCGGCTGATGGGGAAGCTGCGGTAGGCCCGCTTGTGCATGGCGCGGCAGGTCTCCTCGTCCTCGTCGTAGAAGGGGCTGCCGTGCTGGTAGACCATGATGCCGTCCTCGTGCAGCGCCTTAAAGCAGCTGCCGTAGAACTCCTTGGTGAACAGCCCGGCCGCGTGGCCCAAGGGGTCGGTGCAGTCGTTGATGATCAGGTCGTAGTCGTCCGACTTGGTGCGCAGGAATTTCAACCCGTCCTCGTAAAAGATGCGCACCCGGCTGTCCCGCAGGCCGCAGGCATTGTCCGGGAAATATTTGCAGCAGACGTCCACAAACAGTTTGTCCGGCTCCACCACGTCGATGACCTCGATCTCGTCATACTGCGAAAGCTCGCGGGCCACGCCGCCGTCGCCGCCGCCCAGGACCAGCACCCGGCGCACGTTGGGGTGCACCGCCATGGGCACGTGGACGATCATCTCGTCGTAGGTGAACTCGTCCTTTTCCGAGAAGATCACGCTGCCGTCCGAGGTCAGAAACCGCCCGAACTCCGGCGAGTCAAACACGTCGATGCGCTGGAAATCGCTCTCGCCGTGGAACAGCTGCTGCTCCACCCGGATGCTCAGCTTGACGTTGTCGGTGTGCAGTTCGCCAAACCAGAAATCCAGATCCTGCATGGTATCACTCCTTTAACACATAGAGGTGTGAAATATCCGAGCTGGCCGGGCCCTGCATCGAGCAGCCCTTTTCCTTGGCAAACTTGATGTAGTCGATGATCTCTTTGGTGAGGACCTCGCCCGGCGCCAGGATGGGGATGCCCGGCGGGTAGCACATGACAAACTCGCTGCAGATGCGCCCGGCGGTATCCTCGATGGGCAGGCATTCCTTCTCGGCGTAAAAGGCCTTCTGCGGGGTAGCCGCCACGATGGGGGTGATGTACTCCGAGGTGAACAGGTTGGTCTCCGGCTTGGAGTACAGCCGCTTGATGTCCGCCAAAGCGCCCACCAGGCGCTCGATGTCCTGGATGCGGTCGCCGATGGAGATATAGGCCAGCATGTTGGACAAGTCGCCGAACTCCACCTGGATGTCGTACTCGTCCCGCAAAAGGTCGTAGACCTCGATGCCGGTCAAACCGATGCCGCGGGTGTACACCGCCAGCTTGGTCACGTCAAAGTCGTAGATGCTGCCGCCGTTGATCAGCTCGGAGCCGTAGGCGTAGTAGCCGCCGATCTCGTTGATCTCGCGCCGGGCATACTCGGCCATGTCCACCACGCGGGAGAAGCTCTCGGCCCCGCGCAGCGCCAGGTTGCGGCGGGAAATATCCAGGCTGGCCATCAAAAGATAGCTGGCGCTGGTGGTCTGGGTCAGGTTGATAACGCTGGAGACATAGCCCTCGTCCATGTGGGGGCCCAGCAGCAGGATTGAGCTTTGGGTCAGGCTGCCGCCGGACTTGTGCATCGAAACGGCGGCCATGTCGGCGCCGGCTTTCATGGCGGGGCAGGGCAGGCCGGGGCCAAAATACAGGTGGGTGCCGTGGGCCTCGTCCACCAGGGCCAGCATGTTGTGCTCGTGCGCCAGCTTGACCAGAGCTTTCAGGTCGGAGCAGATGCCGTAATAGGTGGGGTTGTTGATAAAGACGGCCACCGCGTCGGGGTTTGCCTCCATGGCGGCGCGCACGTCCTCCACCTCCATGCCAAGGGGGATGCCCAGCCGTTTGTCCACCTTGGGGTCGATGTAGACCGGGGTGGCGCCGCACAAAACCAGCGCGTTGATGGCGCTTTTGTGCACGTTGCGGGGCAGGATGATCTTGTCGCCCGGCTTGCAGGCCGAAAGCACCATCCCCTGCACCGACGAGGTGGTGCCGCCCACCATCAAAAAGGCGTGGGCCGCGCCGAAGGCGTCGGCGGCCAGCTCCTCGGCCTCGCGGATGACCGACACCGGGTGGCACAGGTTATCCAGCGGCTTCATCGAGTTGACGTCGATGCCCACGCACTTTTCGCCCAGCAGCTGCACCAGCTCCGGGTTGCCGCGGCCGCGCTTGTGGCCGGGCACGTCAAAGGGCACCACCCGCTGGCGGCGGAAGCGTTCCAGCGCCGTGTAGATTGGCGCCTGCTTTTGGCGTTCCTTGTCCAAAACACATTCCTCCTGCAAAGGGGCCGGGCGGCGCAGAACGCGCCCGGCGCACCTGTCTGTTTTTTTGAAAAAGCCGGCCCGCGGGCAAAACAAAAGCAGGCAGTGCCCGCGCCTTGGTGCGGCGCGCACTGCCTGCGAAACGACTTACAGGACAAAACACACCCCTGAACAGAGCCTGCAGGGGAGATGCCAGCATCCATGTGCCTGATCCGTACACTTCAGAGTTTTCCGGCGCGCGGGGGATACGCGGCGCGCCTGGCAAATATACTTTCGCTACTCTTATTGACGTTTCACAAGTGGTGTGCGAACGCACGGGAAAAAGGGACCAACTTATAAAATTTGAACCTTCTCGGTCCATCAATAATTGCGGCGCTCTACGCCGCACGCGGCAGCGGCCAGCCCTGTCCGATGAGCTTTAGGCGGTACGCCCGCCCGGCCAAATATATTTGCATGAGAGGTGCCGTGGCAACATCTATGCATAGCACCTTTATTGTAGCATAGATTTGGGGGTTGTCAACAGGTTTCGACGCAGGGTCTCGGCAAAGTTGTAGAGCTACAATACATATTGGACAGCAGAGCAAGTAAAAGCAAATAAAAAAG
>HBJMC02800__coassemble_187_pt1 | contig 31791 bp, 25 predicted proteins | sample HBJMC02800__metabat2_low_PE_013 | metagenome-assembled genome bin HBJMC02800 | reverse complement strand
CAAGATCTCCCGATAATTTGTCATTACGAAACCTCCAATTGATTTAGTCACAGCTCGGCTGTGCTAAAGCAATTATAAGGCTTTGGGGCTTCAGTGCGTGAAAGTGGGGCTAAAACGCCGGCAATGTGGCGCTCAAATCGCGTGTAGATGGGGCTGGGGTGGCGATTTTTGCACTGACGATTCCTGCTCCAGACACTTCCTCCAGATCATCAAACTGAATCGTTTTCTTTGTGCTGCCATCGGTTATAACAATCTGCCGGAAGATCGCATCTATCATTTCGACTTTCCCGCTTATGGTTTCATATATCCCCAGCGGTGGAATGGCTGGATGCTCGGTATCTTCTTTAAAATAGCGTATGGTGACCACCATACCCTTTTCACTTGCAAGAGACGATCAGAAAGCTCCGCTGCTTCATCGTCGGATAACAGTTCCTTCGTTACCCGTGTTTGTTTCTACTTTTCTTCTGCGATTTCTTCCTCATATCCCCGGAGTGCGGCGAAAGGGGAAAATATCTTTGCCCGGTTGAATCGTGCCATGCGTGGATGCCGGAAAGATGGTTCAGGCCGGGACAAATGGAGAATATCAGCATACTTAGCTGCTACCATTCTGCCTTCCTTAGATTTTTTATAATCTTCCACTGACACTTCACCTCTTTCATTTCAGGCTTTATGGCCGCCCACTTGGCCGTTCCGCTCTCGCAATTTTGAACAGGGGGGCGTTCGACCGGCAAGGTGCCTCATAAACAGCGGCAAAGCAAGTGGGGCTTCAGTGCGTAAAAGTAGTGCTTAAACTGAGGTTGGGGTGGCGATTTTTGCAACAGGATTTCAAGTCAATTGTTGTGAGGCCATTCGTGTACATAAAGGGATTTGAAAAATAGTGTCAACCTCGAATGACAGCAAATAGCAAATGCCGACTCTCACAAAGAAACATATATCGACTTTCTTGGCCATTCTCTCCCCAAATTTTCCACTCTGCAACGTTAATATGATAGATGGGTGTTCCGATGCGATGGGGTATGAGTTGATAAACTCTGAAATTGCCTGAACCATTGCAAAGAACAATGCGGGCTGAGTCAGAAGGGGCTTGAATCATACACGGGAAGATTGTCACCGTTATATGGCGTATGGCTCCCGGAGGAAGATGAATGGTGCAGACGGCTGGTGAAAGGAAAATCAAATGTAGAGTGCAGGTATCAGTACGGCCAAAAATGTGCCTCTGCACTACTGTGTTTTGGGTGCTTGCTAGCTATCGGCTGAAGATGCCAGTAAAACAAATCATGGTTTTCCCGGACGAAACAGGTTATGCGGTTTGTCCCAAATGCCATGTGACAATGGAACGTGAATATGTGAATTTTTGTGACAGGTGCGGCCAACGCTTGAGCTGGAATAATTACATGAATGCCAAACTGGTTTATCCAGATGAGTATGGTGCGGCAAATAGCTGAATCAACAGGATGGCAAAGAATAAGGCGACATATTTCTGCAAAAGATAATTGCATGAGTGCTGTTCGGCGATTGTCGCTAACTTTTGCGCTTTGTGGAGCAGGCAAATAAATCGCCGCCTGACTGGGCGCCGTAAGGAATTTGAAATGGAAAACACATCGATTAAGCAGAGATATATCTAAACGTAACATGAAATGGAGTCTCTGGCAGAGAACAAGACCTACGATTTGCCGATGTAAAATAGATGCTTTGACTATATAGAGCAAAAAAATGTCGAAAATTGATATTATAGATACTATTTGACATTGCAGCATATTTTGCAAACGAGCGAAATAACGTACAATTTACTTATACGAATCGGACAGTAGAGGTGAATTGTATGGGCGAAACGCTCGACTACGTTGCAATGGGCAAGCGTATCCGCCAGGCCAGAAAGCAACGGGGGCTTACACAGGCAGAACTGGGCGAAAAGTGTGGCGTCTCCGGCGGGCATATTGGCCATGTGGAAAATAATCATGGCAAAGTTGCACTGGAAACAATGGTCTCCATCGCCAATGTCTTGGGCGTATCCCTGGACACCCTACTGTGCGATAGTCTGACCTGCAGCAAGCCAGTCTATGAAAATGAGCTTGCAGGACTTTTGTCACGGGCAACTCCCAAACAAGTGCGGATGATCGCGGAGTTGGCAAAAGTTATACTGCGGGATGAATTTAAACTGCAGGAGACGGAACCCGACGAAGGATAAAATTGAGGTGATTAAAAATATCGCACAGGATCGGGGAGAGGCGTAGATGGCAAGACCACTAGTGAAGCCAGGGTCTGAAGATGGCAAAAAGTGGGAAAGGCTGTATCAAAAGCACTGCAAAGCGCTTTATATTGTTGCGCTGAAGACACTAAAGAATAAAGACGATGCTGCTGATGCGGTGCAAACAACTTTTCTGAAGGTTTCACAAAATCTAGACAGGATCGATGAAGCGGACGAGCGCCGGACATTCAATTATCTGCTGAGCATTTTGAAAAATCTAATCATAGATAAGTACCGGCACAATGCCAAAGAGGAGCGTGCTCTGAGCAAAATGCAATCGGCGCAGAGCTGGTCCGAAGGTGCCATCGATGTGGAAAATAGTGTGATTGCAAAGCTGCGGCTGGAAGAAATCATCGGATTTGTTCGTCAAATGGATGATCAACAGGCCACAGCTTTTTTGCTGCATTACTTAAACGATGTCCCAATACAGGAATTGAGCGAACTAACAGGGAAAAGCCGCGAGCAGCTGTATGAAATTGTGCGTAGTGTGCGCAATAAAATAAAGAAACATATCAGGGAGGAGGAGCAAGGAAAGTGAGTGTTCAAGAAAAAACGCCACACACCGATTATCCGGCGGATACGGAAGAAGAACGGCTCCTCTTCACTCGCATAGCAGAGGCATGGGCCCTCTCTGAGCAGACTGAACTGGAAATGGAAGCAATGAGTGCCCCGGACCCGGAAATGCCGGATTCGTTCTATGATGCCATGAATGCCATTGTGGAGCGCCTGGATGCAGAAAGCGCGGAGAGGGGCGAAAAACTCGATCCGAGCGGCGAGACCCAGGCTGTGAAAGAGCAGCTGACGAAAGCTGACGCGGAAAGCGAACACCATTCTCAGGATAGCGACCCCTCATCGTCAGAATGTGCACCTACAAAGAAGAAGCTGTTCTTTCTGTTCAAGAACAGCAAGATGATGGCTGTCGCCGCAGTAATTTGCATTATAGTAGGAGTCCCTGCGGCGGCGGTTGCCAGCGGCGTGGATTTTCTGGAGTGGTTCCGCAATGTGGATTCTGCCTATACGGATATATTCTTTACGGATAATGACGAGAGCCGGCTAAAAGGTGCGTACCGAATAACAGATCTGCCGGATGGGTATGAAGTGTTGGATGTCACTTCTAACCCGACAATGATACAAACGACTTATGGTGTCTTAGAAGATTCGAACCAGCCAATTGTGTTTCTTCATCAGTATGAGGAAGCGCCAAATGTATTGTCGTACAATACGGAGAATCATCAGGAAACAGTTGCTACAGTAAGTGGGACAGAGGCGATTTGCTTAACTGGCGATACAGAGAACATAGTCATATGGCAAATGGATAATCTATATTTTCAAATCACATCTAAATTGGACATAAATACTTTGGTCGAGATGGCAAACAGCGTTCGGCGTTAAAGTGTAAAAAAATTGTGAATGACCCGAATGACCCTGCGATTTGACGTTACCCTTATAGAAGCATTTCGCTTCAGAAAGGAGTACCGAATATAATGAAAAAACTTCTAAGCATCTTACTGGCTTTGGTCATGGGGGCGTGTTGTGCAACAACAGTTTTGGCGCAAGACACGAGTACTGAGACGTCACAAATCCCAACGCCCCGCTACACTGGCATATCAAGCTACTATGCCAACCTCGACTCGGATGGTAATGATCTCATATTGACTGGTGGCATTACCCCTGTCAGCGGGTACACCGTGAAACTTACCATCGATATGCAGGAACGGAACGGGTACAGTGGAACTTGGAATACAGTAGCTACATACACTGACACGGGGTACGAATGGGAAATCTGCACAATTTACGAGACATATAAGGGTAAGAGCGGAAATTCGTATCGCGGCTATTGCACTTTCCAGGCTTTCGACTCCAGCGGCAATGTCGTAGACGAAAAGCACCACTATACGGCCATTATGTTCCTTTGATGATCGGGTAGACTGCAATCACAATTGAATATCCAGCCAGAAGCGGTGGACTCCTCATGCAAGTGAGGCTCCACCGCTTCTGGCTTTTTGCAGCCAATGCAGACCGAAATTGATACAGAAAGAAAGCAAATGCGTAGAATCTAAAATCATACAAAAATACTATGCTATTGCGAGCAAGTAGCACCGAAGCAGAGAGGCGGTATATTCAAAGAAAATGAGCAAGAAAAAAATGTAAACAATTTTTTACCACCCCAATGCGTGGTAAGGTTGGATGTTATGCTAATCCCGCAGCAAGGAGAAGGACATTGCTATGGGGTTAAGTACAGATGAAAGGCGGCGTGAGATCGCTACGTACTTAAGTCAAAGAGGGTACGCAACGATACGAGAACTTTCTGCCGAATTTCATGTGTCTTATAACACTATACAGCGTGACATCACAGCGTTAACACGCTACTACGATATTACGACCTCGTTTGGTCGGAGCAGCGGCGGTGTGTACATGAAGCAAGACTTCGTGCCATACAGGATTTATCTAACACCGAGACAGCAGAAATTGCTGGAAGATTTGGAAGATAAACTGGAGGGCGATGATAAGCAGGTGATGCACGAAATCATCCAGACCTTTGCGCATGACCAATCGGCATGATTGGTTCTACCTTGAAAACTGCATACCCAGCATGGCAGGTACGTTCCTGCCTCAGCGAGCAACACGGGAAGATGCGCCAGGACGCGCCATGTTCTGCATTACTAACGATGCCTACCCCATGAGGCACCATGCAGGACATGATGCTGAGCGATTCCATCTGACCCAAAAGCAGCTCTGGCGGGCTGTTTTGCGATGACCTGGGGCAGGGGATAATGATACGCCAGCAGCCCCGCGCGTCAGACGGGGTGGCCGGGCCCAGGTTGCAATCATGAGACCTTCGCCCTTGACCAGTGAGTGGCTGTGTGCCAGCAGTCCGCCTGCCGTGTTCCCCATGCCAGGGGGCGAGCGGCAAATTTGGCAAGTTATTACTCCTATTTCTTTCTTTTACGACCTCAACAACGTGTTGATGTCGAACCCGTGCGACGCAGCACAGCAAGCTGCTGCGCCGCATTATTTTGCCATCAACCGTAACAAAGCGGGGTGATTCTGTTTGAATGAAACGATGCCGACAGGGTACGAACTTGCCCACCAGCAGGCCGAAACCATATTCCGCCACATTTTTCCTCGCGAGGGGATGACGGTGCGGGAGGGCCAGATCCAGCTGTGCCACACCATGCTGGATGCCCTGTTTGGCAGGGAAGTGGCCCTTTGCGATGCCGGTGTCGGCCTCGGCAAGACCTATGCTTATCTGGTAGCCGCAATTTTGTGGATGCAGCAACGTGCATTGCCCTTGCGGCAGCCGTTGGTCATCTCTACTGCCAGCGTGACTTTGCAGGACGAAATTCTGAAAGAATACATTCCATTTTTGTCATCCGTACTAACGCAAAACGCATGTGTTAAAGAACCGATACAAACTGTACTTCGCAAGGGAAAGGGCCGCTACGTCTGTGACCTGCGCCTATTAAAACGGCAACGGGAAGTGGCACAGCGCGGGGAAAAGTTTGCTCGGCGGCTGCATGTGCTTCGGGATGCAGATGCCTGCCTGGATCTGGATCGGATCCAAGGCCTGTCGGGATATGACCGGCGGCATATCTGCGTGCCGGAGCGATGTGCGAAAGACTGCATTGCGCGCCACCGATGTCGGTACCAGCGGTATCTGCAGCAAAGCGGGAGCGGCTCGCTCCTGATTCAAATCTGCAATCACAATTACCTTCTGGCGGATGCCATACACCGACAGAACGGCTGGAAGCCGCTGCTGCGAGATTACGGCGTGCTTATCATTGACGAAGCACATAAACTGCCGGAAGTCAACCAGCAGATGCAAACCCGGAACTTGACGGTAGCAGATTTGAACGATATCGCAGACCAGCTGGCAAGGGAGAATCTCGTACATGAATCGCAGCAACTGCGGCGAATCACGGATGAACTGGTTGCGGCCTTTGGGACCATGCAGCATGGCCGGGCGCGGGAAATCCCGTATGCCCCGCAGCAGGAACAGCTTGCAACACTCGATCGTCTCCATCATCAACTGTGCGAAAGAACTCAACAAGACGGAAGAAAACTTTCGCCACCGCTGCGGCGCGCAGTACAGCGCGTCATAGAGTTGACACAGTTGTTCCTCATGCCGAATGATTCGTCGACTATGTATGTGGAATATGCAGCTGAGCTGGGGGATAGCAAGCAAATTGTCTCACTGAACGCAGTGCCCAAAGACTTGCCGCAGCATCTATACACCACGTTGTGGAGCCAAAGTAAACCCACAATCCTGACCTCCGGCACCCTGGCGGCTGGCGATGGTTTCGCCAATACCAGCAGGCTGCTGGGACTGGAACATGGCGTTCCTGTGCGAACCTTGCAGGTATCCTCTCCGTTTGACTATGTGCATAACTGCTTGCTCGTGTTACCATCATCATCCGGCAAGCGGAAGCGTATGGAAACTAGCAATGAGCAAATTGCCAAGCAGCTCTGCCAGCTTATAGAAGCGGCGCATGGCCACGCGCTTGTCTTGTTCACTTCCTACGAACAGATGGGCGAAGTGTATGAATTGCTGAAGGATGCACTGGATTTACCTATTCTGCAGGCGCGCCGCGGGTCACAGGCAGTGGTGGAGCAGTTTAAGCAACTGGCAAACGGTGTGCTGCTGGCGGGCGGCTCCTGCTGGGAAGGAATTGATTTCCCCGGTGATCTGGTTTCGCTGCTTGTAATTGTGCGGTTGCCCTTCCCAGTGCCTGACCCGGTGCGGGAAGCCCGGCGCGAACAATACCCTGACCTGCACAGCTACATCCAGGCCGAGATCGTGCCCGAAATGCAGCAAAAACTGCGGCAGGGCTTCGGCCGGGCCATCCGCACCGAGAACGACAGCTGCGCGGTCGCCATCCTCGATCCGCGGGCCGCCCTCGACGGGCGGTACCACCAGTCTGCGCTGGATCCACTGCCGGACGGCATCCCGATCACAACCAAAATCGAAGACATCGAACCATTCCTTCGGGCACACAAAAGCCCCGATTATTTTTTTCCGAATTCCGAAAATCATTAACACAGGATAATATAATGGAGGAACACCATGAGAGCAATCTGCTTTATCCAGGAAGTCAAAGATTCAGACCTGACCATGCGTCAGCAGCAACTGATTTGCCACCGCGCTCTGCGCAAAATGCAGTGGCCCTGCGTGTGGGAATTATTCGCCCAAGCAGGCAGCGAAGCCCAACCGCTCTCTCTGCGCCCTGGTATGGTCGATCTACTGCGCGCCGCCGCTGCAAGTGAGGTGGATGTGCTGATGGTGGTCGATGTGGAACACCTGCACTGCGGCCAGGCGGAACTGGATGGCCTGCTCATGTCGCTATTGCAGTACGGCATCCATACGTTCGGGGCCAAGAATGGCCAATGGATCGAACCCGGCGGGCGGCATTGGATGATTCTGCCCGGCTACGATGAGATAGATGAGTAAACAGGAGAGAGGATGGCATTGCATCAGGAAAAAGACAGGGCGCTGTTCTATCCCCGCGCCTGGGTATATGTCAGATCACGAGATCATCACCGACTGGCAGAACAGAAACTGAATGCGCTCCAGGCGGCACAGCAGCAAGGCCTTGAGGTCGTCGGCACCAGCGAGGATCGGTGCGGACAGCACAGCATCTGGAGGCCGGGACTCTTCGCCCTGCTTTGGGCGGTGCGGGCACGGTTGGTAGATGTTGTGGTCGTGCCGCGCTTGTCCCGGCTGGCTGTGCATCGGCAATGGTTGGGATGGATGCTGCGGATGTTCCACAAACATGACGTTACGGTTGCCACCATAGAGTGTGAGCTTCGGTATGACCTCTACCGGCATGGATTAGATGGTGTTCTACTATAATGACAATGTTAACCGTTTGAATTTTCGCAGTATTAATGCATACCAATAGAACCAACATGACGGGATCGGCGCGATGCAAATGATTGACAACGTGCGCACAAACGGTTATACTTTAAGCAAGATGACTGGGAGGCGAAGGTTATGGCTAAGTCAGCAAATATCAATGTGCGCATCGATCCGGAAACAAAGAAGCGTGCGGAAGATTTGTTTTCCAGCTTTGGTATCACGATCACGGATGCCATCAACATATTTCTCCGTAAATCCATCATGGAGGGCGGCTTGCCGTTTGACGTCAGGCTGCCAGAACATCCGCTGGATGCCAGCCGTATGACTGCCGAACAGCTGGATGCCGCGTTGGAAAAAGGGTATGCACAGCTTCAAGCGGGCCAATGTATCCCGGCAAAACAAGCGTTTGATGAGATCCGGGGAGAGGTTGGCGCATGACGTATGACGTGACATTGACCCCGCAGGCAAAGCAGGATTTGAAGGCCATCTACCGATACATCGCGGTGGATTTGGCCTCTGAAATCAATGCAAACCGATTGCTCGACCGTCTGGAAGAAAACATTCTTAAACTGGACACAATGCCGGAGCGTTTCCGCATTTATGATAGGGAACCATGGCGCAGCCGAAACTTGCGCGTGATGCCCATCGACCATTATCTTGTGTTCTATGTTTCAGATCGACAAACGCAAGCTGTGACTGTGCTCCGCGTTATGTATGGCGGCCGTGATGTGGCTGCTCAATTAGAGCGCAACATACCATAAAATCAAACGATCACAAATCCAATCCGGAGCGGGTCCTCGAAAAGGGGGAATCGCTCCGCTTTTTTATTGCTTGGAATCAGTATTACGGTTAGGCAACCTCTATGCTGACAGTTCGGGCAGAATTTGAGTGAAGGCGCTATAATGCAAATTGATTATAATACGGAATCTCCTGCGCCCATTGTGGTGCAGGAGATTCGCTATGCGTTGGCATTATCTATTGTAAAAAATCTACTTGAAAATGGGGTGATCGACCGGGAAAATGCGACCAAAGTAACTGTTGCTCTTGCCAATTTATACGGCGTAAATCGGCGGGGTATTTAGTGGTTATTGTGAATGGATAATTCGCTCACCGTGTGATAGTGTTGTCGTGATAAGGTCGGCTGCCGAATAGATCGATTAACACAGTATCACAGAGGGAGGGCTGAGTCATGCCGCAGGTGGAAGTTATTAAACCGATTCGGCGACACGTGACAGCAAAGCTGCGCGTATGCGCTTATGCCAGAGTCAGCACTGATTCAGCAGATCAGCTCAACTCTTTCGCTTCTCAGGTGCAGTATTACACCAATTACATCGAATCCCGTGCCGATTGGGAACTGGTTGACATCTATGCGGATCGTGGAATCACAGGTACCGATGCCCACAAACGTGATGAATTTCTGCGCATGATGGAGGACTGCCGCAAGCGGAAGATCGACCAGATACTGGTGAAATCATTATCCCGCTTCGCCAGAAACACGGCGGACTGCATTGCTGCGATTCGGGAACTGAGGCAACTGGGCGTGACGGTGATTTTTGAAAAAGAGCGCATCAACACCCGCCTGATGGCCAACGAGATGCTCATCAGCATGATGAGCGCCTTTGCGCAGGAGGAATCCGTTTCTATCGCCAAAAATCTGCGCAAAGGCATTCTGATGCGGATGAATGCCGGCAACTTCCGGCTTTCCAATCTTCCATATGGTTACGACCACTATGAAAACGGTCGCCTGTCGGTTCAGAATGGAGAAGCAAAAGCGATACGCTGGATCTACGATCGCTATCTTTCGGGATACGGCGTCAATCAGATCGCCAGAGAACTGCCGTGCCAGTTGCCGGCAGAAGCCAGAATCCGCGGCTCGAAGAATGGTATCCTATACATCTTGAGCAATGAACGCTATATGGGGGATGAGCTGCTGCGCAAATCCTTTACGAGTGATACGGTACCATTTCGAAAAATTATGAACTGTGGTCAACAGGATCAAGTTTATATCAGACATTCGCACGAGCCAATCATAGAGGCGGAGAAGTTCCATGCCGTTCAAACCCTCTTGGCAGAACGGCGCGGGCAATTCGGATGTGAGGAACCTCGGAAAACCTACCTGTTTACAGGGAAGCTTATTTGCAAATCCTGCGGCGCACCGCTTTACCGCAGGGTGACCGGCAAGGGCATATGCTGGATTTGCAAAAATCACGTATACCACCCTGAACGGTGTACGGAAAAGGGATATTCGGAGGCGGCCGTTTTGCAGGGGGCCCGATGTCTCTGCCGAAAATTGAAAACCTACAGCAAAGAACTGCTGCAATGGTACTTGCAGACCTTGCTGAAGATCGAATCCCATGACAGGGCTTGTCGGCCCCAGGTTCAAGATCTGTATCAGACAATCAACGATATATTAATCCAGAGTCATACCCTCCAACGCTTGTATGCGAGCGGGTGTATTGACTCTGGATTTTTTATCAGCAGGAAAAACGAGCTGGATCACCAGTTGACTGAAAATAAGGCCAGATTGCACGAAGCGAAAGCGCCGCTGTGCGGGGACATCATCCGGCAGACTCGGATAATGATGGATGCTCTTGAGCAGGATGCAACGCCAACAGACGAGGTTATCTGGGGTCAGCTCATCGTAAAAGCGACGGTAGGGGAGGGGAGAATCTCCTTTAGCATGTTGAACGGGCTGGAATTGACAAGTCCCCTTGAGGAAGAAGGCTGATTATGGAAAGAAAGCGGCGTTTCCCATTTGGCTACGCGATGCGAGAGGGACGCATTGTTCCAAATCCAGAGGAAGCCAAAGCGGTGGCGGTGATCTTTCAAAGCTTTGCATCAGGCGCTACAACGCCGACCATTGCCAATAGTATGACGGAGCTACAGATTCCGTACAGATCAGGAAGTGCTGCGTGGAATAAAAACATGGTGTGCCGCATCTTGGACAATGAGAAATATATCGGTGCAAACGGGTACCCAATCCTGCTGCAAAAAGAATTGTGGGATCGCGTAGCTGCAAAGCGCAATCAGGCACCGTCTGTTCGCCTGAACCCGGCCATCCGTTCTGTCAGGATGAAGATATGCTGTGCGCAGTGTGGACAGAAACTAAAACGGGTTTCCTATCATACACAGGGTAATGTGTACTGGCGGTGCGACCGCTGTGCCATTCAATTCCCATCCGTGACCGATCAGGCGTTGCTGGACACGATTCTGGAGAAACAAAACGAGATGATCCGGCGGCCACAAAAAGTTATTCCAACAGAAGCAGGCAACATAACCTATACAATGGAGATGGTGCGGGATATGCAAATTCTGGATCACGCCATCAGCAATCCGCAAACTCCTACCGCTGAACTTTTACAGATGGCAGCACAGTGCGTGCAAAATGTGTATGCGTGTTGCCAGGAGGTGCCGGATGCGGCGGAAAGCGATGCAATGGTTCGTATGCTGCAGGAGCTATCGCCAAGCAATACTTTAAATATAGAACGGTTGAACCAGTGCGTGAAAAGAATCCTGATGCAGCCGGATGGAAACATTCAGTTTCAGGTATGTAATGGAACCATTATCTAAGGGAGAACAGACATGGCAGGCAATGAGGAACGAACCATTATACGGATTCCGCGAAAAGAATTATCGCAACAGAATGGGCAAAAACGACTCCTTCAGGTTGCGGCCTATTGCCGTGTCAGTACAGAGCAGGAGGAGCAGGAGAGCAGTTTTGAAAATCAGGTGGATTATTACACCAGGTTGATCAATGGCAATCCAGAATGGAAGATGGCCGGGATCTACGCGGATCACGGCATCAGCGGTGTACGGGATATGATACGGCCAGGCTTTATGAACATGATCGAGGATTGCAAAAAGCATAAGATCGACCTGATCATGACAAAATCCCTGAGCCGATTCTCGCGGAACACCTTGGATTGCATCAAGTATATCCGCCTGCTGAAAGGCCTAGGTGTGGCCATTGAATTTGAAAAAGAGGGGCTGAACACTGGCGAACTGAGCAGCGAAATATTCTTGACCTGGTTCTCTGCCTTTGCTCAAGCGGAAAGCGAATCACTGAGCCAGAATATAACGATGGGAAAGCGACGCTTGTTTCAGGCGGGTAAATGTGCTTTTCCATATAATTCATTCATAGGCTACCGACCAGGGCCCGATGGCAAACCAGAGATTGACCCCAAACAGGCAAAAACTGTAAAGCGGATTTTTTATGGATACTTGGCCGGTAGAACCCCATCACAGCTGAAAGCCGAGTTGGAGCAGGATCACGTTCCATCGCCTGCGGGCAAAGCAGAGTGGTCACGCACAACGATTCAGAATATGCTTCACAACGAAAAGTATGTGGGAGATCTCCTGCTGCAAAAGACATACACGGCAGATTTTCTGACCAAAACGGTCAAGAAGAATCGTGGTGAAGTGGAACAGTACTATGTTCGAAATAATCATCCGGCCATTATTCCGCGTGATGTTTTCCAAGCTGTTCAGTTGGAAATGGCAAGACGAGGAAGCAAAACCAAGATCAACCCGAACAAGGGGATTTCGGGGCGCAGTAAATATTCCGGCAAGTTTGCTTTGACAGAGCGATTGATTTGTGGTGAATGCGGTTGTATGTACCGCCGCGTTCTGTATACAAATCGGGACGGCAGCAAAACAAGAGTATGGAGATGCACCAACCGCTTGGAAAACGGGAAAAGATTCTGCAAGCACTCTCCAACTTTGAAAGAAACGGAATTGCAGAAAGCCCTTATGAGGTGTATTGCCACACTGCTGGACAACAAAGAAAGCGTTAAAGAAGATGTGATGCAGGCAGAAAAAAACATTCTGCGCTATGAAAGGGCAGCACAAGACCCGCGCCAGTTGATCGACCGTATCCAGGAGATTGATTGTCAGACCAGTAGCCTTTTGCTCCTGGTTGCGCACAGCGAGGATGCCAGTATCTATGAAAGAAAGTTCAAGGCGCTGAAAGAAGGAAAACAGGCGTTGCAAACCGAATTGGAAAGCTTGCAGCGTACATCCCAGATGGACGCCACAGCGCAAGACAGGATTCAGAAGGTGTTAGATTACATCTGGCGCGCACCAGCCGATTTTACCCAATATGACGATGACCTGGTCCGACGAATCGTGGAACAGGTCATCGTATATTCGAAAGAGCGGGTTGTGGTGAAGTTCGTTGGTGGATATAGTGTGGAGATGGTGATTGGAAATTGAGCACAAAAAATCAATAAATATGAAATACAACTTGTGACGATAAAAAGATTAAGGAAGTATTAGCACTTTAATCAAAGAAGAAGCAAATAAAAAGAAACTGTTGACTTAATATCGGAGAGTGAAGGAGTAGACAAATAGTGACGTATTAATGAATAAAAATTCGTAGTCCAAATTGACCACCCTGGACAAAGAAAGTGGTCGTTTTGGATAACGGCCACTTTTTTGCCGTTGCAGCGAAAGAAAGTGGCATTTTTGCCCTTCAAAAATTTGCCGTTGGTCAAATGATAACGCAGGGGCAGGGCGGCGGGTTCTCGGCAAATTTTCAGGGCCCGGCGCGCGGCTTTACAAGGCCGTTTCCCGCTCTTTGGCAGGAGCCATGCAAATAGGGAAGGTGAACTTGCCGCTGTGGCGGAGAGCGGAAGCGCCGTGCAGATCCAGCGGAAGGCGTCCGTTACCAGAAGACCAGACCCGCAAACGCGGAGCCGATGACACAGGGCATGCTGCCTTGCGGTCATCGGCTCCGCGTTTGTGCCGCCGCAAAAAGCAGCAGAGCCGCCCTCAGGTCCGGGGGCAGCTCTGCTGTAAAAGTTTGATCCAAGACAAAGAGTTCCTATTGCCGATGGGCAAAAGGTCACAACAGGGCGGGGCCCGCCGGCCGGTACCCGGCCTGCGACGCTTACCCTTTCTTCGTTCTCACGATCTCGTCGGCGATGCGCATGGCCACGGCGTCCTTGCTTTGCAGCGGCAGGGCCTCGGCGCCGGCGGGGGAGATCAGCGTCACCACGTTGGTGTCCACGCCAAAGCCCGCACCGGGCACCTTCAGGTTGTTTGCCACGATCAGGTCCAGGTTCTTTTTGCGCAGCTTGGCGGTGGAGTTCTCGATCAGGTCCCGCGTCTCCATCGAGAAGCCGCACAGGTACAGCCCCGCCGGCTTGTGCGCGCCCACCCAGGCCAGGATGTCGTCGGTGCGCTCCAGCGCCAGGGTCAGCGCATTGTCGGACTTTTTCACCTTGTCCTCGGCTACGGCGGCGGGGCGGTAGTCGGCCACGGCGGCGGCCATCACCAGCGCGTCGGCGTCCATGGCGTTTGCCTTGACCGCCTCAAACAGGTCTTTGGCCGTGGTAAAAGGTACGGTTTTGACAAAAGGCACACGCAGCCCGGCGTCACTGGCGCACAGCAGCGTCACGTCGGCGCCCCGCAGCATACAGGCTTTGGCCACCGCGCAGCCCATCTTGCCGGTGGAGTGGTTGGTGATGTACCGCACCGGGTCCATCGGCTCGCAGGTGGCCCCCGCCGAGACCACCACCTTCATGCCCTGCATATCCTTTGCGCAGGCCAGCTCCCGCAGGCAGTAGTCCACCAGCACGCTCTCCTCCGGCAGACGGCCGGAGCCCACGTCGCCGCAGGCCAGCAGCCCGGAGCCGGAGGGGATCACGGTAAAGCCGTAGTGTTCCAGCGTTTTCAGGTTGTCCTGGGTGATGGGGTTTTCCAGCATGTGGGTGTTCATGGCCGGAGCCACCAGCTTGGGGCAGGCGGCGGCCAGCGTCACGGTGGTCAGCATATCATCGGCCAGGCCGTGGGCCAGCTTGGCCAGTACGTTGGCGGTGGCCGGGGCGATCAGCATCAGGTCGGCGGCGTTGGCCAGCGACACATGGGCCACGTCGTACTGGAAATTGCGGTCAAAGGTGTCCACGATGCACCGGCGGTTGGTCAGCGTCTCAAACACCAGCGGCGCGATGAACTCGGTGGCGTGTTTGGTCATCAGCACATGCACGTCGGCGCCCAGCTTGACCAGCGCATGCGCCACGTTGGGCATCTTGTAGGCGGCAATGCCGCCGGTGACGCCCAGCACAATGGTTTTGCCCTTCAGCGAAATATCCGGCATAGTCCCGGCCTCCTCAGATGGATGGAATCAAATGGTGTGTTTGGGTGGTTTCTCTGCCCTTCAGTGTACCATATCCGGCGCAGCGAATGCAACGCCGCCCCCGGCCGAAAAACGGGAAAGCCCCCGGCCGAAAAACGGGAAAGGCTTGCCAAAACTGCCGCATTTTGATACGGTATTGATACAACCGGGGGATAAGATGGGCCCAAAGGAAGAAACAAGGCGGCGCGGCCGGCATCCCCGGCCCGCCCGCAGCCCACGAAAGGAGCCTGCCATGAAACACCCTGCCCACCGCCCGGTCGCCCTGCTGTCCGCGGCGCTTCTTGCCCTGCTGTGCGCCTGCGCGCCGGCCGGGACCGCCGCGCCGACCCCGACCCCGACCCCCACCCCCACATCCGCCCCGGACGCCGCCGCATCGGCCGGACCTTCGGCCGGCGCGCCGCTGGAACAGCCGGTATCCACCGGGTTTGAAAACCTGACCCAGGTGTCCGGCAGCAGCTACGGCAGCGGCAGCGGAGAAGGCTTTTACGAGCTGATCGCGCGCCAGGACGGCAGCGCCAACCTGCGCTACATCGACTACGCCAGCGCGCGGGAGATCTACCTCTGCGCCGCGCCCAACTGCACCCACGACAACGAGAGCTGCCCCTCCTGGCTGGCGGACCCCGCCTGCAGCCCGCTGGTGGTGGGGGACAGGCTGCTGCTTTTCTACCCGTCCCCCTCGACCACGGCAGGCCGGCCGATGCAGATCCTGAAAGCGGGGCTGGACGGCAGCGACCGCCAGACGCTGATCGAATTTGATGCGTCGGAAAGCTGCCGGTCGCTGGTCAGCGCCAACGACCATCTGCTGGTGATGCTGGTAACCCGCACCGACGATACGGGCGCCGATGTGGAGCAGGGGCTGGTCTCGGTCAACCTGGATACCGGCGAGCGCAGCAGCTTTTACACCGTGCCGGAGGGGATGTCGCCCCAGTTCCTGGGCGTGACCGAAAGCGGCTACTGCATCCTGTACACCGTGCAGGAGACCCTGTCGGACGAGGATTTCCCTGACACGGAATGGAGCGAGAACAGGGACAAGATCTTAAGCAGCCGGGTGCACCACTGGACGGCGGTGCCGCTGGGCGGCAGCCGGGGCAGAGAGATCTTCCAGGCGGCCGGCGACCTGCAGTGCATGGTGGCGGACGACGGCATCTATGTCTTTAACGTCAACACGCAGGAGCTGCGGCGAGTCACGGTGCCGGACGGCCGGGAGGAGACGGTGGCGGCGCTGCCCCCGCAGGAAAACTGGCAGCCCTACAGCGCCGTCTTTGACCGCAAGGTGGGGGATTGGCTGCTGTTCAGCGTTTCGTACTACACCGACGAGATCAACGAGGAGACCGGCAACCCCCATGCCACCGACCTGAGCTACGCGGTCAATACCGTCACCGGCGAACAGCGGCAGCTGCAGATCCAGTACGACTACTATGGTTCCTCCCGCGCCTGCACCGTGCTGGCCCGCACCGACACCGACCTGTTTCTGCTGACCAGCAACCATGGCGGCGACCAGATGCACTACGGCTTCCAGTACGGCATTATCCCCATCCAAGATTACCTGGATTCCAACGCCGCCGCCCTGCGCCCGGTGACCGTCCTGAACGGCTAAGCGCCGGCCGCATCCGGCTTTCCGGCCGGGCCTTGCCCTTTTTGAGCGGGATACAGCGCGCCGGGCCGCCCTGTTTGGGCGGCCCGGCGTTTTACTTTTGTTCGATTATGGGTTAGATGATCCATGGAAACCCTGCAGAATTATAATAATAGTGCAGCGATCCTCCATGTGAAACCAAAAACAAAAAAGCCCCGAAACCAACGCTTTGGCGTGGTCTCGGGGCTTTGCGCTGGAGCTGTTAGGCAGATTCGAACTGCCGACCTCATCCTTACCAAGGATGCGCTCTACCGACTGAGCTATAACAGCAAATGGCGACCCGAATCAGGCTCGAACTGACGACCTCTAGCGTGACAGGCTAGCGTTCTAACCAACTGAACTACCGGGCCATTTCCCAGCTTTGTTGCTGCCGTGGCGGCTGCAACGCTGTATATTATATCCGCCAAACGGGCAAAAGTCAAGGGGTTTTTGCAAATTTTTTTCGATTTTTTTGCCCCGGCGGCAAAAGTTGGGAAAAGTGGCGCAATACCGCAGTTTGCGCGCCCGCCGGCCCGGCGGGAACGGGTCAGCTTTGCGCCTCCGCCGGTGCGGCGTGGCAGCGATGGCCGTCCCACTCGCCCAGCGTCACCGTCACAATGTCGCCGGAAGCATGCCCCGGCGCGCACACCACCACCGGCAGGTACTGTTTGGTGTAGCCGGTAAAGGTGTTGGCGGAAAGCGGCGTTTCCAGCAGCACCTCGGCCCGGCGGCCGGCCATGGCGGCGGCCACCTGGGCGCGCACCGCCTCCACCGCGGCGGTCATGCGGCGGCTGCGGGCCTCCTTCTCATGCTCCGGGATCTGGTCCGGGAAGTCATACGCCGGCGTCCCCGCCCGGCGGGAATAGGGGAAAACATGCACCTTCAAAAACCGCTGTGCCTGCACAAAGGCCATGCTCTGCAAAAAGTCCTCCTCTGTCTCACCGGGGAAACCCACGATCACGTCGGTGGTCAGGCTGACATTCTCCTCGCCAAAGGCCGCCCGCAGCTTTCCGGCTACCTGGGCGTACTGCTCGGCGGTGTAGGGGCGGCGCATGGCCCGCAGCGTTTTGCTGCAGCCGCTCTGCAAGCTCAGGTGGAACTGGGGGCAGAGCTTGGGCAGCGCCGCCATGCGGGCGATATCCCGGTCTGTCAGCTTGTCCGGGTCCAGGCTGCCCAGCCGGATGCGCCGGATGCCCTCCACCTGGCTGGCCTTTTCCAGCAGGTCGGCCAGGCCGGTGCCGGTGTCCAGCCCGTAGCTGGGCAGGCTGATGGCCGAAAGCACCACTTCCTTGTAGCCGGCCGCCGCCAGGTGGGCAAGCTCCTGCAAAATGCTTTCCTCGCTGCGGCTGCGCACCGGGCCGCGGGCGCGGGGGATGACGCAGTAGGCGCACTGGCGGTTGCAGCCGTCCTCCACCTTGACAAAGGCGCGGGTATGCTCGGCAAAACGCTCGATGGGCAGTTCCTCAAACTGCTCGCCCTTTTGGTGGGGGCGGATGTCCACGATGCGCTCCTCCACGCCGTCCAGCACCTTCTGCACCAGGCCGGGCAAAATGCGCCGGCTGCCGGAGCCGGTCACCACGTCGGCCTCCGCCACCGCGGCGGCTTCCTCCGGGAACGCCTGGGGGTAGCAGCCGGTCAGCACCGTCACGGCGCCGGGGTTCTCGCGCTTGGCGCGGCGCAGCCATTTGCGGCTTTTCTGGTCGCCGAAATTGGTCACGGTGCAGCTGTTGACAATGTAGACGTCGGCCTCCTGGCCGGCGGGCACCACGGTATAGCCGTTTGCCTCAAACAGCTGGGCCATCGCCCCGGATTCGTTCTGGTTCACCTTGCAGCCCAGGGTATAAAAGCTGACGCGCATGGGGGTAACTCCTATCTCTTTGTTCTGCCCCGCACACAGGGGCGGGGGAACGATTTGCTATTTTCTCTATTATATCGGAACCCGCCCCAAAGCGCAACGCCGCGGCGGGCGTCCTATTTCGGAGCTTTGCCGCATAGGCTGGAATATCGCAGCTGCCCGCCCGGCGGGCAATACAAATCCAACACGACAGGGGGAGGCAGCCCAACCATGAAAACACGCATCCTGGCTTTGCTTCTTTGCGGGGCGCTGCTGGCGTCCACCTTTACGCTGCCTGCCATGGCAGAAACCATCACGCCCGCCACCCAGGCGGACTTTGACCTGCCCTGCCAGGCCGCCATCCTGGTGGACCTGGGCACCGGCACCGTGCTTTACGAGAAAAACGCCGACGAACAGCGGGCCATCGCCTCCATCACCAAGGTGATGACGCTGCTTTTGACCTTCCAGGCATTGGAGGCCGGCCGGGTGCAGCTGACGGACGTGGTGCCGGTGTCCGAGCACGCCTACGGCATGGGCGGCAGCCAGATCTGGCTGGAACCCGGCGAGCAGCTGACGCTGGAAGAGATGCTCAAGGCCATCTGCATCTCCTCGGCCAACGACGCCGCCGTGGCGGTGGCGGAGTACATCGGCGGCAGCGAGGACGCCTTTGTGCAGCAGATGAACGCCGAGGCCGCCCGCCTGGGCATGACCGGCACCCACTTTGAGAACGCCTGCGGCCTGGACGAGACCGGGCACCTTTCCACCGCCCGCGACGTGGCGGTGATGAGCCGCGAGATGCTGCTCCACCACACCGAGATCGCCGACTACTGCACCATCTGGACCGACACGCTGCGCGGCGGCGAAACCCAGCTGGTCAACACCAACAAGCTGCTGCGCAGCTACCAGGGCATCACCGGCTTAAAGACCGGCACCACCGGCGGGGCGGGGGTGTGCGTCTCGGCCAGCGCCGAGCGGGACGGCCTGGGCCTGGTGGCGGTCATTCTGGGCGCGCCCAGCAGCAAGGACCGCTTTGATGCCGCCCGCACGCTGCTGGACTACGGCTTTGCCAACTACCAGAGCCTGACTGCCGAACTGCCCGCCGACGCGCCCAAAACGCTGCCCGTTGCCCGCGGCGCCGAGGAGACCGTGGAACTCAACTACACCGCCCCCGGCAGCTTCCTGGCAGCCAAGGGGGACGACGCGCAGCTGGAAGTACAGCTTGCCCTGCCGGAAAGCGTCGAGGCGCCGGTGGCCGCCGGCCAGCAGCTGGGCACCGTGACCGTCCTGCGCGGCGGGCAGACGCTGGCCGAATACCCCGTTGCCGCCGCCAATGACGTTGCTGCGCTGAGTTTCGGCCTGTGCTTCCGTCGCCTTGTTGAAGCCTTGCTGCTGCACGCCTGAAATTTTGTGCAAAACTGGTAAAAAACGGCCCGGTTTGGCTTGACAAAGAACTGTCAAAACGGTATCATGGAAGTTACAAAAGGGGAGCCGCCGGACGGGGCCGGGCATCGCCGGAAACGGGCCGGCGGCTCTGAATAACAAAGGAGGATGCAAACGATGAGTGTCAAGTTCAATGGCAAACATCTGGCAAAATTTATCCGTCCTGAAGAGTACGAGGCGATCTACCCCCAGGTCGAGGCCGCCCACAAGCAGCTGGCTGACCGTACCGGCCCCGGCAACGATTTCCTGGGCTGGATGGACCTGCCGAACACCTATGATAAAGAAGAGTTTGCGCGCATCAAGCAGGCCGCCGAGAAGATCCGCTCGGATTCCGACGTGCTGCTGGTCGCCGGCATCGGCGGCAGCTACCTTGGCGCGCGCGCAGTGATCGAGGCCTGCCGCGGTGTCTACCATAACGACATCGACGACGGGCCTAAGATCTATTTCTGCGGCAATACCATCTCGCCCACCTACTTAAACGACATCATCCGCGTCACGAAGGGCAAACGGTTCTCCATCAACGTCATCTCCAAGTCCGGCACCACCACCGAGACTGCGCTGGCCTTCCGGGTGCTGCGCAAGCTGCTGGAGGATTCCGTCGGCCCGGAGGAGGCCAACAAGCGCATCTACGCCACCACCGACCGCAGCAAGGGCACGCTGAAGCAGCTGGCCGACGCCCAGGGCTGGCCCACCTTTGTGGTGCCGGACGACGTGGGCGGCCGCTACTCGGTGCTGACGGCCGTGGGCCTTTTGCCCATCGCCTGCGCCGGCATCGACATCGACGCGCTGATGCAGGGCGCCGCCGACGCCTGCGCCAAGTACAGCGTCCTTAGCCCCGACAACGACGCCTACCGCTACGCCATGACCCGCAACATCCTGTACCGCAAGGGCAAAACGGTGGAAACGCTGGCCTGCTTTGAGCCGGACTTCGCCATGATGAACGAGTGGTACAAGCAGCTGTTCGGCGAGAGCGAGGGCAAGGACCAGAAGGGCCTGATGCCCACCTCCTGCATCTTCTCCACCGACCTGCACTCGATGGGCCAGTTCCTGCAGGACGGCAGCCGCATCATGTTCGAGACCTACGTGGATGTCAAGACCCCCCGCGAGGACTACTACATCCCCGCGCTGGAAGGCAACTTTGACGGCCTGAACTTCCTGGCCGACCAGAACATGAGCGTCGTCAACCGCAAGGCGATGGAGGGCACCATCCTGGCCCACACCGACGGCGGCGTGCCGCTGGGCGTCATCGAGGTGGACAGCCTGGAAGCCTACGACGTGGGCTGCCTGATCTACTTCTTCTGGAAAGCCTGCGCCGTGTCCGGCTACCTGCTGTCGGTCAACCCGTTCGACCAGCCCGGCGTCGAGAGCTACAAGAAGAATATGTTTGCGCTGCTGGGCAAGCCCGGCTACGAGGACCGCAAGGCCGAGCTGGAAGCCAAGCTCAACGGCTGAATTTCGTATCCGCCGCATCTGCCGCAGCCCGGCAGGTGCCTGAAACCCAAAGGAGGTACCCCCCTATGATTAAGCTGATCGTTGGCCCCAAGGGCGCCGGTAAGACCAAGACGATGATCGACATGATCAATGCCGCCGTCAAGACGACGGAGGGCAACATCGTCGTCATCGAAAAGTCGATGAAGCTGACCACCGACATCAACCATGCCGCCCGCCTGCTGGACGTGGACGAGTACGGCATCCAGGGCGCGGACATGCTGTACGGCTTTGTCGCGGGCGTTCTGGCCGGCAACTACGATATCACCGAGCTGTTCCTGGACGGCCTGCTCAAGATCGTGGACCACGATATGGACGCCGCCGCCGCGCTGCTGGCCAGGCTGGACGCCATCACCAAGGATGTGGAGGTCATCGTCACCGTCTCCTCCGCCGAGGATGCGCTGCCGGACAGCATCAAGAAGTATCCCCACGCCTGATTTTTGCAGGCGGGGCGGGGGCCGCCAAGGCTCCCAATGATCCAAGTTTGACCGCAAAAGGGGCGGGGCCGCCAGGCCCCGCCCCTTTTTGCGCTGCCCGTAAAAATATTTTGCCGGACCCTGTAATATTCCACCCGCAAAGCCGCACAGATAGGTGAACCGGTTCGCAAGAGAAGTCAAACAGAAAGGCGGTGAACGCATATGGGCGGCAAAAACCCCGGCGGCAGGCAGTCGGCCCTGGAACAGCTGTACCTGGCCTACCGCCAGGACGTCTACCGCTATCTCTGCTCGCTGACCCGCAATGCGTCGGATGCCGAGGATCTTCTCAGCGAGACCTTCCTGCGGGCGCTGAAACGGCTGCCGTTTTTCCGCGGGGACTGTTCCGCCAAGACCTGGCTGTTCGGCATTGCCCGCAACGTCTGGCTGGAAAGCCTGCGCAGGCGGCGGCCGCAGCTGGATCTGGACGATTTGATCGACTGGTATCTGGCGGACGAGCTGGCCGCCGACACCGACGCCCGCGCCATGCTGGCCCGCGTCCGCGCGCTGCTGGCCCAAAAGGACGAGCGCAGCCGCCGCATCGTCTACCTGCGGGCGGAGGGCTATTCCTATGCTGAGATCGCCCGGATGCTCTCCATCAGTGAGAACAGCGCCCGCGTGATCGAACACCGTACCCGAACCTGGCTGAAAGCAACATTACAAAAGGAGGGATACTGGGATGAACGCGAATGACCTGCCCATCACCCCCAAAACCGAACCCCCGGCGGCGGCAGCGCCGCCTGTCTCCTGCGCCGTGGTGCAGGACCTGATGCCGCTGGTGCGCGACGGCGTTGCCAGTGCGGACAGCGAGGCATTGGTCCAAGCCCACATCGAGAGCTGCGCCGACTGCCGCGCCCTGTGGGACGCCCTGCCCGCGACCTCCGCCGCGCCCGCCCAGCCGGACGACGCCGCCGTGCTGAAAACCGTGCGCACCCATGTGCGGCTGTGGTTGCTGGTGGTCGTTGTGGTGGGGCTGGCGCTGGGCATGGCGGTCTTGAACAGCGGCCGGGCCACCGGGCTGATCTTCGTCATTTTCCCGCTGACCTGCGGCATTGCCTGCTGGTTTGACGATGTGATCTGGAAACTGATCCCAATACTGGCCGGCGGGATTGCGGCCATTGCATTTTTGCCGGGGTTTGTTTCCACATGGCAGGCCTCGACATTTCTCGAAGCACTGTCTGCCTATTTGACAGGTGCCTCCATGCCGGTGCTGGTTCTGGCCGTGCTCTGCCTGCTGGGCGCACTGGCGGCCAGGCTGCTGCGCTACGCCGTAAAAGGGAAGGGGAGGAATGAACGATGAAACAGACGACAAACAACAGGGGAAAGCGGATCGCCGCCGGTGTGGCGGGCGGTGTGCTGGTGCTGGGGCTGCTGCTGGCGGCCGATGCCGCGTACGGCGACCCGCTCAGCCGAGCCTGGGCCGAAAGCCGCGCCGTGCAGTACGCCGAGGATCTCTATCCTGGCCAGACTTTCATTGTTACCGCAAGCTACGATGGCTCAAGGTTTGAATATGGTGCCCTTGTACAGTCCGAGCAAAGCCCTGACACCCGCTTTGAGGTGAGAACCTCGTTCTGGCTGTTTACCACAGACGACGGCGGCGAGGATGACCCCAGCAGCCACGAATGGATGGTGGAACAGAGGTGGAACACTGCCTACCGCATGGGCACAGAGGCTGCCGCCCAGGTGGACGCCATCCTGGCCGAGGAACTGCTGCAATACGAGTTCGCCGCCAACTACGGCAGCCAAGAGCCGCTGCAAAGCAGCTTTATCTCGCTCGGCTACGACCCGGACGAAGGGGCGGTCCCCGGCAATTATGCCGAGTATCTGCCGCTGGACGCCGCTTTCTCAAAAGACATCCTGCAAAATGTGCCCGCCCGCCTGATGCTCCAGTGTGCCTGGCCCACCACCCCCACCCAGGCCGATGTGGACACGGTGCTGGCCCAGGTCAAGCAGGTGATGGAGGCAAACGGCTACCGCTTTGCCTGGTACAACATCACCCTGACCGACGCCACCGCCCCCGACTACCAGACCGGACTGGAACGCCTGGCCGAGTCCGGCGATATCCCCGCCGCCCCGGCTGCCACCCCCGAATCCGCCGGGTAACTACACGATGTACAGCAAAAGCCTTTTGAGCCGAATCAGCCGAAGCCCCGTCCGTCACAGGGCGAGATGGCAGGTTTCGTCCGCCGCCGGGACAGCCCGCAAGCAGCGGTATTTTGCCTGCTGGGCACGCTGGCGGCCCGGCTGCTGCGCTACGCCGTAAAAGGGAAAGGGAAAATAAACCATGAAACAGACGACAAACAACAAGGGCAAGCGCATTGCCGCCGGCATTGCGGGCGGAGCGTTGGTGCTGGGCCTGCTGCTGACAGCCGATGCCATATACGGCGACCCGCTCAGCCCCGTCTGGGCCGAACACTGCGCCGTGAAGTACGCCGAGAGCCTTTACCCCGGCCAGACCTTCCGCGTACTCCAAAGCGGAACGGGTTCCTTGTTCGGCTGCCTGACTTTTGTCCAATCGGAACAAAGCGAGGATACCTGGTTTGACGTGCAGACCGATTTCTGGTTCTGGACCACGGACGAACGCTTTGAAGGGGAGCCGCCCCGCCATGAGTTCTATGTGGAAAGCGGCATGAACACCTGCATGCGCCTGGGGCGGGAAGCCAGTGAGGAAGTCGATGCCGTCCTGGAGCGGGAACTGCCGCAATATCAGTTTGTGATCAGCACAGGCGATTCCGAGCGCGGCAGTTTCGTCGATATCTGCTATTCCCCGGATGAGGCCGAAGCCAAACAGCTTGCAAAGCAGTTCCCGGAACTGGTACCATTGGACACGCCCTTTTCGAAAGAGATCTTGGCCAAAGTCCCGTCCTATCTCAGCGTGACCGGCACCTGGCCCACCACCCCCACCCAGGCCGACGTGGACACGGTGCTGGCCCAGGTCAAGCAGGTGATGGAGGCAAACGGCTACCGCTTTGCCTGGTACAAGGTCACCCTGACCGACGCCACCGCCCCCGACTACCAGACCGGCCTGGAACGCCTGGCCGAGTCCGGCGACGTCGCCGCGGCGGATATCCCTGCCGCTGTGGCTACCCCGGAAACCGCCGGGTAAGCGCGCAGTACACAGCAAAGCACTTTGCCCCGGACGGGCCCTGACTGCCGCTGTGCAGGGGACAGCCGCGTTTTGCCGCTGACGAAAATTTGCCGGGTGCTGCCGGCTTTCGAAACAAAATAAACCGGCGCAAGGCCGCCCCAGACAAACGGGGCGGCCTTGCGCTGTTTGATATATTGCGGGCAGGGGACCAATTCCTTGTGCCGCGCGCCCTGCGCCGGCGTGAACTTACCCGGCCGGGGCAAACACGACCTCCGGCAGATGCTCCGCCTGCACGGTGACGTACTGCGCGTCCGCGCTGTCGGAAAGTTCCAGCCGGATGGCAAACTCGCAGCCATCGGCGGTGTAGCGGGCGTCCTCCGCAAAGCGGGCGGTGCAGCCTTCGGGCGTGACGTGCAGGTCGGCGGCCGGCGGGGCTTCCCCTTCCGCCGCCGGCAGGGCGCCGGCGGTCAGATGCGCCCTGCCGCTGCCGTCCCTGCCGCCGCCTGCGGTAAAATGCAGCGTGCAGCCGGTTTCATCGGCATCGGTCACAGCGTCCAGCAGGATGCTGCCATAGTCGCCGGTGTACACCGCCAGCCCCACGTCCCGCGCCGGGTCGGCCAGGTCGACCGTGAGGGTAAAGCCCTCGCCGGTGGCGCGCAACTCGGCGGCATAGCCGGGGTCGGCGGCCAGCGCGGCAAAGTCTGCGTCCTGCGCGCCGGAACCGGCCGGATGGGCCAGCAGCCAGAACACCACCGCCACCAGCAGCACCACGCCGATCATGGTGGCAAAGGGGGAACGCCGGTACTTGGCAAAGCCTGTCATGCAGGGCCTCCTTTTTGCAGAATGCCCAGGGAAGGGCAGGCCTCCCTGGGCATTTGGGGGGTCATACGGGATGGTTTGCGGGGCTGCGGGTCAGACGCTCAGCTCCGCCTTCTGGCCCACATCCTCCGGGTTGGCGTCCAGCACGGGCTGGATCACGTCCCGCAAAAATTCCTCCACCTGTTCGGGCGCGCGGCCGGTAAAGGCTTCGGGTGCCAGTTCGGCCTCGATCTCCTCGCGGGTCAGGCCAAAGGCGGGGTCGGCCTCCACGCGGGAGATCATGTCGTTGGGCAGGCCCTCCTGCTTGACCACGGCGGCGGCGGCCACGGCGTGTTCGCGCAGGCGCTCGTGCAGTTCCTGCCGGTCGCCGCCCTTCTTGACGGCCTTCATCATGATGTTCTCGCTTGCCATAAAGGGCAGCTCGGCCATCACGCGGCTGCGGATGACCTTGGGGTAGACCACCAGCCCGTCCGAGACATTCAGCAGGATGTTCAAAATGGCGTCCGCAGCCAAAAAGCCCTCGGCCATGGCGATGCGCTTGTTGGCGCTGTCGTCCAGCGTGCGCTCAAACCACTGGGTGCCGGCGGTCATGGCGGGGTTCAGCACGTCAATCATCAGGTAGCGGGCCAGCGCGCAGATGCGCTCGCACCGCATGGGGTTGCGCTTGTAGGGCATGGCGGAAGAGCCGATCTGGTTTTTCTCAAACGGCTCCTCCATCTCCTTAAAGTTGGCCAGCAGGCGGATGTCGGTGGCCATCTTCATGGCGCTCTGGGCAAGGCCGCCCAGCACCGACAGCACGTTGTAGTCCACCTTGCGGCTGTAAGTCTGGCCGCAGACGGGAACGACTTTATCAAAGCCCATCTGGGCGCAGACGTCGGCCTCCACAGCCTTCACCTTGGCGGAATCGCCGCCGAACAGTTCCATAAAGCTGGCCTGGGTGCCGGTGGTGCCCTTGACGCCCCGCAGCGCCAGCTCGCTGATCTGGTGGTCGATCTCGCACAGGTCCATGTACAGCTCGTTCATCCACAGGGTGGCGCGCTTGCCCACGGTGGTCAGCTGGGCGGGCTGGCAGTGGGTGTAGGCCAGGCAGGGCATGTCCTTGTACTGGCGGGCAAAGCCGGCCAGGTTGGCCAGCACGCCGATCAGCTTTTTGCGCACCAGCTGCAAGGCGTCCCGCATGATGATGACGTCGGTGTTGTCGCCCACATAGCAGCTGGTGGCGCCCAGGTGGATGATGCCCTTGGCGTTCGGGCACTGCAGGCCGTAGGCGTAGACGTGGCTCATGACATCGTGACGGACCAGCTTTTCACGGGCGGCAGCTTCCTCATAGTTGACGTCGTCCTTGTGGGCTTCCAGTTCGGCGATCTGCTCGTCGGTGATGTCCAGGCCCTGGCGCTGCTCGGCTTTGGCCAGTGCGATCCACAGCCGGCGCCAGGTGCGGAACTTTTTGTCGTCCGAGAACAAAAACTGCATCTCGTCCGAGGCGTACCGGGTGGAGAAGGGGGAGATATAACGGTCGTGCGGCATAGATTTACCTCTTTCTTTTTGGTAAGGAATGGCGCGTACAAAAGCATTTCAGGCGGCGGGGAAACAGAACGGATACTGGCGGAAACCTTTCCCTTTTGGGAAACCCGCCGGGTGCCGCTTCCCCAAAAGCCTCCCCTGCAAGGGGAGGTGGCTGTGCCGCCGGGCACAGCCGGAGGGGTGCGGTACTTTGCCGGACCGGTATCCTGCCGGGACGCTGCCTGCCTGTTTGCGGGGGGGATACTTCCGCCGCAAGGCGGCAATGCACCCCTCAGTCCGCTTTGCGGCCAGCTCCCCTTACAGGGGAGCCGAGAAGGGGAACGCCCCTCGCGGAAGGCGGGCACACAGCGACTATTACAGCTTGAAATAGTTCACGCCGCCCTCAAACAGCGGCTGGTACTTGTCGCCGCCGACATTTTTGTACAGCTCGTCGCCGCTGCGCTCGCTGTGGCCCATCTTGCCCAGCACGCGGCCGTCCGGGCTGGTGATGCCCTCGATGGCCAGCACGCTGCCGTTGGGGTTGTAGCGCAGGTCCATGGTGGGGGTGCAGGTCAGGTCCACATACTGGGTGGCGATCTGGCCGTTGGCGATCAGCTGGTCCAGCAGGCTGTCGCTGCACACAAAGCGGCCCTCGCCGTGGCTGATGGCGATCAGGTGCTCGTCGTTCACGTCGCACTCCGACAGCCAGGGACTCTTGTTGGAGGCCACGCGGGTGCGCACCAGCATGCTCTGGTGGCGGCCGATGGTGTTGAAGGTCAGCGTCGGGTCATCCTTGGTGATGGGCCGGATCTCGCCGTAGGGCACAAGCCCCAGCTTGATCAGCGCCTGGAAGCCGTTGCAGATGCCCAAAGCCAGGCCGTCCCGCTGGTTCAGCAGGCGGTTGACCGCATCCGCCACCGCCGGCGCGCGGAAGAACGCGGTGATGAACTTGGCGCTGCCGTCCGGCTCGTCGCCGCCGGAAAAACCGCCCGGCAGCATCAGGATCTGCGCCTCGTCGATGGCCTTGACCAGCGCCTCGCAGCTCTCGGCCACATCGGCGGGGGTCAGGTTCTTCAAAACCAGCACCTGCGGGTCGGCGCCGGCGCGGCGGAAGGCGCGGGCGGTGTCATACTCGCAGTTGGTGCCGGGGAACACCGGGATGATCACTTTCGGCGTGGCCAGCCGCACCGCGGGGGCCACACGGCTCTGGCACTGGCAGGTCAGCGCCTCAACGGCATCGCCCTTGCCGCGGTAGGGGAACACCGGCTCCAGCTTTGCCTCCCACAGGTCCTGCAGGCGTTCCATGTCGGCGGCCTGGTCCCCGATGGTGATGGCGTAATCCACGGTGGTAAAGCCCAAAAACTCGCCGGCAGAGGCGTCCAGCAGTTCCAGAATGATGGCGCCGTAGCAGGGGCTGAACAGCTCCTGCATGGTCACCTTGTCGCTCAGGTTCAGGCCCACATGGTTGCCCACGCACATCTTGAACAGCGCCTCGGCAATGCCGCCGTAGCCCGGGGTGGCCGCGGCCAGGACCTTGCCCTCGTCGATCATCTGCTCCACGATGAAGTAGTTGGCCAGCAGGCTGGACACGGTGGGCAGACCGTCCTTGTACTGGGGCTTCAGGACGACCACGGCGCTGTTGGCCTTTTTGAACTCGGCGCTGACGACGCTGCGGGTGTCGCCGATGCCGGTGGCAAAGCTGACCAGCGTGGGGGGCACGTCCAGCCCCTCAAAGCTGCCGGACATGCTGTCCTTGCCGCCGATGGAGGCGATGCCCAGGCCCATCTGGGCATCCAGCGCGCCCAGCAGCGCGGCCAGCGGCTTGCCCCAGCGTTCCGGCTGGGCGCCCATGTGCTCGAAATATTCCTGGAAGGTCAGGTACAGGTCCTTGTGCCGGAACCCGGCGCAGACCATCTTGGTCACGCTCTCCACCACGGCCATAAATGCGCCGCGGTAGGGGTCGGCCTCGGTCAGGTAGGGGTTAAAGCCCCAGGCCATGCCGCTGCAGGTGGTGGTCTCGCCGTCCACCGGCAGCTTGGCAGCCATGGCCATGGTGGGGGTCAGCTGGTACTTGCCGCCGTAGGGCATCAGCACGGTGGCCGCGCCGATGGTGGAGTCGAACCGCTCGCCCAGGCCCTTCTGGCTGCAGACGTTCAGGTCGGTGACCAGCGACTCCATCTTTTCCGCAAAGGTATTGCCGGCCCACTGGGGCTGCCAGACGCGGCCGGGCAGAATGTGGGCGTCGGCGTGGCGTTCGGCGCCGTTGGAGGACAAAAACTCGCGGGAAAGGTCCACGATGGCCTTGCCGTTCCAGTATTCCCGCATCCGCTTTTCCTCGGTGACGGTGGCGACCACGGTGGCTTCCAGGTTTTCGGCGTTGGCCAGCGCGATAAAGGCATCGGCGTCCTTGGCGGCCACGGCCACGGCCATGCGCTCCTGGCTTTCGCTGATGGCCAGCTCGGTGCCGTCGAGGCCCTCGTACTTTTTGGTCACTTTGTTCAGGTCGATGGACAGCCCGTCCGCCAGCTCGCCGATGGCAACCGACACGCCGCCCGCGCCAAAGTCGTTGCAGCGTTTGATCATGCGGCAGGCGTCCTCGCGCCGGAACAGGCGCTGCAGTTTGCGCTCGATGGGGGCGTTGCCCTTCTGCACCTCGGCGCCGCAGGTCTCCAGGCTGGACAGCTTGTGCGCCTTGCTGGAGCCGGTCGCGCCGCCGATGCCGTCGCGGCCGGTGCGGCCGCCCAGCAGGATGATGACGTCGCCGGGGGCCGGGGTCTCGCGGCGGACATGGCTGGCCGGGGTGGCGCCCACCACTGCGCCAATCTCCATCCGCTTGGCCACATAGCCGGGATGGTACAGCTCGCTGACCTGGCCGGTGGCCAGGCCGATCTGGTTGCCGTAGCTGGAATAACCGGCCGCGGCGGTGGTCACGATCTTGCGCTGGGGCAGCTTGCCGGCCATCGTCTCGGCCACCGGCTGCAGCGGGTCGCCCGCGCCGGTCACGCGCATGGCCTGGTAGACATAGCTGCGCCCCGAAAGCGGGTCGCGGATGGCGCCGCCGATGCAGGTGGCCGCGCCGCCGAACGGCTCGATCTCGGTGGGGTGGTTGTGGGTTTCGTTTTTGAACAAAAACAGCCAGTCCTGCGTTTCGCCGTCGACGTCGCACTGGATCTTGACGGTGCAGGCGTTGATCTCCTCGCTCTCGTCGAGATTTTTCAGGATGCCGCGCTGTTTCAGCGCCTTGGCACCGATGGTGGCGGCGTCCATCAGGGTGCGGGGCTTTTGGTCGCGGCCGGTCTCGGCGCGCAGCGCCAGGTAGCGGTCAAAGGCGGCCTGCACGATGGCGTCGTCGATCTCGACATTGTCCAAAATGGTGCCAAAGGTGGTGTGCCGGCAATGGTCGGACCAGTAGGTGTCGATGACGCGGATCTCGGTGATGGTGGGGTCGCGCTGTTCGCTCTTGAAATAGTCCTGGCAAAAGACGATGTCGGCGTGGTCCATGGCCAGGCCCTTCTCGTTGCGGAACGCCTCCAGCGCATCCTCGTCCATTTGGATAAAGCCGGTCAGCGTTTCCACCTCGCTGGGGACGGCAAATTCCATCTTCAGCGTCTCGCGCTCGTCCAGGCTGGCCTCGCGGGCTTCGACGGGGTTGATGAGGTACTTTTTGATCTCGGCCAGGTCGGCGTCGGAAAGGTCGCCCTTCAGCAGGTAGACCTTGGCGCTGCGCACGTCGGGGCGCTCGCCCTGGCTCAGCAGCTGGATGCACTGGGAAGCCGAGTCCGCCCGCTGGTCAAACTGGCCGGGCAAATATTCCACGGCAAACACCGTTTTTGCTTCGGGCAGGGCGGTGTAGGTCACGTCCACCGGCGGCTCGCTGAACACGGTGGGGATGGCGCGGTCGAACAGTTCTTTGTCGATGCCCTCCACGTCGTAGCGGTTCAAAAGGCGCAGGCCGGTCAGGCTTTTGATGCCCAGCAGCTCGGTCAGCTCGTGCAGCAGGCCCTGGGCCTCGCCGTCAAAGCCGTGTTTCTTTTCCACATAAATGCGATATACCATATCATTCCCTCGCTTTCAGTGCGGCCAGGGCGCGTGCGCCGATGTCGCTGCGCCGGTGCAGTTTGTCAAAATGGATGCTGTCGGCGGCCGCGTAGGCTTTTTCCAGCGCGGCGGGCAAGTCGGCGGCGGTGGCGGTCACGCCCAGCACGCGGCCGCCGGCGGTGACCAGCCTGCCGTCCTGGACGGCGGTGCCGGCATGGTAGACGATGGCGTCGCTGCCGGGCAGCTGGCCGTTTAC